>Ga0136621_1000270_pt1 | contig 19813 bp, 18 predicted proteins | sample AntDryUQ445A2306_FD_104673 | JGI IMG/M metagenome (GOLD analysis project Ga0136621, IMG submission 104673) | Polar desert sand microbial communities from Dry Valleys, Antarctica - metaG UQ445A (23.06) | ecosystem: Environmental > Terrestrial > Soil > Desert | place: Antarctica: Dry Valley...
ACCGCATCCCGTTTGAATGCTTCAGTGTAGTTCCGTCTCCTACTCGTTGCTGCTGTCATCGTTCACCTCGTTATGGCATCTTAACGCCTTAACTCGGTGTCCGGATTTAGTAGACCACATCAGTCGTAGCCGTTACTACTTAGGGTTAAGGAACGTCATCAAAGCCAACGCCGAGTGGTCTTGCACGAAGAAAATGCCATACACCACCAAAAGGCGCGAGCAAGTCTTGGCGCCCGTCAGAGTTAAAATCGAGCACTTGTGCCTGGCGCAGGTTCTTGGCGCCTTCGCCTGCTAAGACATTAGTGGCTGAAATGCTGTCAAAACTGCCGCCCTTGTTCAGACGAACTGCGAATTTGCCTGCGGACTCGACGACTGCGTCTTGTAGACCATCGCCATTAACATCGGCCAAATGGAGATGTTCCTGAGCGATACCGGTGTCGAGATGCACGAAATTTCGTCCAGTGGACTTGTAGATGTGCCACAGGCCGTCTCCGTATGTTTGAAAGCCCAACAGATCCGAGCGTCCGTCGCCATCGTAGTCGAATACGCGCATGGTGTTGACCATGTGCCAAGGTATAGAAATTCCAGTTGGAATGCGCACGAACGCGCCGCCAGTGTTGCGCAGAATCTCGAGCTCAGTGAATCTGAAGGAGCGTGTGGGAAAATAAGAATCTGGTCCGTGCGGCCATCACCATCGACATCGCCGGCAAGAGGTTTAATCATTCCGGAGTCGTCCTCCCATTCCTCATAGGAGGTACCGGTATCCACTATCATAAAGCCATCCCGATTCGGGTTGGATTTAAGCACACGCACTTCTACTGACGGGCAATGAGGTGTGCAGTGGTGAGGCTCAACAGCGAGATCCATGCGTCCATCGCCATCATAATCAAACGGCGTGGTAGCCACCTGCCTGTAGTAGTTGATCGGCATGCTGGTGGATATTTGCGTGTCGACTTCCGGCTTAAATCCGCTGCCAGTCGCGATCAGGATTCTCCATGTCTGGTCATGTTCATAAACCAGGTCATCCAGTCCGTCGCCGTTAACGTCCATAGTGTGCGTGGAGTCATGGTATCGATCGACGCTACGCGCTGTGTTAACGACTTCATCAAATCCCCGCGGATAATCCTGCCAAGCGAAAGTAGTCGCGGGCAGGCATTCGGTGGCGTCGGTTACCCCAGGATTATCGTTCGCGCAGACCTGCACGGATGTGAGGCGGCTTAGGGGCTTGTCGTCGGTAGTGGGCTGATAACCAAGGGTGTATTCGCGGACGACGGTCGTGCCGAATTTAGTGACGATAGACTTCATGCGTGTAGCGGTCGTTATCTTCGACCCCACGCGATAACCGACTGAAGGGTCTTCCGGGCGAGGTTCGTACGTAAAGGTCACGGAGGCATAAGGCTCTGCCGTCCTGAGCGAGAGTCTGTGGGCAACGGGTGATCGCGGACAAACCCTCTAAAGACCAACCCAGACGCAACAGGCTGTTACCGCCATGACTGTTGTAGGTAAGCGAGAGGTTGGGCTGCGTGCCGGCGGTGCCCGGTGGTACGTCGATCGGGATTCGATAGATCGCCGCGCCGGTAGGCGATACTTCAAAGGCGCCAGGGGTCGCGCCTACCAGCCCCCAGGCAACCGGCGTGAAAATAATCGAACAAGCGACGATCAAATAAGAGCCAACGGCATTACGGCTGGAAAGCGTATTTTGCATAACAACTCCTTGGGTTTTTATCGCAGCCTTCCTTGAGTGTCAGCGTGCATTGGGGTGAGTAGCGAAAAGGATAGCGCCACTCACGACAGGAATGACTCCGCCCATCGGTCAAAACAAAACTTCGGTCGGGCATTTGAGCGCGCCGCAAAAATCGATTAACGTCGCTGATTATGTTCAGCCCGTAACGGAGGAGAGAGACCGATATGATCGAAACCAAAATTCTGGACGACCTCGCCCGCCGGCTTGCCGCCAGCATGCCGCGCGGCGTGAGTGCGTTTCAGCAGGAAATCGAAAAGAACCTGCGCGCCGGACTAGAAACGATATTCCAGCGTCTGGACCTGGTAACACGTGAAGAGTACGAGGTGCAGGTGGCACTTCTGGCCCGTAGTCGCGCCAAGCTTGCCGCGCTGGACGCGCGCATCACTATGATGGAACGCGAAGAAAGCCAGCCCAAGGGTCCCGCCCCGTCACCGAGCGTCGCGCAGAATCCCTCGAACCCAGATCCTGCAAACCCAAAACCCTCAAACATCGAGTAGTCGGTGCGCGCTGGACACGCAACGACGGTGCAGCACCGGGACGCGTCGCACTGACCATTGCCGCGCCGCGCCTGATGAGGTCTGCTAGAATCGAATGTTCCATTCGATACCGCAACCACAACGCACTTGTCCCTCGCCATCGTCTTAAGCCGCGCGCAGCAGGGCATCGACGCGCCGTCGGTCAGCGTTGAGGTTCATCTGGCGAATGGCCTGCCCAGCCTGTCCATCGTCGGGCTGCCCGAAACGGCGGTAAAGGAAAGCAAGGATCGCGTGCGCGCCGCGCTGCTGAACGCAAAATTCGATTTCCCCATGCGGCGCATCACGGTGAATCTGGCGCCGGCGGATTTACCGAAAGAAGGCGGGCGCTTCGACCTGCCCATAGCACTTGGCATTCTGGCGGCCTCGGGGCAGGTGCCCACGAAGGGGCTGGACGCATACGAGTTCGTCGGCGAACTGGGTTTGAGTGGCGAACTGCGCGCAATCCGCGGCGCGCTGCCGGTCGCGTTACAGGCGCGCGCTGCAAACCGAACGCTGGTAGTGCCCCGCGCCAATGCCGCGGAGGCTGTGCTGGTGAAAGACTGCCGCGTGCTGGCCGCCGATCATTTGCTGCAGTTGTGCGCGCATCTGTCCGGCGCGGAACTGCTCATGCCATTTGCAAACGTTCCGCCTGCCGCGCACGTGCACGCGGAACTGGACTTGAGTGACGTGTGCGGTCAACATCGCGCCCGGCGCGCACTGGAGATCGCCGCGGCCGGCGGCCATAACCTGATCATGATCGGGCCACCCGGCACGGGCAAAACCATGCTGGCCAGCCGCCTGCCAACCATCCTGCCGCCCATGACCGACCGCGAAGCCATTGAATCAGCGGCCATCCTCTCCATCAGCGACCAAGGCTTTAATGCTCGTGACTGGCTCAAGCGGCTGTTTCGCGCGCCGCACCACACCGCTTCCGGCGTGGCGCTGGTGGGCGGCGGCTCCAACCCGCGTCCCGGCGAAATATCACTCGCGCATCACGGCGTATTGTTCCTGGACGAGCTGACCGAATTCGATCGCCGCGTGCTGGAGGTACTTCGCGAACCGCTGGAGACCGGACGTATCACCATCTCGCGCGCCGCGCGCCAGGCTGAATTTCCCGCGCGCTTTCAACTGGTTGCGGCGATGAATCCCTGCCCGCAGGGCTACGACTGTGATTTACGCGGCAACTGCTCATGTACGGTCGAGCAACAGCGCCGGCACCGCGCGCGGATCTCGGCGCCGCTGCTGGACCGCATCGATCTGCATATCGACGTGCCGCGCGTGCCGCGCGAAGCCTTGCGCACCGGCGGCGGGCCGGCCGCGGAAAGCAGTGAAGCCGTCCGCGCGCGGGTGGTGCATGCCCGAAGCCGTCAATACAAACGTTGCGGCATGAGCAATGCCCTGCTGCGCAACCGCGACGTGGAGAGCACGTGCGGCTTGCAGACCGCGGATCATGCGTTGCTCGATCAGGCCATGACGAGATTCAAGCTTTCGGCGCGCGCCTATCATCGGATTCTGAAAGTCTCCCGCACCATCGCCGATTTGGAAGGAACCGACACCATCCGCACGCCACACTTGAGCGAGGCGATTTCGTACCGGACTCTGGATCGGCTGCTGGCAAGCTGAATCAACCAGGCCAGCATTTTCCCTGGAGGCGCCAGATGAGCAATAAGGAAACCGCGGCCGCGGAAGCCACCCCGCTCAAGCGCGCTATCAGCAAACCGCTGCTGGTGGTGTTCGTGACCGGCGATATTCTGGGTGCTGGCATTTACGCGGTAGCCGGCGAAATCGCGGGTCAGGTGGGCAGTGCGGTGTGGGCGCCGATGCTGCTGGCGTTCGCGCTCGCGATGCTGACCGCAACCTCGTATTCAGAACTCGTTACCAAATATCCTCAGGCGGCGGGTGCTGCGCTGTACGTGCACAAGGCGTTCGGCTTGCCGTTTTTGACCTTCATCATCGCCGTGGCGGTCATGGCGTCGGGCATCGCTTCGGCCAGCACCTCGGCGCTCGCCTTCGCGCGATACTTAAGCGCCCTGGTTTCTTTTCCGCAGGTACTCGCCGCGCTGGCGTTTCTGCTGGTGCTGACCTTCATCAACTTTCGCGGCATTTCGGAATCGATCAAGCTCAATCTCGGCCTGACGGCCATCGAGGTATCGGGTTTGCTGATCGTGATCGTGATCGGCGGCATGGCGCTGGCGAATGGTAGCGGCGACGTATCGCGCGTGCTGGAATTCAGGACCGATACCGCCATTCCGCTCGCCATTCTCAGCGGCGCCGCGCTCGCCTTTTTTTCGTTCGTCGGTTTTGAAGATTCGGTCAACTGCGCCGAGGAAACGCAGAATCCGCGCCGCATCTTTCCCTTCGCGTTGTTTACGGGATTGACGATCGCGCTCGTCTTCTATCTGCTGGTGGTGCTCACCGCGGCGGTCGTCCTGCCGACCGACCAACTCGTCGGCTCCAGCGCGCCGCTGCTGGACGTAGTCAGGATCGGCGCTCCGGCGTTTCCCGCAAAAGTGTTTGCGTTCATCGCGCTGCTCGCGGTCACCAACACGGCGCTGATCAATCTCATCATGGCCTCGCGACTGCTCTATGGGCTTTCGAATCAGGGCATTGTGCCGGCGGTGTTCGGCCGCGTGCATCAGACACGTCAAACGCCGTGGGTGGCGATCTTGGTGGTGACCGGCGTCGCGGTCGCGCTGGTGTCGACCGGCAGTATCGCCGCACTTGCCGGCACCACGGTGTTGCTGCTGCTGTCGGTATTCACCTTGGTCAATGTGTCGGTGCTGGTGCTGCGGCGGGACAAAATCCGCGAGCAGCATTTCCGCGCCCCCACGTTAATTCCAATCCTGGGCGCGATTTCCTCCGCGGGCCTGGTCGTGTTTACGATCGTAATGGATCCTTTCGCGACCTTGCGCGCGGTGCTGCTGATCGGCGTCGGTATCGTCCTTTGGTTTATCAATCGCGCGTTTCACGGTCGGGTTAAAGAGATCGACACTACGCATTTGAGCAAGTGAAGCTGCCCCGTGCCTATACTGAGTTTATCGTCGCGCTGCGGCAGCACTTTGGCCTCGTGGTCGGCCGGATGATAAAGTGCGGGGTCCGCCGTCAGCGACTAATCAGGAGGCCTTCTTGACTACATCCGATCTTCCCGCATTTCCGAAAGAATTCAGCAAGCTGGGCGGCGCCGGCAAAGGCCGCGACATGATCAGCAAGAACTGGTTTCGAATACTCACGGCTGACGTGGGCGGGCTCAAGCCGCATGAACGCGTGCTGGATGCCGGCTGCGGCTTAGGCCGTATGGCAGTGCCGTTGATGCCGTATTTGCGCGAGCCCGGCGCATACGACGGGTTCGACATATCGCCCGAAGGCATCGCCTGGTGCCAGCAACACATCACGGGGAGACGACCCAACTTTAATTTCCAGGTCGCGGATATCCGCAACACGCAGTACAACCCCAAAGGCAAACACCAGGCGAGCGACTATCGATTTCCTTATGAAGATCAATCGTTCGATCTGGTGTTCATGGCATCGGTGTGTACGCATCTAATGCCGGATGAGATACGGCAATATCTTTCGGAAGCCAGCCGCGTGCTGAACACCGGCTGCCGCTGCGTGATTTCGTATTTCTGCTGAACGATGAATCGCTGGCGCGCATCGCTGCGGGCACGCTCAACCCACCGCAGCGTAGCTTCAGCCACGATTACGGAACCTACCGCGTGCAGAACAAGCAGGTGCCCGAAGCCGCTATCGCGCACGACGAGACCACGGTGCGCGAGCTCTATCAACGCCACGGCCTCGATATTAAAGAACCGATTAACTACGGTCGCTGGGCCGGGCGCAAGAGCGGACTCGGCGTCAACCACAATCAGGATCTGGTGCTGGCGATCAAGGCCTGACAATTTCCAGAGATTGTGAAAAAACCGAATATCTTGTGGATCTGCACCGACCAGCAACGTTTCGACACGCTGGGCTGTTACGGCAACCCGCATGTGCATACGCCGAACCTGGATGGTCTGGCGGAGCAGGGCGTGCTGTTCGAGCAGGCTTATTGCCAGAGTCCGGTGTGTGCGCCCAGCCGCGCGAGTTTCCTGACCGGCCGTTATCCGCGCACCACGCGCTGCCGTATGAACGGGCAGGCGATCCCGGCTGACGAGAAGCTCGTCTCGAAGCTGCTGGCGGATGGCGGCTACAACTGCGGGCTGGCCGGCAAGCTGCACCTCGCGCCAGTGCATCCGAGCGTGTCGCCGCTCGCTGAACGACGCACCGACGACGGCTTTGCAGAGTTTCACTGGTCCCATCATCCCAGTCCCCACTGGCCGACCGACGAATATCAGCACTGGCTGCGCGGTCATGGCAAGTCATACACCGTCACGCCGTTCAATAGATCGAAGCACGTCGAAACCGGCATGGACGCCGACTATCACCACACAACGTGGTGCGCGGAAAAGGCCATTCACTTCATGCAGGCGAACGCCGCATACCGGAGACCGTGGATGTTTGTGGTGGACATCTTCGATCCGCATCATCCGTTCGATCCGCCGCAAGCGTACCTAAAACGTTACCTTGAGCGCCTCAATGAGATCCCGTTGCCCGACTTTGTGCGAGGCGAGTTGAAGGACAAACCGCGTTACCAGCGCGCGCAACACGGCACGGCATCGCGCCGCAAAAAAGCGCTCGCCTACGCGAGTCTGACTAACAAGGATCATCGGCTGCTGCGCGCCGCGTACTGGGCGATGGTGGATCTGATCGATGCGCAGGTGGGCCGCATGCTGGCCGCGCTGGAAGACACCGGACAGCGCGACAACACGCTCGTCATTTTTATGTCCGATCACGGCGAGTTGCTGGGCGACCATGGCATGTATCTCAAGGGACCATTTTTCTATGATGTGTCGGTGCGGGTACCTCTGATCGTTTCGATGCCGAGCAGCGTGCGCGGCGGGCGCCGCGTGTCCACGCTCATCGAGTTGGCGGACCTGGCGCCGACCTTGCTGGAGGCCGCCGGACTACCCGTATATGCGGGCATGCAGGGGCGCTCGGTATGGAAGCTTTTAACCAGCAAAAGGAAAAATAGAATGCATCGCGACGACGTCTATTGCGAACACTACGATGCAAGCCTTGGCAACGGCGGCGCGGGCGCACAAGCGACGATGGTGCGCACGCAAACGCACAAGCTGATCGCGTTTCACGGCGAGGAATTAGGCGAGCTTTACGATCTCGCGCAAGACCCAGGCGAACACGAAAACAGGTGGGACGACCCGGCTTACGAGACGGTAAAGCGCGAATTGCTGGTCAGGCTTTGCGACCGCATGGCCGATACGGTGGACCCGCTGCCGCCGCGGGTTGCGCCCTGGTGAACGGACGGATGCTTAGCCGAAAGCGCGCAGCCGCGTACGGGCGGCGGCCTTGTTCATCAGGCCCGGAAACAACCGGCAGGCCGCGACCCCTAAGCTTTGCACCATAGGTTTGTCGAAGGCCCGTCCCAGCCGAGACGCCACGTCGATTTGCGGGGACAGCTCCGCGAACGCGCGCGCATGAAAGCAGGCCGCACGATTGCCATCGATAGTGAACTCGCTCACCGCGAGCCGCGCGGTATGCAGCGCGATCGACATGCCTTCACCACAGAACGACGGGATGACCGCAAACTGATCACCCAGCCGATAAATGCTGTCCGCGCCCTCGGTTTCTTCCCCGCCCGTGCCCGCATGCACGAAGCCGTAAGGCAGCCCGGTAATCGCCGCCGGACGTCGCCAGCACGGTGTCGCCCGATCGAGAAATTCGCGAAAAGCTATGCATGAACCGGCAATGTATGCGAGCAACGCGCGCCAGTCTCTCCCGATGCGCGCGAAACGTTGTCGGGTGACGACCAGACAAAGGTTGGCTTTTCCGTCCTCGATCAGCTGCAAACCGGAGTAACCGCCATTAAACAGGAAGATTTCGACATGCTCCGCCAGCGCCCGACGCTGCGCCGTCGCGCAGAAGAAATGCATCTTGAAGCCGATAAAATCATTCTGCGTGCCGGCGCGCCTTTTCAGCGTGGGAAAGTCGTGTTTGCCGGTCGCGAGAAACACGGTGTCGGCTTGCGCACCATACCTGTCTTTGGCCTCAACCCGCCAGTGCTCGCCGGCAGGCTCAATGCTGGAAACCTTGCAACCGCGCTGAATCGTTACGCCATAACCCGCCGCCCGCGCCAGCAACTGCTCATCCAGCAAAAAACGCGACAGACCCTGACCGATAAACGGCAACCGCGCCAGCGCGCTGCGCCGGCCGTGATGTATACGCACAAACCGAAGCGGCGCCGCCCCCAGCTGAATCGCATCGATACCCAGTTCGGCCAGATATTGCTGCGCCTCGAAGCTTAAGAATTCCCCGCACACCTTGTGGTGCGCGTGCTTCTGTTTTTCTATCAGCAGCGTCTTTTTGCCCGCGCGCGCAAGCTGACATGCCGCCGCGCCGCCTGCCAGTCCACCGCCCACGACGATCGCATCCCAGTGGTGCGGTTCTTGCCTCAACATGCGCACGAGCCGCGGTGAGCATGGATTCTGCCGGCGCCGCGAAAAAAAGCAAGCGTCATCAATGCGCCATCCGGAACATCATGCTTTCCGTCGTCAGGCCCGGACCAAACGCCAGCGCGCAACCCAGCGCGGCAGACGGCGCCTGATCAAGCATCTGTTGCAGAATGAACATCACCGTGGCGGACGACATGTTGCCGAAACGCCTTAAGATGTCGCGCGAATAGTCCAGTTCGTCGGCGCGCAGATGCAGCGCCGAGGCCACCGCATCCAGCACCGAGCGGCCGCCGGGATGCACCGCCCACAGCGCGATGTCATCACGCCTGTGCGCGCCCAGAATAGTCTCAATGCTGACCGGCAGTTCACCGCCGATGGTGTGCGGCACACGACCCGACAGGTGCATATCGAAGCCCAGCCGGCCGATACGCCAGGTGATCTGTTCGCTGGTTTGCGGCGCGATCACGGCGCGAAAATCGAGCAACTCGATACCGTGAGACTCGGCGCTGACCAGGCACGCGGCGCAGCCGTCGGCGAAAACCATAAATGAAAGCACCTGCTCAAGATCGTCGGCCTCCTGCAGATGTATGGTGCAAAGCTCCAGGTTGAGCACCAGCACGCGCGCGCGGGGTTTGGAGCGCACGATGTGACGCGCCAGCTTCAGCGCGTTGATCGCCGCGTAACATCCCATAAAGCCTACGGTCGTGCGCTCCACCGAAGGAGATAGACCGAAGCGCTCGATGATCTGCAAATCGAGTCCCGGCGCGTAAAATCCGGTGCAGGAGACGACGATCAGGTGCGTGACCCCACTGGCATGTCGCGGCAAGCCGAGTTTTTCCAGCGTAAGGGAAGCGAGCCGCAACGCGTGATCCTCGTAAAACCGCATGCGGGTCTGCGTGTCCGGAAAACTCCCCGCGACGTAGAAATCATCGCAATCCAGACGCTCGGGCAACGGATCGGGTTTGACGTATGAGTATCGATGTTCGATCTGCGCGCGCTCCGCCATGCGCTGGAACAGGCGTCTGGATCTGGGATCGCTCAGCAGACGCGGGGCGTAATCGACGAACTTGTCGTGCACGTCATAGTCGGGCACCGCGGTGGCAATTCCGTTGATATAGACGCTGGGCATGTTGAGAACGGATGTCGAGCGAACGTCGTGGCGCTGGTAGGATACCTGCGCGACAATCGACCGCCTGGGGAATATGTCAGAATCCGACACACATTAACGGCGCACGTTCCCTTCTGGCCCGTCATGCGCGGCGGCGACAGCGGGTGCCGTCCTCCGGCCTCGTTCGAAAGCGCCTTGTGTCGGCGCGCTCAGACGCCCGGCGAGGGGCGAACTACTGGACCGCGTTTAACATGTAGTCAACTGCCAGCTTGACTTCATCCGCGCTCAACTGCGGATGACCGCCCTTGGCAGGCATCGCGCCTACGCCGTTGATGGCGCTGCTGTACAGCGCCTGCGGACCCATGGCGACTCGCGCCTTCCACGCGCCCTTGTCCGTCACCATGGGCGCGCCGAGCGCGCCCGAATCGTGACAAGAGGAACACATGGCCTGATAGGTCGCTTTGCCTTCCGGCGACGCACCCTGCCCGGTGCCTGCTGTCGCCCCCTTCGTTGGGGAGACCTTGGCGTCGGAAACCTGCACGATGATGTAGTCCACCGCTTTTTTGACTTCATCCTTACTCAGCTGCGAGTGACCGCCTTTGGCCGGCATCGCGCCTACGCCGTTGATGGCGCTGCTGTACAGCGCCTGCGGGCCCATGGCGATGCGCCTGCCAGGCCGCCGGATCCGTCACCATGGGTGCCCCGAGCGCGCCCGAATCGTGACAGGAAGAACACATGGCCTGATAGGTCGCTTTGTTTTCAGGCGACCCACCCTGCGCGGCTGCCTGCACGATGCCTACCGTTGCCGCACTCGTCGTCGTGGAGACCTTGCCGCCCGACACCTGTGCGATGATGTAGTCCACTGCCCCTTTGACCTCATCCTCGCTCAGTTGCGCATGGCCGCCCTTAGCCGGCATCGCGCCTACGCCGTTGATGGCGCTGCTGTACAGCGCCTGCGGGCCCATGGCTATACGCGCCTGCCAGGCCGCCGGATCCGTCACCATGGGTGCCCCGAGCGCGCCCGAATCGTGACAGGAAGAACACATTGCCTGATAGGTCGCTTTGCTCTCTGAGGACGCACCCCGCAGGGCTGCCCGCGCGATGCCTGCCGTTGCCGCACCCGTAGTTGCGGAAGCTTGTTTCGTCCTGCCCGACTTGGCCTGCGAACTCTTGGCCGTTTGCCCGCCGCCGGAAACCGTAGCCACGATATAATCTACTGCCGCCTGCACGTCCTCGTCGGACAGACTGGGATCGCCGCCCTTGGCCGGCATCGCCCCGATGCCGTTGATGGCGTGATCGTAAAGCGTCTGCTTGCCTTGCTTGATGCGCGATGCCCAACTCCCCTTGTCGGTTATCATTGGTGCGCCGCTTGCACCCGAGTCGTGACAGGAGGAGCAAACCTGCGTGTACGTCTGCTCACCTGCGCTACCGCCACCGCTCGCCGCGGTCTGCGTCGCTTCTGGCACTTTTCCCGAATGCGACTCGCCCACCGGGGCGGTACGCTCCGCCACCTGCTTCTCGATCATAGGCCCGTAATCGACCTCGTTGTACGACATCAACACCCGCGCAATCACGAATATCACCACCGTGAACACCACCAGCCCGCCAAGTACGATTACGAACTGCGACACGAATTGTTTATCATCCTGGGTCACGCGCGGCCTCCAGTATCAGCCAGATTATTTGTTTCGGGACAGGCCGGATGGCCAGCGTAGTCGAATATCAAACTTGAATTTTGCGACGAAGAAAAACCAGACCGACTATGGAGTATAGGATAAGCGGTATAGTCGCACCACCTGCGAATGGCGCGATCGCAGGCTAATGTTCCCGCTTTTCGGCAAAAATTCACGTTGCCGAAAGCGGCTCGGCATGGATGTTATCGGCGGGGCTTGTTAACCTACGGCGATGCGCCCGTAGCTCAGATGGGCTCGGCTGACTAAAGGCCGAGCGACCGGACAAGGATGTCCGGGCCGGGGCATACAATTACCGATGTCTCGCCAGGGATGGCTTGTAAAAGCTAACAGATGCGCCCGTAGCTCAGCTGGATAGAGTGTCGGCCTCCGAAGCCGAAGGTCACAGGTTCGAATCCTGTCGGGCGCGCCACCTTCTATTCGTATCTCATCAAAGCCATCCCTGGCGAAACATTCGTGTGGCCCTGAACCCCGGCCCGCACCTCCTTGCGCGAGTGCTCACCGGGAAATCGATTCACTGGATCGATTTCTTCATCCGGCTCGCCCCTGCTATCCCATGGAGCAGCGCTCTTATTGCGCCGGCTCCGTTACGACGACTGAGGAGATTTTACTCGGGATCAGGCAGCGGCCCATGTCGTTGCAGGCTTGCAGATTGACGATCGCCTGAAGATTATCCGGCCCGCGGCCCGCACCGGGCACGTGCAGCGTGACTGACAGGACGGTGTCGTCGCTATAGACGGCAATGGGCTTGTCGAAGCCTTCTTTCAGCAGATGCCCGCGCGGGTAATTCACCACAGCCTCGACCGGCTGTTTTCCCTGTACGACTTTTAGAGTGGTGGGTATCAGAAATTCCATGGACGCGGGATTCGCATTGACGTGCCACCCGCGCGCGATATCCAGCGTCACGTCGATGCCGGAGAGCGCGCCGTTCGCGGACCGCGGCGATGCACCAACCTTGACGTAGTCGGCGCTCTGCGGAAGCGCCGAGGATGCATTTTGCGCGCGCGAAGCGGAATTATCCGTAACGTCGGCCGCACTGTCGGCGCGTTCCGTCATGGGAAGGTTCGCTGGTTGCGAACTCAAATAACCGTAAACACCGCTGGCCAACACCACGACAATTGCGACGATCACGAACAGATTATTTCTACTCATAAGAACTCAGTACCGGGTTAATGACGCGACGCGCGCGAGGTTATCCGCCCGGTTTCATCGGTGGCCTCCACGATCGCTTCGATCAGCTGGCTCGCGCCGAACAGATCGGGGAAGCGGCTGACGACCCTGCCACCGCCTTCGATCACAATGGCGAACGGAATCCCGCCGCCGCCGAATGAGCGCAGCAGGCGCTGTTGAGGCGCGTCCGCCCGCGTCATGTCGACTTGCAACGCCAACAGCCCAGCCTCACTGACCAGCGCTACAACGTCGGCATTGCTGTAAACCGTGCGCTCCAGCACCTTGCAGTTGATGCACCAGTCGGCGGTGAATTCGATCAGTACGGCCCGCTTCTGTTGCAGCGCCGCCGCCTGGCGTGCCGGGCTATACGGCTGCCAAGGCAGCGGCTCGCTGTCGCGCAGCGAATCCGCCGCAACCAGCGATCCCGCCAGCGCGACGCACGCCACGGGTAGCAGTCGCGAAGCCGTGGATTCGCGGTTCAGCAGATGCCACACCGCCCACAGCACGAATAGCGCGCTCAAGGAAAACATGGCCGCCCGCTGCACGGCGGGCGAGGCGAACGAGCCCAAGAAGAACACGCCTCCGCCCAATAGGATAAACCCCATCAACTCCTCGATGCGCGCCAGCCATGCGCCGCCGCGCGGAACACGGTCGACCAGTCCCGGAATCGCCAGCAGCAGCACATAAGGAGCCGCGAGCCCCAGCCCGATGGCGGCGAAGACGGTGACGGTCGCGCTTGCGGGCTGCGTCAGGGAAAACGCGAGCACCGACCCCAGAAACGGCCCCGTGCAAGGCGTCGAGAGCACGCCGGCCAGCGCGCCGGTCAGAAACGGACCGGAACTCGCGGCGCCGGCCTCGTAAATCTTCGAGGGCAGGCGAATCGGCACATGCAAGGCCATCACCGCGCCGGCCGCGAACAGCAGTACGATGAGCGCGAACAGAAACACGCGCGACTGAAATAGAAAGCCCCATTGCAGATTGAGATACGCGCTAGCCAAACCCAGCGGCAAAAATACGGCAAGCGAACCGGCTGCCAGCGACAGTGCCGCGATCATTCGCGCTCGGGGCGTGCGGCCGGTCTCCGCGACCAGCGCATGCACCTTGAACGGCAACACCGGCAAAACGCACGGCGCAAGGTTCAGCAGCACGCCACCGGCAAAGGAGAAAACGGCTTGCAACCAGAGTTCTGTCATGTATTTCAACCGGGTTAAGGCCGCATCGTTACGCGGGTCATACAGGGTGAATCATTGTTGTCATCATTTCATACGCCACAGGCGTGGTGATTGGATGTATCGCAGCGGCGCGGGTTCAAATGACCGCGACGAGCGATGACGACGCGGCGCGGATACGCCCGATAATGGTTGCCTGCCGATATCCCGACTCACGCAGTTCGGCGACGCAGGCCGCGGCGTTGTCGGGCGGCACGGCGGCCAGCAGTCCGCCCGAGGTCTGGGGATCGAACAACAGCGGCCATGCCGGATGCGCGCGCACCGCGTCCGCGTCCGCGATGGATTTGTCCAGGCGCGCATTCTGAGGCTGCAACGAGCTGACAATACCAGCCGCGGCGCAATCCAGCGCGCCTTCCAGCAACGGCAGCGCGGCCAGTTGGATGTCAGCACCCAGTCCCGAAGGCCGCAACAAAGCCAGCAGATGACCAATCAGACCGAAACCGGTCACGTCGGTGCAGGCGCTGGCGTGATGCGCGCGCAGGCAATCGGCCGCCAGCGCGCTGGACTGGCGCATCATGGCCACGGCCAGGTCGATCCAGCGACCTTGCGCCCGATGACGCATATCGGCGGCGAACAGCGCGCCGATGCCCAAAGGCTTGGTCAGGATCAATACCTGTCCGGGCGCCAGCATACGACGGCGCGCGAGGTCATCGGCATCGATGACGCCGTTGACGGAAAACCCGATCGCCAACTCGGCGCCTTCGCCGGAGTGACCGCCCAGCAACGCGGCGCCGGCAGTGTCCAAAGTGCGCACCGCGCCGGCCATCAGCTGATAGAGCTGCTCCTCCATCACTCGCTCGCCGGCGTAAGGCAGGGTCGCCAGCGCCAGGGCCGAGTGCGGCCGCGCACCCATGGCGTAGAGATCGCTCAACGCATGATTGGCGGCGATCTCGCCCAGCAGGAACGGATCGTTGATGAAGTCGCGGAAGTAATCGATGGACTGCACCAGCTTCAGACCCGCGGGCGGCGTGAATACCGCGGCGTCGTCCATTGCCTCCAGACCGATGTCGATGTCCTCACCTGTTCCCCTGGCAACGCGTTTCAACACCCGTTTCAGCACTGCGCCGCCCACCTTGGCGCCGCAGCCGCCGCAACGCATCGCGGGCTTGCGATCTAAATCGACATCCGCTTCGCCGTGCGCTCCGCTGGTAGCGCCACGCGGCTCCCGCATTGACGGCAAGTCGTTGTATTTCGCCATCCAGCGCCGGTCTATCCCATCCTTGACTCGCCACAGCCAGCCGCCCGCAGCGTACAACCCGGCGCGCGAGGCCACGGCATAACGATCTCCGGTGCTGATCAGCGCCAGCGCGCGCGTTTGCGGTCGGTACGCCTTGAGCCGGCGGTGCTCGTGATGACGGCGCAGATTAGCAGCCAGCACCGCGCCCTGCCTGACCGCGTACACGCCGGATTTGGGACGCGGCGTCTCCATCGAACCGGCCACGTCACCCGCCGCGTACACGTTGGGATGCGAGGTCGATCGCAGGCGCGCATCGATCCGAACGAAGCCACGTGCGTCGAGATCCAGGCCCGTTGCGGAGAGCCATTCTGGCGCGGCGACCGCGGTCGCCCACATGACGAAATCAGCAGCGATCGCGCGTCCGCTATCGCAGCGCAATCCCGGCGGTTCCACGGCGGTGACACGCTCGCCGGTAATGACCTCGATGCCCCGCGTGGCGAGCACCCGCACGAAACGAGCGCGCACGCGATGGTTGTGTTCGATCAGGATCTCCGCCTGGTCAGTGACGATGCGCCAGTCCCACCGCTCGCCCAAACTTTCACGGGCCAGGCCGTGATGCAGCGCCAGCATCAGTTCAACGCCGCCCGCGCCGCCACCCACAACGGCAATACCGATGCGGCCGTTGCGGGCTTGCGCCAGGCGACGTAGCTCACGGCAACCGCCCAGCAACACGTCGGCCGGCTTGACCGGAAATACGCGCGCGGCGCGTTCGTCGGCCGGCGGCACGGCAGGCTGTGCGCCGATGTTGAGCGACAGAAAATCGTAATGCAGCGACGGCCGATCGGATACGTAAAGGCGCTGGTTTTCAGGCTCGACCGATTCGACGTCAGCCTGGACAAAATCCGCGCCCGCGAAACGCGCCAGCCGCCGCAGATCGATATGACAGGCATCGAAATCGTAATGACCGGCGATCAACCCCGGCAGCATGCCCGAATACGGCGCATACGTAGCGCGCGAAACGAGGGTAAGTGCGAGACCCGGCGTGGGCCGCATGCCAAAGTGTTTGAGCACGGCCACGTGACTGTGGCCGCCGCCCGCCAGCACCAGATGACGGCGCGCGGGCGTTCTGGAATCGTTCACTCGCTGGATTATTCGATCCGGACACCGCCGGCATTCATGATCCGTAGACGGGCTTTTCGCTGCGCAGAAACAGCAACGCGCCCGACGGGCTTTCCGCCGCCCCGTGCGGCAGCCCCGTGGGCGCGAAATGATAGTCGCCGGCTTTCAATATCACGCCTTCACCCAGCCTCAGTTCACCCTCCAGCACCAGACATTCCTCGTCGGCCGCGTGCACGTGCGCGGGCAGCCGCGCGCCAGGCTGCAGTCGCAGCAGAAACGAGGTCGCGCGCGCATCTTTGTACAGAATTTTCATTTCGAGCCTCGGATCGATGCGCAGCCAGGCGCCGCTGTCCGCGGGCACCGTGTAATAAACTGCGTACGCGTGCGACTGGATGCGCGCCCCTTCCTGAATTCGTTGGCGCATGCGCGCCCCGCGCTCCGCGTCGGGCGTCGCCGGGGGCACGGCTTCCAGCAATACTACCAACAGATCCGCGGGCAACACTTCGCGTGAGCGTTTGTGGTCCCGTCGCGTGGATTCGGTCATAAGTTCAAGTCTTACGCTAATGCTTGTCGGCCAGCAGCAACGCCAGGGTTTTCAGCCCTTTCCTGATGTGGGTCTTGACCGTGCCCAACGGGATATCGGTGGCCGCGTTGATCTCGCCGTGGCTCAGGCCGCGAAAAAACGCGAGGCCGATGAGGCGGCGCTGTATCGCGCTGAGCTGGTTCAGGGCGCGGGCGATCGTGCGTTCCCGTTGCAGTACGGCAAGCTGCTGGTCGGGTTCTTCCTCCACGGCTGTACACGCCGACAGCGGCTCCCATTCCGCGAGCAGAAACTTCGATCCAGCCGCCGCGTCGATGGCGCGCGAGCGGCACATAATCAATAACCAGGTGAGCGGACGGCCGCGCCTGCCGTCGTATTTCGCGGCATTGCGCCAGACCTGCAGAAACACGTCGATCACGACGTCTTCCGCCATATCCGGCGATTTGGTGATAGCGAGCGCCAGACCGTACGCGCGCGGCATGGTGGCCTCGTAAAACGCGTTGAAGGCGTCTTCGTCGCGGCGCGCGATCCGGTCGATGAGCAGTGCGTAGTTTTCGTCCGCGCCCTGCGCCGTGACGCGGGTATCGAGCGAATGCAGCGGGTTGGTCGACATGATTCGAAGTATACGGAGCACGACCGCAACCAAGCAAACGCGCAACTCTGATGTCCGCGTCTTACGCGCGTTGCGAGCCGGACGCGGGGCGAATAACGCCCCGCGCCAGCCACTCGATCAGGGGCGACCTGCTCCGTGCGCTGGCAACCTGGCCACGCTGCGCTATCATCCTGATGAATGGCTTACAACAGCATCGAATCATGCGATTGTACGCGACTGCATGCCGCTCCCGAAACGCCGATTTGCGGCTTGCATACTGAAACGGCATTGCAACCCCGGTCATATTCTTGTTTGGCGATGCCAGTGGACGTGACCATCAGCCCGATTCTTGCCCTGACGGAGGCCGAACATGGCACTGTGGAAACCTGACCCGACTTTTTATCCCTCCCCGCGCATGGCAATGCAGGCGCCGCCCGAGACGCTGGCGTACGTCGCTGCGTTCAATCCGACGCCTGATGGCCGCCCGGATGCGATGACCGTGGTGGATCTGGCGCCCGACTCGCCCAGCTACGGTCAGCTCGTCGGCGAGGTGCGGATGCCCAACGCCGGCGATGAACTGCACCACTTCGGCTGGAACGCGTGCAGCTCAGCGCTGTGTCCGTACGCACCGCATCCGCACATCGAGCGGCGTTACCTGGTGGTGCCGGGGTTGCGCTCGTCGCGCATCCATATCATCGATATCAAGCCTGACCCTCGCAGCCCGAAGCTCGTCAAGACCATCGAGCCGGAAGACGTTTTCAAACGCGCGCCGTATTCACGCTTCCACACGATCCATTGCGGGCCGGAGGGCATCTACATCAGCGCGCTGGGGGCGCAGGCCGGCGAGGGGCCGGGCGGCATCTTTCTGCTGGATCACTTCTCGTTTGACGTGCTCGGTCAGTGGGAAATGGAACGGGGGCCGCAGTATCTCGCCTACGACTTCTGGTGGCATCTGGCGCACGACACGATGATTACCAGCGAATGGGGCACGCCGAACATGATCGAGAATGGTCTGGTGCCGGATTTGCTGCTGAACGGGAAATACGGCCGGCACGTGCACGTCTGGGATCTGCGCCGCCGCCGGCATGTGCAGGCGCTGGACTTAGGCGCCGAACAGCAGCTGGTGCTGGAGCTGCGTGGCGCGCATGATCCGACCAAGACCTACGGCTTCGTCGGCGTGGTGATCTCGCTAAAGGACTTATCGAGCTCGATCTGGCTGTGGCATCGCGACAACGACGAGTGGAAAATCCGCAAAGTCATCGAGATTCCCGCCGAGCCGGCCGATCCCGAACATCTGCCGCCGCTACTGCAAGGCTTCAAGACGGTGCCGCCGCTGGTCACTGACATCAATCTCTCGCTGGACGATCGCTGGCTGTACGTCTCGTGCTGGGGCACCGGCGAACTGCGGCAATACGACGTATCCGATCCGTTCAATCCGAAGCTCACCGGTTCGGTGCATCTCGGCGGTATCGTACGCCGCACACCGCATCCGAAGCATCCGGATCAACCTTTGAGCGGCGCGCCGCAGATGGTGGAGGTGAGCCGCGACGGCAAGCGCGTGTATTTCACCAACTCGCTCTATCACGCCTGGGACGAGCAGTTCTACCCGGAAGGCATGCAGAGCTGGATGGTGAAGCTCGACGCAAATCCCGACGGCGGCCTCGAAGTCGATCCGGATTTTTTCGTGGCGTTCGACGGCTACCGCGCGCACCAGATTCGTCTCGAAGGCGGCGATTGCTCTTCGGACTCCTTCTGTTATCCATGATCTGTTATCCATGAGTGCGTGACCTCTGGCCCTGGCTGACTCTGTTCGGTCTGGGCGCCTTCCACGGCATCAATCCCGGCATGGGCTGGCTGTTCGCGGTCGCGCTGGGGTTGCAGGAAAAACGGCGCAGCGCGGTGCTGGCGGCGATCCCACCGATCGCTCTGGGCCATGCGCTCTCGATAGGTGTGGTGGTAGGTCTGTTGTGGCTGGCGCAAGCGAACTTGCCGGAAACCGCCCTGCGTTACGGCGCGGCGGTGATGCTGTTCGGCTTGGGAATCTACCGGCTTATACGCACGCGCCATCCACGCTGGGTCGGCATGCGCGTCAACTTTCGCGATCTGACCTTGTGGTCGTTCCTGATGGCCTCGGCACACGGCGCCGGCCTGATGCTCGCACCGATCCTGCTCGGCTGGTCATATATGGATTACGCGGGGCACGGGACGAATGCCGCGCATATGCACCACCTCTCCGGCGAGCAGATGGCGCTGAACGGCCCGTTGGCGTGGCTGATGGCCGTGGTCGTGCACACCCTGGGCTATCTGCTGGTGGCGACGCTGGTCGCGCTGCTCGTGTACGAAAAGCTCGGCGTCGCCATCCTGCGGCGCGCGTGGTTCAACCTCGATCTGTTGTGGGTGATCGCGTTGATGATCAGCGGCGGT
>Ga0136621_1000271_pt1 | contig 19801 bp, 22 predicted proteins | sample AntDryUQ445A2306_FD_104673 | JGI IMG/M metagenome (GOLD analysis project Ga0136621, IMG submission 104673) | Polar desert sand microbial communities from Dry Valleys, Antarctica - metaG UQ445A (23.06) | ecosystem: Environmental > Terrestrial > Soil > Desert | place: Antarctica: Dry Valley...
CGCAATCGTCGGCGAGCACGACTTCACGGCCTTCACCCCGACCGAGACTGAGCATGTCCGCTTCGAGCGGGTCGTGTTGCGATCCGAGTGGGTCGATGAAGCGGAAGACGTCCTCGCCTTCGAAATCACGGCCGACGCCTTCATGCGCAACATGATTCGCGTCCTCGTCGGAACCATGCTTGAGGTTGCCGCCGGTAAGCGCGAGGTCGCGGACTTCCTCGCCCTGCTGGCCGGCGCCCCGCGCGAGCGGGCTGGGGAGACCGCCCCGGCCCATGGCCTCTACTTCACGGGCGCCGAGTTCGGCGACGGGCGTACATTCGTACACCCGTCCTGAGACCGCGACTCTCGCGGCAGCACGTCCGCCGGGCCGTCGAGCCAGACCTGGACGTGGTCGCCCGGGTGCCACGGCGGGAAGCCGAGGCGGCGCGATCGGATCACCTGGCCGGAGGGCAGCCGCAACTCGACGAGCTGATCGTGGCCGAAGAAGCGGCGTGATACGACCTCGGCCGGGGCGGCGGCCTGAGGGCCGTGCAGGCCGACCGCGAGCGACTCGGGCCGGACCAGGACGTCGACGGGGCCGCTGGCCGCAGTGTCGGCCGGCAAGGACCCCAGCTCGCACTCAGCGCGGCCACCCCGGGCCTCGCCGGGCAACACCTCGATCTCGCCCACGAACTCGGCCATCCAGCGGCTCTTGGGACGCGAGTAGACCGCCTCGGGCGATCCGATCTGCTCGATCCGGCCGTCGCGCATCACGGCGACGGTTTCGGCCAGGCTCAGCGCCTCCTCCTGATCGTGGGTGACGAACAGGGCCGTAACACCCGCCTCGAGAAGGATCGCCCTCACCTCTTGCCGCAGGCGGTCCCGCAGGCTCGCATCCAGGTTGGAGAAGGGCTCGTCAAGGAGGACGAGGTCCGGTGTGGGCGCGAGGGCCCGGGCCAGGGCGACCCGCTGCTGCTGGCCGCCGGAGAGCTCGTGGACGGAGCGGCTCGCCTCGTCACTCAAGCCGACGAGCGCCAGGGCCCTCGTGACGGCCTCCCGGTCGGGTTTTCGCCCCAGCCCGTAGCCGACGTTGGCGGCGACGTCCATGTGCGGGAACAGTGCGTAGTCCTGGAAGACGACGCCGACCCGGCGGCGCTCGGGCGCGACGAACTCACCCGGGCCGGCCAGGGTGCGCCCGCCGACCCGCACGGCCCCGGCATCCGGCCGCTCGAAGCCCGCGATCATCCGCAGCGCCGTCGTCTTGCCGCATCCCGAGGGGCCGAGCAACGCGACGATCGCCCCGGCTGGGGCTTCCAGGCTGAAGCCGTCGACAGCTTGGATGTCGCCGTACGCCTTGCGCAATTCTTGGCACGAGAGCGCGCTCATCCCTTGATTCTGGCAGTCATTCGCGCACCGTCAGCAGATAGAGGGGCACCGCCGAGACGGCAAGCAGGGCCAGTGAGGGGATCGCTCCGCGCTCGAAGAAGCCAACGCTGGTGGTCTGCCAGATCTCGGTCGCCAGGGTGTCGAAGCCGATCGGGGCCAGGATCAAGGTCGCCGGCAGCTCCTTGATCGCCGTCAGGAACACCAGGGCCGCCCCCGCCAGGACGCCGCTTGCCATCAAGGGGGCGGTGATGGTCCGCAACACCTGGAGCGGGGAGCGCCCCAGACCCCGCGCCGCCTCCTCGACCCGCGGCGAGACCTGCAGCAGAGCGGACCGGACGACCCCGACCGCGAGGGGCAGGAAGAGCACCGTGAAGGCGAAGACCAGCATCGCCAGGGTCTGGTAGAGCCCGATCATCACCCTCGTTCCGAAGAAGACCAACGCGAGCGCCACGACGATTCCCGGCAGCGCGTGGCCGGTGTAGCTGAGGCGCTCGACGACAGCCGAAAGGCGACCACGATGACGCACGGAAAGCACCGCGATGGGGATCGCGCACGCCGCCGAGATCGCCGCCGCCAGGCCGGAGGCAAGCAAGGAGTTGCCCGCCGCCGCTGCGGTTCCGGCCCAATCAACGGTGCCGGCCACGCTTTGCAGTGACCAGTAGACCAGCACGGTCACCGGGATCGCAAGCGTGAAGAGGGCGATCAGCAAGCAGAAGCCCACCGCGGGCCAGCGCCAGCGGTCAAGCGCCACGATCCGCGCGGGCTTGGCGCTGCCGGGTGCGCTGCGATAGAGCGCACCGGGGCCGCGGGTCCGCGACTCGAGCCACAGCAACACGAGCATCAGGAGCACCAGGAGCATGGCCAGCGAGGCGGCGCCGATCCGGTCGAAGCTGGCCCTGTACATCGTGTAGATCGAGGTCGTAAACGAGTCGAATCGCATGATTGAAACGGCGCCGAAATCGCTCAGTACATAGAGCGCCACCAGCAGCGATCCCGCACCGATCGCGGGGATCAATTGAGGCCAGATGACGGTGTTAAAGACCTCGCGCGGCGTCCGTCCCATTCCAAGCGCGGCTTCCTCGAGCTGCGGATCCAGCCGCTTGAGGCTCGCGCGCACCGGCAGCAGAACGAACGGGTAGGTGAACAGCGTCAGCACCAGCCACGCGCCGGCGAATCCCGTCATCGACGGCATGCTCTGCACGCCCAGCGGCTCCAGCGCGTCCTGCACCAGGCCCTGGGGCCCAAGTGCCGAGAGGAACGCGTAGGCGCCGATGTAGCTGGGGATAACCAGCGGCAGGGAAGCGGCGACGGTCAGCGCGCGACGAAAGGGCAGATCGGTGCGGACCGTCAACCAGGCCAGCGGCACCGCGATCGCCACCGCTGCCATGGTGACGGCCGCGGTTAAGCCGGCGCTCCGCGCGACGAGTTCCGCGGTACGTGTGCGCAGGATCGTGTCCACCGCGTCGGCTCCGTCGCCTGCCACGACGATCGCCAAGTAGGCAAGCGGCAGGGTCGCCGCGAGGGCGAGCAGCGCCCCCGCCACAACCAGGTATGCGGGCGGGCGGGCTATAGCGCCCCTGACTCCTCGATCAAGGTCAGGGTCGCCTGCAGATCCGACAGGTCTGCCAGGTTGACGTCCGGCTGCTCGATCTTGGCGAGCGGGATCAGGTTCTCGTCCGCCTTGACTCCCTTGACCAGCGGATACTCCTTGACGACGTCGGCGAAGTAGCGCTGCTCGTCCTTGGACAGGGCGAACTCGATGAAATCGGCCGCCGCGCCGGTATCGTCGGAGCCGGCGAGGATCCCGGCTCCGGCAACGTTGACGAGGGACCCGACGTCCCCGTTCGGCGGGAAGTAGAGGTCAACGGGGTAATCGGTGCCCTCTTCCTCGATCGCCTCGGCGACGTAGTAGTGGTTGATGAAGCCGACATCCACCTCGCCCGCTGCGATCGCGTCACGGACGGCTGTGTTGTCCGCATAGGAGATCGCTTCGTTGGCAACGATGCCCTCGAGCCATTCGCGAGTGGCATCCTCGCCTTCAGTTAGGCGCATGGCGGTTACGAAGGCTTGGAACGAGCCGTTCGTCGGGGCCCAGCCGATCCGCCCCTTCCACTCGGCATCGGTGAAGTCCATGACTGATTCGGGCAACTCCGACTCCGCCACGGCGTCGCCGTTGTAGGCCACCGTCCGGGCGCGCCCGGACGTGCCGACCCAGTCATCGTCGGTGGAGCGAAACGCCGGATCGACGAGCGTCAAGATCTTCCGGTCGAGTTGGCCGAGGAGGCCCTCCGCCTGAAGGGCGCCAAGGGCGCCCGCGTCCTGGCTGAAGAAGACGTCGGCCGGCGAGTTCTTGCCCTCCTCGAGGATCGTGGCTGCCAGCTCGGCCGAGTCGCCGTAGCGGATCTCGGCCTCGACCCCGGTCGCTTCCTGAAAGCGGTCAAAGAGGGGTCCCGCGTATTCCTCAGAGCGGCCGGAGTAGATGGTCAGATCTGCCTCGTCGGTGCCGCACGCGGCGAGCCCGGCAGCGGCGGCGCATGCTGTTAAGAGCGCAGCGATCAGACGGGTGGAACTGCGACGTGCGGGGCGCGCTTCGGTGCTCATGGCCCTCCTAGGCATTAGGTGTCCCTAACTACGAGACCGAGACTAGCCGAATCCCGACCGCGATGGCCGGCGAGGGCGGCCCTTTTAGAATCGATCCCCGTGCGGGTGCTCGTGACCAACGACGACGGGATCGAGGCTCAGGGCTTGCAAAGCCTGCGGCGGGCCTTGCGCGAGCTGGACGACGTGAAGGTCGACGTCGTCGCCCCCGACTCGAACCGCTCGGCCACGGCGCGCAGCATCACCACCCGCTCGCCGATCTGGGTGGAGGAGATCGAGTTTCCGGACGGCGACCGCGGCTTCGCCACGGAGGGCACCCCGGTCGATTGTGTGCGCTTCGCGGACCTCGGCCTGCTCGGCGAGAGGCCCGATCTGATCGTCTCCGGCATCAACCACGGCGCCAACCTCGGCGACGACGTGACCTACTCGGGCACCGTCGCGGCTGCCTTCGAGGGCATCGTGCTGGGCATCCCGGCGATCGCGATCTCACAGCAGTCGGCAGCGCGCGAGATGGGCTTTCGCTTCGGGCGAACCTTCGACTTCACGGTCGCCGCAGCGCTGGCTCGGGAGCTTGTCAGCCTCATGCGAACGAACCCCTTGCCCGAAGGAACGATTCTGAACGTCAACTGCCCGGCGGGAACACCGGAAGGGATCGAGGTCGCCCGCTTGGGCAAGCGGCTCTATGACGACGAGCTGAAGTTGGTCGAGGAAGGATCGGACGGACGCCGTCGCTACGAGATCTACGGCTTCGAGCCGTCGTTTGAGGACGAGCCCGGGACCGACCTCGCCGCCGTCGCCCGGGGGCACGTCGCCCTGACGCCGATCCACTTCGACCTGACCCACCACGAGGGGCTGGACGGGTTGGGCGCTTGGGACATGGCCGGAATGCTGGCGCGGGCAGCGGCCGAAGGCATCGCGGATGGCGGCGAGGGGAGTGGGCGACGATGAGCGGGGAGGCCGCACGGGCGACGGAGCTGCGCCGCCGGCTCGAACACCACAACCGGCTCTACTACGCGGAGGACGACCCGGAGATCGGCGACGACGAGTACGACGCCCTGCTGAACGAGCTGCGGGAGCTTGAGGACGCCCATCCAAAGCTGCGGACGCCGGATTCGCCGACCCAGCGCGTAGGGGTCGCGCCGCTCGCGAAGTTCGAGCAAGTCGAGCATCCGGAACGCATGCTCTCCCTGGCCAACGCCCGCAACGAAGAGGAGCTCCGCGCGTGGGAGATGAGGATCTCCAACCTGCTCAAGCGGATGGACATCACAGCCTCGCAGATCTCGTATGTGACCGAGCCCAAGATCGATGGCCTCGCGATCTCGCTGATTTACGAGGACGGGGAGCTGATGCGGGCCGCTACCCGTGGCGACGGGCGGGTGGGCGAGGACGTAACTCACAACGTTCGAACCATCGCGAATATCCCGAACCACTTCGACGACGCCCCCGAGCTAATCGAGGTCAGGGGCGAGATCTACTTTGCCCGCAGCGGCTTCGCAAAGCTGAACGAAGACCGCGTTGCGGCAGGCGAGCCCGCTTTCGCAAACCCGCGTAACGCCGCCGCCGGCACCATTCGCCAACTCGATCCCCGGATCGCAGCCGCTCGGCCCCTCGCGATGTGGTGTTACGGGATCGGCGCCCGAAACGGCGTCGAGCACGCAACCCACGCCGACGAGATCAGCTGGCTCGCCGATCGCGGCTTTGCCGTCGAGGGTGAGATCAAGACCCACGAAGGCGTCGAGGGCGTGGTGGCTCGTTGTCATTGGTGGGAGGAGCGGCGCGAGGGCTTGGACTATGAGATCGACGGCGTTGTCGTGAAGGTCAACGAGCGGGCGCTCTGGCGCGAGCTCGGCGTGGTTGGCCGCGAGCCGCGCTGGGCGATCGCCTGGAAGTTCCCGCCGATGACGGCGACCACCACGCTCCGGCACGTGGTCTGGAATGTGGGACGGGTGGGCAACATGATCCCCTTCGCGCAGCTGGCGCCGGTCCAGGTCTCAGGCGTCACGGTCAGCCAGGCGACCCTCCACAACGAGGAGGACCTGGCCCGGAAGGACGTCCGCGAAGGGGACCAGGTGGTCATCACCCGGGCGGGCGACGTGATCCCGCAGGTGATCTCCCCCCTGATCCAGCACCGCAAGGGCCGGCGTCTGCGCAAGGCACGGCCGCCGAAAAAGTGCCCGGCATGTGACACCCCGACGGTCAAGCCCGAGGATTCCGTCTTCACGATCTGCCCGAACCGCCGCGGTTGTCCGGGACAGACCTTCCAGCAGATGAAGCATTTCGTCGGCGTGATGGACATCGAGGGGCTGGGCGAGAAGCTCGCCCTGCGCTTCCTGGACGAGGGCCTGGTGGCCGACCAGGCTGGCGTCTACGACCTGACGGCCGAGCGTCTGGCCGGGCTGGAAGGCCTCGGTGAGATTTCGGCCCGCAACCTGATGCAATCGATCGCGGCTTCGAAGCAACAGCCGTTTTCGATCGTCCTCTTCGCGCTCGGTCTGCCCGGCATCGGCTACGTCACCGCACAGGCCCTGGCGGAGCATTTCGGCGCGATCGACGCCCTGATCGCCGCCGATCCGGAGGCGATCCAGGCAGTAGACGGGGTCGGGCCGATCACGGCGGCTCAGATCGCCGAGGAACTGGCGGAGGAGCCCACCCAGGCCCTGATCGCGCGCTTGCGTGAGCGCGGTTTGCGCTTCGAGCTTGACGAGTCAGATCGCCGGGTCGAGGGCGGACCGCTCGAGGACAAGACCTTCGTCCTTACCGGAACCCTTTCCAGCCTTTCCCGCAACGAGGCGGGCGAGCTGATCAAGCGCTCCGGCGGCAAGGTCGTGGGGTCGGTCTCCAAGAAGACGGACTACGTTGTGGCCGGTGAGAGCCCCGGGTCGAAACTGGCCAGGGCGGAGGAGCTGGGCATCGAGGTGCTCGACGAAGACGGCCTGCGGGCGCTCTTGGCTTGATCCCCGGGGCCGCGACCGGCATCGCCACCGCCGGACGGACTGCCCGCGTCCAGGTCTCCGGGCCCCGGGTGTCCCCGGGGCCGCGACCGGCATCGCCTCCCAGGGCACCGGACATCCATGTCCTCTTCCCGCCGGGCATCCATGCCCTGTCAGAGTCCCCTGGAGAGGCGATTGCCGGCCACGGCCCCAGCGCGCCGATTAAGGAAGCACTCCGAACGTCTCGCGATTCGTGTCCACGGCGCTGCCCAAATGCACCCGCCGCAAGCGCCATCGAGGCCATCGTCGTCGCCCCTGCAAGGGCTGCAGGCTTCCTCACTGGTTCAGCCTAGAAGATCGCCAATTTCACCCCTGCGATACTTCCGCCATGGGCAAGGTCGTCCCCTTCGACAGCTCCGGCGCCGATTCGAGCGCAGCCAGAGGGCGTCGCACGCGCCGCAACGCCTCGAAGACCGCGCTGGTCCTCGGCGGGGGAGGCTTTACCGGTGGGGTTTATGAGGTCGGAGCCCTGCGCGCGCTCGATTTGCTCGCCGTCAACCACACCGTCAACCAGTTCGACGTCTACGTAGGGACCAGCGCCGGTTCGTTCATCGCCAGCCTGACGGCCAACGGGGTGACGCCCGAGGAGATGATGCGGGTTCTCAACTCGGATCTGCGCTCGCCGATCCCGGACATCGACCTCTCCATGCTGCTGCGGCCCAACTATTCGGGCTTTCTGCGCCAGTCGCTGACCCTCCCCTTCAAGCTCGCGGGCATCGCCCGGAAGTTCGTCTCGAACATCGGCGAGTCATCTGTCGTCGACCTCGCCACGGGCTTGGCCGGCCTGCTGCCCCCCGGGATCTACAGGGGCAACGGCATCGAGCGATATGTGCATGAAGTGCTGTCTGACCCCGATCGAACCGATGACTTCCGACACCTCGGCCCGGAGCTCTATCTGACGGCTACCGACCTCGACACGACCGAGCGAGTCATCCTGGGTGAGGGAGAGTGGGCGGACGTGCCCATCTCGACTGCGGTCGCAGCATCGGGCGCCCTGCCGCTGATCTATCAGCCGGTCGAAATCAAAGGCCGCGAGTTCATCGACGGCGGCATCCTCTCGACCACGAACCTTGACGTTGCCGTCGAGCGCGGCGCGCGCTTTATCGTCGTCATCAACCCCCTCGTTCCCTACGTCAACGACTTTCAGAAGCGGATCCCGACGATGACGGGCTCGCGCGTTCAGCGCGTCTCGGATATGGGCATGGCGGGGATCGGCAACCAAACGTTCCGGATGGTCTCCCACGATCGGCTGCACAAGGCCGTGGAGATCTGGGAGGAGCGCTATCCGGGGGTTGACATCATCCTGATCGAGCCTGAGCTTGACGACGCGCTCATGTTCGGTACGTCCATCCTGGACTACAAGGCGAGGCTCGAGATCGCGAAGCACGGCTTCGAGTCGGTCACGCTGAAGCTGGCCCGCGACTACGACCGTTACAAGGCCATCGCCGAGCGGCACGGCATCGAGATCTCCGCGCGACGCGTCCGCCACGTGATGGACCAGGTCGAGCGGGCGCAAGAGACCCGTGCGGCCTGGCGCCGTGTCTTGGAGCAGACGACGGGCGCTTTGTTGCGAAACCAGCCGAAGGCCGCGCCAGATCCGCCCGCGGACGCCGTCGACGCCTGAGCCCTGCCTCACTCTGCGTACGGATCCTCCTCCGCGGCCAGCTTCAGGGCGCAGTCCGTGACGGTCTGGAAGTGGCGCTCCTGAATCGGAAGCGCCCACTCGACGAGTTCAGTGATCTCCTCCTCGCCGGCTTCCTCGTTGAGCTTTCCGAGGACCTTCCAGTGGCCCACCTCGCCGGCTTCGGCCATGGTCATGAACTCGAATCCGTCCAGACCGTCCGCATCGGAGCCGAGATACGTCGCCATCATCTCCTCCGCCTCGGACTTGGTTTCCCTGGCCTTTTCGAGAATCGCGGTCTTCTTGCCATCGCGGCTATCGGCCAGATCAGTGCACCGGCGCTCTGTTTCCTCCGCCTCCGTACGCATCCGTCGGAGGTCCTCGACGACGTCAGCCATCGGCTCCTCCTGGTGGGTGGATCTACCGTTTTGGGCTGACTACCCCGAGCCGCCAGTGTCAAGCGGCAGGTTCTGCGTCTTTTTTGTTTAGAAGAGCGAGTTCGGGTAGCTGTTTAGTGCCCCTGAAAACCGAACGAAGGGAGACCCATGGGCATCACCGACAAAGTCACGGGCCGCGTGAAGCAGGCCATCGGCGACCTGACCGGCGACTCAGATACTCGCGCCCAAGGAGCCAAGGAGGAACGGAAGGGCGAGGTGAAAGACCAAGCCGAAGCGGCGGAGCAGCGGGCATCGAAGAAGCGCGCCGAGGCCGCCGATCTCGAGAGGAGGACGTGAGCATGGAAGGCGCCACCCAGGAGGCGGGACAGGTCACGGGCACCAAGGACAAGGACTACAACGTGATCTGGTTTACCGAGCAATGCCTCAGCAACACGCTGCGGCTCGAGCAATACATCCAAGACGCCGAAAGCGCGGATGATTCGGATTTGGCTGATTTCTTCCGTCGCGCCCAGGGAGCGAGCAAGAAGGGCGCCGAGGAAGGCAAGCAGCTGCTTCGCGACAGGCTGAGCGGATAGCTGCTGCCTCAGGCACCAGGCCGGCCCCCGCAGCATGGCGGGCCGGTCTGGCCCCATTTTGGCGATCCGAAACCATGTGACGCGAGGGAGGTGCGGGATGACAAAGGACCATGGGCCAACCATCAAGGATGACGAGCTCTACGAGTCCTTGCGCGACGAGGGCGAGAGCAAGGAGAAGGCCGCCCGGATCGCCAACGCGCGGGCGGCCGGTGAAAACGTGTCGAAGAAAGGCGGCGAGGGCGAGAGCTATGAAGACCGGACCAAGGAGGAACTCGAGGAGCGGGCAGCCGAAATCGGCATCGATGGCCGCTCGAAGATGAGCAAGGACGAGCTCATCGACGCGCTCCGCAGCCACTGAGTGCCCAGAGGCCGGTTCCCGGGCCCGGGCCGGAAGCCGTCACTTCCCGGCCAGGCTGACCCCAGGGATGGTTTGTCCGGCCTCGGCCCGGGTACGGGGCCCGCCTATGAGCAGCCCCAAGAGTTTCGACCACGTTGCCCTTTGGGTCGAGGATTACGAAGGGCTGAGCTCGTTTCTTTGCGAGGCGCTCGGCTTACATCTGATCGAGGCGGGGGAGGACTTTCATCTGATCGGGGCGAACGCCCGCGAAGGAAAGCTCACCCTTTTCGCCGGCGACGGGGCGCGCCAGCCAGGAGTGCTTCGCAGAGTGGCGCTGCGCGTCGGTGACCTCGTGGCGGCGCAGGCCGCTCTGCCGGGCACGGTGGCCATCACCATCGAGGAGGACGGGATCAGCTTCGAAGCCCCCGGGGGCCTGGGCATCGGTTTGGTCAAAGGCGACGGGCTCGACTTCGACCTCGACCACGTGCTCTTGAGGGTGCCGAAACCCGCGGCGACGGCGGCGGCACTTGAAGACTTCGGGTTCAGGCGCGACGGCGAGAGCCGTGTCGTGGTCGCCGACCGGTCGGTAAGGCTGGAGCGTGGCGACCCCGGATCCACGGATCGGCCCTTGCTCAACCACCTCGCCCTATTGGTCGACTCCGCAGACGAGGCAAAGGAGGAAGCCGAGCGGCAAGGGCAGAGGATCGAGAAGACGGTGGATGCTGAGAACACCGTCGCGGTGTTTGTCGGCGGACCGGACGGAATCACGATCGAGTACGTTGAGCACAAGCCCAGTTTTTCGCTGGCCTGACCGGATGTCCGATGTCGTCGTGGCTGGAGCCGGGATGGCTGGCCTGGTCGCCGCGGCGCAGGCTCGGCAGCGCGGAGCAACGGTTGAACTTCGGGAGAAGCTTGGCCGCCCGGGTGGCTCGATGTTGCTCTCCAGCGGAGTGATCTGGCGGTATCGCAGCCCGGACTCGTTTCACAAGGAGTGTCCTGAAGGCGACGCCAACCTGCAACGAATCGTCGTCGAACATCTTGATCGGGATCTCGACTGGCTGCGCAGCCTCGGCGCCAAACCAACGGGTGGAACCCGAAATGAGCGTACGATCGGGTGCCGCTTCGATCCCAAGCAGCTGACCGACACCCTGCTCGCCGCGGCAGGATCCCCGCGCTATGACCTCGCAGTTACTGAGGGTCCGGGATCTGTCCCGCTGATCCTGGCAACCGGCGGCTTCGCGGCCAGCCCCGAGCTTGTGAAACTGCACGTCACACCCGAGGCAGATGACCTGATGCTTCGTGCGTCTCCGGGCTCGACAGGGGACGGGCTGCGCTTGGGGCTCGAAGCCGGAGCGGAGGCCGATCCCAGGCTCGGAGAGGCCTATGGTCGTAACATGCCGGCCCCGCCCGCCCAGATTTCTCCGGCCGATTTCGTCTCGCTGAGCCAACTGTATGCATCCGTTGCGGATATTCGAAACGAGCGCGGCGAACGTTTCAGCTCGCGGAGCTGGTCACAAATCGACGCCTTCCAGTGGACGGCGCAGCAGCCAAGGGCGCGGGCCTGGATGCGGGTGCGAAACGACCGCCTCGACGAGTCCGTTGGTGGGCGCACGGTCGCGGCCATGGTCGACGGAGCTGCCGCCGCGAGAGCACCGATTCAGCGCGACCGCGATTCCGTCACCGTCGAGACGGTGGCAGGAATAACTACCACCCTCGGGGGACTCAGGTGTGATCAAAATGCCCAGGTCGCTCCAGGCGTGTTCGCGGCGGGAGGCGATGTCGGCGCAATCTCGAGCGGCGGGTACGCCAGCGGCCTGGCTTCTGCACTCGTGTTTGGCCGTATCGCTGCCGATGCCGCTCTGGGGGTCGGCTGACGTGAAGCATGCATTCGGCCAAGGGAAGCCGTTTTCAGTCGGGATCGAAGAGGAGTTGTTCCTCGTCGATTCCGAAACCGGAAACCTTCTTCCCAGCGCCTCGCATGTCTTAGCCAGAATCGGCGACGGCCTCGTCGGCATGGTGGGGGACGAGATTTTCGCGAATGAACTGGAGTTGCGGTCATCGCCGGCGGCGAGTTCGAGCGAGGCCGTTCGAGAACTTGCCCGATTGCGTCGAGAAGTGCAACGGTCAGGGGCAAACCTGCTGGGCGCCGGATTGCACCCTGGTGCCCGAAAGTCTGATGCCCAGCTGATCGACACGGAGCGCGCCAAGACAGTCCGAGCTGAGATGCGAGGCCTGATCACGCGGACGCCGGAATGCGCCCTTCATGTCCATGTCGGGATGCCCGACGCGCAGACTGCCGTGCGCGTCCATAACGGGCTTCGGTCCTGGATGCCTCTCTTTTGCGCATTGGCTGCGAGCTCGCCGTACTGGTTTGGAGAGGACTCCGGGCTTGCGAGCGGCCGGCGGGCGCTGACCAGACCGTATCCGGGTCGCGGGATCCCTGATTCGCTGTCGGACTTCGAGGCCTACGAGGAGCGCTTGGCGGAGATCGCTGCGGCGGGTGGCCCTGACGACTACACGCTGCTTTGGTGGGATATTCGCCTCCACCCGGCGCTGGGAACGCTCGAGGTCCGGGAGATGGACGCCCAGCCGAAGCTGGACGACGTCGCGGCGATCGCCGCCTTGATCCGGGCGCTGGCTTGCCACGAGGCCGGCTCGTCGGCGGATCCGCTTCCCCGCGAGGCCATCGAGTGGTCGATGTTTCGCGCAATGCGCGACGGTCCGCAAGCGGAGATCCTCGGCCGGGGACGGCTGACCAGCGTTTTCGAGGCGGCGAGCGCGGCGCTTGCGCTCGCAGCTCCCTATGCGAAGGAGGTCGGAGACGACGAGGCGCTCGGCGGGCTCAAGCGCATCATCGAGGCCGGGAGCGCCGCCAGGCAACGGGCAGCGTTCGCCGATGGCCAGATCCCCGCAGTGGTAAATCTGCTCCGGGCAGAATCCACCGCGACGCCGGCGGCTCGATCTGATCGGGTTGATGGCGACTGCCCGGGACGAGATCGCACGGGCGAGAGCTAACCCCAACAGCACCTCTCCGGGCAAGAGCTGAGCGCCTTTATCGCCGTAGGCGGGGCAGCAACTCGCGCTCAGCGAAATCGATGAACCCCTCCTGATCGGGCCCGACCTGGTGAAAATAAACATGGTCATAGCCAGCGTCGATGAACTCCTGAATCGCGGCGACGTGCGCGTCAGGATCCGCTCCGCAGACGACTGACTCGGCAACGGCATCCTCGTCCGCCCACTCGGTCGCCGCCTCGAAATGGGACGGCAGCGGCAGCTCCCAAGGCAGATTTCCCGATGTGACGGCGTTGGGCCAGTACTCGAGCGCGGTGCGCCTTGCCGCCTGTTCTGACTCGGCCCAGCACACGTGTACTTGCCCGATTCGCGGCTTGTCGCGCCCGCCCGCGTTTTCGAAGTGCTTGATCACCTCGGGGTCCGGAACCAGGCCGTACATGCCGTCCCCGATTCGCCCGGCCAGCTCGGTCGCGCGCTCGCCGGCGGTCGCGACCATGATCGGAGGGGGCCGGTCGGGCAGGGTGTAAATACGGGCGTTTTCAACCGTGAAGTGATGCCCGTGGTGACTCGTCAGACCGCCCTCCCAGAGCTTGCGAATCACCTCGATCGCCTCCTCCAGGCGCTCCTGGCGGACAGCGGTCTCCGGCCAGCCCTCGCCGACGATGTGCTCGTTCAGGTTCTCGCCGCTACCCACCCCGAGCCAGAAGCGCCCCGGCATCATCGCTGCGACCGTTGCCGCCGCCTGGGCGACGATCACCGGATGGATGCGAGTGGTGGGGCAGGTGACGCCGGTGCCCACCCTGATGCGTTCCGTCACCTGGGCCACGGCTCCGATCACCGCCCACACGAAGGGGCTTTGTCCCTGACGATCGACCCATGGATGAAAGTGATCGGAGATCGAGAGGAAGTCGAAGCCGCCCTCCTCCGCTCGCCGCGCGAAGCGGACCAATTCGCGAGGGCCGAACTCCTCGGACGAGAGCGTGTACCCGATCGCAGCCATTGCGATTTGACCTACCCGTGGCGAGTGGCAGGAAACGATCCCGGTTTCCGGAGTCGATGGCGGGGTAAGACATGACCATGGAACTAGGACTTCTACTCATAGTCATTGGAATCGTGCTGGCGATCCTTGTCCACTACGGGCTCGGGATCGCCTGCATCGTCATTGGGCTCGTGCTGATCATTTGGCCGCGCATCTCTGCCGGCCGATCCGCCCGGGTCTGACCGGCGATCGTCGAACACGTGCACCAGGACCAGAGGGAGTGAACAACGGCCAGCTGATCCGGTGACACGAGGCCGTGCCCTACGGGGTGTGGCTGCCATGGTTAGGGGCCCGCCGACCTGGACGGATGTTGGGCGGCGGGCCCCAGTGTGCGCGGCAACGCGTCGTGGTCCATATGATCACCCAAGATTGCCCGGCAAGATCTCATCGAGCGAGTCCGAAACCGCAAGAGCGATCTCCCGGGAGATGGTCGCTCTGGTCAAGTCGTACATGGGCCGCGGCCCGACCGAGGCCAAGACCTACTTATACGACGACATCATCGTGGTGGTCCTGCACGACGTGCTCACCCAGGCGGAACGCTCGCTGGCGGCGGGCGAGAACGAGGAGCTGGTCGGCGAGATCCGGCGAACCTTAAAGGACGCGGTTGGGGACAGCGCGATCGCGGCGATCGAGCGCAGGGTGGGCAGGCAAGTGATCTCGTTCATGAGCGACCACGACATCGAGAACGAATACGCCGTGCAAGTATTCGTGCTTGCCGCCTCAAACGAAGCCGTCGCTTGAGAATTCAGGTTTCAGATCCTTCTCGCGGGGGTACGATTTCATCAGGTCGATCTGCGCCGCTTTTGAACCGCGGATCGACTGACCCACAGATTGCTGGCATGCGCCGCCAGGGGCTTGAGTTCGCTCTAGTCACTACGGACCGGCCGGGAAGTTCCTAGTTGAGGAGGTATCCCGAACATGTCCCCGTCCATGGTGCCTGACGCCGCCAGCCGAGTCTCGGCGCGACGCCTACCAGAGGAACTGCTCCTGGAGCGCTACGTGTCAGAACCCAGCCCGGCCCTGGAAGCAGAGTTGGTCGATCGGTTCATGCCGCTCGCCCGCTCGCTCGCCATGCGCTACAAGGGCAGCCTTGAAGCCAGCGACGACCTGATTCAGGTGGCAAGCCTGGCGCTGGTGAAGGCGCTGCGTGGATACGACCCGGATCGCGGACGCCGGTTCGCCGCTTACGCGGCGCCGACGATCCTCGGTGAGCTGAAGCGCCACTTCCGTGACCACACTTGGCGCCTCCACATGCCTCGGCGTGCGCAGGAGAACACGATGCAGGTGGAGCGTGTCGCTTCCTGCCTCGCCGACGAACTGGGCCGAACGCCAACTGTCGGAGAGGTCGCGGAATGGGCGGGCATCTCGGAGGAGGACGTGCTGGACGCGTTCCAGGCACGGGAGTCGCAGCGGTCGGTCTCGCTCGATCTCCCGGTCAGGCGTGACGAGCCCGATGCGACTCCAATGGTTGACACGATCGGTGGTGAGGAGCTTGGCTTTCAGCGGGTCGAAGCGCAGATCTCAATCGAGCGTTGCGCCCACCTGGACGCCCGGGAGCGCCAGGTGCTGGAGATGCGCTTCGTCGAGGACCTAAACCAGTACGAGATCTGCGAGCGGATCGGCATTTCCCAGATGCAGGTGTCGCGCCTGATGCGAAGAGCCCTGGCGAAGCTGCTCGAAGCTGTGCAAGGCGATGAGTCACCTGATGGCCGCCGCACGTTCGCGGAAGACCGCTACGACCCGCGCCTGCCGAACGGGCGGCAGCGGAAGCGCCCGGCGCGTGAGCCTGAGCAGGCTCAGACCGCTGCGTAGAGCGCGTCCACCTCGGCTTCGTACTTCTGCGCAACGATGTTGCGCTTGACCTTCATCGACGGCGTCAGCTCGCCGCCCTCCTGGGAAAAGTCGCGGGGAAGGACTTCGAACTTCTTCACCTGCTCGACCCGGGCGAACTTCTTGTTCACCTCGTCCAGGTGGCTCTGGATCGATTCCCTTACACCCCGGTCCGAATGGAGCGTCGCGGGGTCGAGCCCCTTTTCCGTCGCCAGCTTGGCCGCTTCCTCCGGGTCGAGCGTCACCACCGCGACCAGGTAGGGGCGCCGGTCGCCCACGACAACGCACTGTGAGATGAGCGGGTGCTGCTTGATCTCCGCCTCGAGGTTGGCGGGGGTGATGTTCTTGCCCCCGGCCGTGATGATGATGTCCTTCTTGCGACCGGTGATCTTCAGGAATCCGTCGGCGTCGACCTCGCCCAAGTCGCCGGTGTGAAGCCAGCCGTCGACCAGGGTCTCCGCCGTCGCCTCCGGGTTCTTGTAGTAGCCCTGAAAGATGTTCGGGCCCTTGACGAGGATCTCGCCATCCGAGGCGATCTTCACCTCGACGCCGGGGAAGGGCTTGCCGATCGTGCCGAACTTGAAGTCTTCCTCCGTCGCGATCGTGGCGGCGGTGGAGGTCTCGGTCATGCCCCAACCCTCAAGGACCAGGACGCCGGCGGCATCGAAGAACCGCAGGATGTCCGGGTTGATCGGCGCGGCGCCGCTGACTGCGACCCGCAGGTTGCCACCGAACGCATTCCGGATCTTGTGGAGCACCAGGCGGTCGGCGATTCCGTGCTTCAGGCTCAGGAACGGCCCCGCGCCGCCGGCGCGCTCAGCCGGGTAGTAGCGCTTGCCTACCGCGATCGACCAGTCGAAGATCCGCTTCTTGAGCCCCCCGGCCTTCTCGACGTCGGCGGTGACCGCGGTGTAGATCTTCTCGAAGATGCGTGGCACCGACGGGAAGTAGGTGGGCTTCACCTCGGCGAGGTTGGGCATGATCCGCAGCGGATCGCGCTCCCAGTAGGCAAGGCACGCCCCCGTCTCGAAGCTGCCGAACTGGATCAGCAGTGCGAACGAGTGCGCCAGCGGCAGGAACAGATAGGTCACCTCGTCGCCCCCGCCAAGCACATCCTGGCTGACGATCATGTCGAGCATCGCCCGATAGTTCCCATGCGAGATCACGCAGCCCTTCGGCGGGCCGGTTGTGCCGGAGGTGTAGATAAAGGTGCAGATGTCGTCGGACCCCACCGATGAGTAGCGCTCGGCCCACTCGGCGTCGTCGCGAGCGGCGCCCAGGGCGATCAACTCGTCCATGGATGTGGCCCCGCCGCCCTTGCCGGTCATCCGGATCACTTGTTCCAGCTTGGGGCAGTTGCCTCTGATCTGGCGAACCTTCTCGAGCTGCTCTTCGTCCTCCACCACGACCGCCTTCGCGTCCGAGTTCTCAAGCACGTACTCGCACTCCTCGGGCGAGTTGGTCTGATAGATCGGGACCACCGTCGCGCCCACGGTGAGAGCTGCGAAGTCGAAGTAGGTCCACTCGACGCGCGTGTTGCCCAGGATGGAGACCTTGTCGCCCTTCTCGATCCCAAGGGCGATCATGCCGAGCGCAAGCCGGCGGACGATGTCGCCGACCTCGGCGTAGGTCTGCTCCACCCAGTGGCCGGAGTCGTCCTTGAACTTGACGGCGTGCCTGGATCCGTACTGCTCGACCGCCTTCGGCAACAGGTCGGCGACCGTGGCCGATGCAATGCCCTTGATGTCTTCCGCCGCCATCGCGCCGGAACTCTATAGCAGCAAAACGGGCCCGCAGCCGGGCGGGCGCTGGTGCGCTTGACTTGAACTCAGGCGGCTACCTGACTTTGCTTGCCGGTCTCGGCGAGCTGGCGGAGCGAGGTGAGAAAGAGGGTCTTATCGATTCGGCCGTTGAAGATCGGGACGCCCATCTCCATACATTTGGAGATCACCTCCCGGCGCTTCATTTCGACTTCGTCAGCAAGCTCCGACGGCGTCAGATGATTGGCCACGTGCTCTCCTCCAGGTTGTGGGCGTTTCGGCGCCTTCAAGTCATACCTCCCGATGCGGACGCTGTCAACGAAAAGTTGCCTAAAGAAGTCGTTGGCGTGCCTAAACAGGATTCGGAACCTGGATGAACTCGTGTTCGACCCCGAACCGCTTGGCGATCAGCTCGCCAAGGCCCCTGACGCCAAAGGTCTCGGTCGCGTAGTGGCCGGCAGCGTAGAAATGGATGCGCCCTTCCTGGGCGTCGGCCATGACGTGTTCGGCGGGCTCGCCGCTGATGAGCGCGTCCAGGCCGAGAGCGACGGCCTCGTGGATCATCGACGCGCCTGCGCCGGACACGATTCCGGCCGAGCGTACGAGTTCCGGGCCCGCTCCTTGGACGAGCGGCTGCTGCGCGGTGAGGTCTCGCAGCCGGGCGGTCAGCTCGGTAGCCGCCACGCCGGCGTCGCTTCGCCCAATGACGCCGATCGCCTGGCCTTTGGCCAAGCCGAAGGGCTCCGGCGACGCGTCGAAGCCCAGAGCGTCCCGAAGCAAGGCATTGTTTCCGATTTGCGGGTGGGCGTCGAGCGGCAGGTGATAGCCCGCGATCGAGAGGCGGGCATCGAGGGCCAACCGGAGCCGGTCGGCCATCTGCTCGGTCAACGCCCGCGGCAGGAACTCCCAGAACAGTCCGTGGTGCGCGATCAGAAGCTCCGCACCCGCCTCGATCGCCCGTTCGATCAGGGCGCGATGCGCCGAGACGCCGGTGACGACCTTCGTTACTCGAGCGCCCCCCGGAACCTGCAAGCCGTTGGGCCCGTAGTCGTCGAATCGCGCGACGTCAAGCAGCTCGTCGCAGAAGGAGATGATCTCGTCGCGGTCCACCATCCGGTCCCTATCCCATCAGACGCGTAGATTTGTCGGCAATGTCGGACGCGGCCACACCTTTCCTGCGCTCGCTGATGGATACCGAGCTGTACTCGATCGGGGCGTTCTTCAGTGACGAGCATCCGGAGCTCGTCGACGAAGTTGTCCGCGTCGGTGGCCAGATCGAAGCGGATGGACTGGTTGCCTGGGCGGAGAGCCAAGGCCGGCCCGTCGAGGAGGCGTTCGAGACGCTCTTGACAGGCCTTGCCGTGCGCTACTACAAGGCTGTGGCCGGGTGAGCGCCCGGGGCGTCGCTTGAGCGTCTGGGTTCCGCGCACGATCATCGCCGTCGTCGTCCTTGGAGTCGGCGTCGCGATCTACTCGATCGCCGTGGGCGAGGGCGGGCCGCAGGCTGTCGAGATCGAGGGCCGGGTCGAGGTCCAGAAGCTGATCGCCGGGATCCGCCAGGAAGGCGAGCGCCTGGGATCGCCGGACGCCCCGGTCGAGATCGACGTGTTCACGGACGTCAGGGCGGTGCCGGCGGCAGAGTTCCAGCTGGAGGTGATCGACCCGGTCATCGTCGAATACGTCCGTGAGGGCCGGGCCCAGATCAATCTGCGCCACTTTTCGTTCGGCAGGACTGCCGTGACCGAGCCCGCGCTGGGCGCATACGTGGCCGGTGAGCAGGGACATCAGTGGCAATTCGCGGAGCTGGTCTTGCGCAACCTCTCAGCCGCGGGCCCGGCGGGCACCGACGAGGAGTTCCTGGAGCGGATCGCCGCTGTGACCCCCGGCCTGGAGAAGGACGAGTGGGACGCTGCCTTTACGGAGGAGCTTCGCGCGCAGTCGGAGGATCCCGGCTACGAGAGCCCCGTCGATGAGGACGGGCGCCTGGCGTTTGACCTCAAGCTCTCGGCTGAGCCGGCCGTTATGGTGACCGGCCCGGGCGGGGCGGAGACCCTGCCCCCGACGCCATCGCTCGCGGAGGTGCGGGCGGCGATCGAACGGGTCGAAGTGCCCGCTACTTAGTCCTCCTCGAGCAGGGGCCGCAGGCGCCGGGTCAGCAGCAGCAGGCCGATGACGATCAAAGCCGCTGCCCAGACGAGGGGATCGGTAGGGGAGAGGTCCTCGAGCTTGGAGCCCAGGTAGATCGACACGGCGGTGATCGGGATGTAGCCGATGGC
>Ga0136621_1000273_pt1 | contig 19704 bp, 17 predicted proteins | sample AntDryUQ445A2306_FD_104673 | JGI IMG/M metagenome (GOLD analysis project Ga0136621, IMG submission 104673) | Polar desert sand microbial communities from Dry Valleys, Antarctica - metaG UQ445A (23.06) | ecosystem: Environmental > Terrestrial > Soil > Desert | place: Antarctica: Dry Valley...
GCCGAGCTTCAAGGTCGACGTCCAGCGCCGCTGGCCCTCGGTCGAGAAGGCCGAGCGGCTGCTCGGGTGGCGGGCCCAGATCGATGTTCGGTCCGGCGTGGCGCAGACCGTGGAGTGGCTGCGAGGGCTGGAGCTGGTTGGGAGCCGAGGCTGGGCAAGGTCGCGGACGTTGGGCATGATGGTGTTCGAAGGCCATTGGTCCAGGCACCTCTAGCGCGCTGATGAGCGCAAAGTCCTCTGTGTCACCGGCCAGCCCCGGGCGCGGCCTAGCGCACCAGGTTGGTGGACGCTGGGCGGCCAGCCCCTGGTGGCCGCGGGCACCGCTCGCCGCACTGCTGTTGGCTGGGACCGTCCTGATCTGGACGCGGCTCCACGGCCTCGACGTGAGCCTTTGGCACGACGAGGTCATCAGCGTGATCGACTACAGCTCGCGCGGGCCACAAGCAATCCTCTTCGGCCGCTACGAGCCGAACAACCACGCGCTCTTCAATCTGCTGGCGTGGGCCTCGTCGTCGCTCTTCGGCGGCGATGAGGTCATCCCCCGCCTCTGGTCGGTTCTGCCCGCACTTGCCGCTGTCGGTGTCGTGGTCTGGTGGTGCGCACGCCGAGGATGGATCTGGGTGGGGGTCACTTTCGCCGTCCTCGCCGCCGCCTCGCCCGTTCACCTCCAGTATGCGAAGGAGGCGCGGGGCTACGGGTTGGCGATGCTTGCGGCCGCGGTCCTGCTGGTGAGCGCCGACCGAATCACCAGATATGGACCCAACCGCTGGCTTGCGGTGTTCGGCACGGCTGGAGTTGTCGGCATGTGCACCTTTCCGCCCTTCGTGCTGGCCTTTGGGGGCCAGGCGGCTGCCCTGCTCCTGTCGCGCATCCGCCGACGCCAAGTGATCACGAGCACCCTGGTCGCCGCCTTTGGCACACTCGTCTTCTACGCGCCGGTCATCGATCAGATAGCCAGAGACACCGTCTACTACTTCGGGGCACTCGGCCCCGAAGCGATAGCCGCGGCCCCCGCGGGTACCACACCCCCCAACCCGACCGACCGGCCGCCCGTCCCACTTCACACGGCTGTCTCCGGGCCGTTCGGGGTGCTGGCAGCGCCTACGTTCGAGCTCATCCTCACCGGAGCCGAGCGCCTGTCGTGCAACGCCGCCTGCTACGGGGGGCTGGGACTGATTGTGTTCGGCGGCCTCCCTGCCCTGCTCGCAGCCGCCGGGGCAGTGACCCTCTGGCGAAAGGATGAGCGCGTCGCACTCCTACAGCTTGCGCTCCCCCTCTTCCTGCCCTTCGCCGCCCTCTCGCTCGCCAGGTTCTTCTTCGCGGACCGATACATGAGCTTCCTGCTCCCGTACGTGTTGGTGCTCGTCGCGCTCGGGGTGGTGGCTATCTTCTCCCGCTTACTCCGGACCCGCACCCTCGGGCTGGCCGCCGCTGCGCTCGGCTTGGCCATTGGACTCCTGGCGCTCGAGCGGACGGTAGTCCTGGAGACCGCCTGGAGCAAGGCGCCCCGGGAGAACTTCAAGCAGGCCGCGGCCGTTGTTCGCGAGCGCGGTGCCGGTCCCGTCTTCAGCAACAGCATCCGTCCCCAGGGTCTGATGCGATATCTGGATCAAGAACCGATTCGGCTGCTGCCTCCGGAGCAAGTTCGGGCCGTCACCTGCCGCCGCCCCGGTCCGTTCGTCTTCATCGACCACTCGCTGTTTCAAGAGCCAGCGGACCTCTCCTGCCTGCGCCGACGCGCCGCGCGCCGCTTTCGCGTCTCGCAGCGCGAGCGGGGGAACATCGACGTCTGGATCGTCTCTCCCGAGGGTCGGCTACGCCCCTCCTGAAGCCGGCCGGTCAGGGCCGCGCTGGGAGACGGCTTCCGGCCTCGACTCGTCACGGCGCGGCGCGGAGTCTACGGGGCTTTACCTTCCTCGGGTACGACGGCCCGCAGCATGGACTCGAACCGCTCCGCCGATCCCTCGGGCGAGAACTCTCGCCGCGCGTAGGCGGCCGCGGCGGCTCCCCGGCGCTCCAGGTCGTCGGGATCCCCCAGGGCCGCGGCGATCCGCTCCGGGAACTGCTCGGGCTGCGCGCTGTCGCTGACCCAGCCGCCCCCCGAGGACTCGACTATCCGAGCTACCTCCGACCGCGGCTCTACCGAGGCCACGACCGGGATGCCGTAGGCCATGAAGTTCATCAGCTTCGAGGGCAGGTTGAACTCGGTTATCCCCGGTCGCTGCGTCACGACCCCTAGGGTCGCCCGGCGCAGCTCGTCCTCGAGTCGCTCGTCGGATACGAGGCCCAGCATCTCCACCCGGTCGCTCGTGATCGCGGCGGCGACCTCGTCGGCGGCCACCCCGTGGCCGGCTATGGACAGCCGCGCGCCCGACCGGACGATCGCGGTGCTCGACGTCGAGCCGGCTTGAGCGCTTCCGTGGGCCCGGCGGGGGCCTCGTCGCCTCAGGCAGGGTCGCCGGGGCACGTCGCTCGCGACGGCAGCGCCACCGGCGCGGACGCGCGAGCTGCGGCCGACCAGGCGCTCCACGCGGGCCGCGGCGTCCCGTCCAGGCGCAGGAGCCCCCATCCGTCGAAGCGATCGGTGGCCGGATCGATCTTGTCGCGCAGCGCAAAGGCGACGAGGGGACCGAGCCGCAGCCTCTCTCGGCGCGACTCGGCCGCGGTGGCGAAGCGACCCAGACGGCGCGCCTGCTCGGCCTCGCTCGGCACGGCGAAGCGACCGGGCTGCGTGACGCGCCAACCGACCTCGGTGGGCCACAACTGGGCCTGGCCGGCGCCGTGGCGATCGAGGATCGCGCGCGCCCGCTCGAGGTAGCCGACCGACTGAGACACCGAGTTCGCGTAGGGATGGATGGCCGCGGCGTCGAGCAGGCACGCGCCGCCGCCGCGGAGCACGGAGGACAGGTAGCGCCCGCCGTCGTGGCGCCACGCGAGGCCCGCCGCGACGATGCGCGCCTGCGGATCGGCCGCCCGCAGCGCCGCGCGACCCGTGGCGAGGACTCGGCGATACTCGACCGGGTCCGCACGACGCCCGCCCCAGAACCTGCTCAGATTCGGCTCGTTCCAGACCTCCCATACCCGGATCGGGCGGTAGGGGAGCTCGGGATGCTCGCGCCAGAACATGCCCTCGGCCCCGTAGCGGGACGCGAAGAAGCCGACCCGCGCCCGCCACTGCGCGTACTCGGCGGGCGTGCGCGGCGGCTCGGGATCCTGGATCGTGCGCAGCCGCATGAGCACCGGGAGCAGGGTGACGTCGCGGATCGCCGCCTCGCGCACGATCCGGTCGTAGTGGCGCGTCGTGCGCCCGTCGCCGTCCCAGTCGACCCAGCTCGTGACCATGTTGAGGCGGTAGAGGGATGCTCCGCCTGCGCGGAGGAGGTCGAGCCCGCCGGTGCTGATCCTGTTGTTCTCCCAGGCGGCGACGGCGTGGGCGGGGAGCTCGGCGAGTTGGGCTGAGCGCGTGCCGGCTCCCCCGTCGGTTACGGCCGAGGACCCGCGCGGGTTCTGACCGAGGAGGACGAAAGCGAGCAACGCCCCCGTGGCGGTGAGGATGAGCAGAGCGAGGAAGCGCACGGTGCGGGCGAGCGTAACCCGTGCTGAGCCTCCGTTGCCCTGCAGGGCGAACGTACGAGCGGGCCCTGGCGCACCGAGCGGCGCGTGGGGCGGCGAAGGGAGGGTGCCGGTAGGGCCTCGTCGACCGCCCCAACGCGCGTGGCGATCACCGGCACCCCCCAGGCCATCGCCTCCACGGATGTGGTGGTAGTGCCCTCCGAGTTGGGAATCGAGGTGCGTCGCCCGCCCCGTTCGCGCCTCCGCCCGGTGCTTATACTTCTCTGATGAGCGCCGCACCGCACAGATTGACCGAGACCGAAGGCATCGACGCGTCGGCGTACCTCGATCTCCTCAAGCGGCATCTGCTCGGCCTCCACACTGACGTCTACGTGCGTGTCGAACGGCCGCGGCGAGTCTTGCGACTCCTAAAGCAGGCCGTCTCCACGGCCCCCGGCCGGCGCGAGATCGAGGTCGTGAAGCGGGCGGACCCGGCAGCGGTGGCCGAAGGGAGGTTTTGGCCGTTCGTGGGCGAGACCATGATCGGGCTCAAGCGCCTGGACAACCTTCAACGGTGCATGGAGGACGTCCTGGACACGGGCGTGCCCGGCGACTTCATCGAGACAGGGGTGTGGCGGGGTGGATCCGCCATCTTCATGCGCGCGGTGCTGAAGGCTCATGGCGTCACCGATCGCCGCGTCTGGGCCGCGGATTCCTTCGAGGGTCTGCCGCCTCCGAACCCCGAGAGTTACCCCGTGGATGCCGGTGACGAGCATCACACCATCGATACGTTGGCAGTATCCCTCGAGCGGGTACGTTCCAACTTCGCAAGCTACGGGCTGCTCGACGATCAGGTCCGCTTCCTGAAGGGGTGGTTCCGTGACACGCTGCCTACGACGAGCAACGAGCGCTGGGCTGTCGTAAGGCTTGACGGCGATCTCTACGAGTCGACGATGCAGGGTCTCGAGCACCTGTATCCGCGCCTCTCGGTCGGTGGTTATTTGATCGTCGATGACTACGGCGATCTACTTTCGTGTCGCCGTGCGGTAGACGACTATCGCGCGGCTCACGGAGTCAACGAGCCGATCCAGGAAATCGATCACACCGGCATCTTTTGGCGGCGGGAGAGCTGAGCTTGGCGTAGGTCGGCCGACAGGTCGGGAAGGGCGCGGCGCTTGCTCGTCGATCTCGAGTCCCGCGAAGGCCTCGCAGACGCGTCCCAGCGTCGCCAGGTGCCGCGCGCGAGTCTCGCTGTTCGCCCGCCATGTGAACGAGAGCTACGGCTCGGCCAACGGTGATGAGCGAGACCGGGCCCTCTCCCTCGGACCGCTGCCTGAGCGGTCGCCCCTGCACCTCGGCGATGAACACCGAGGTGCCGAGGATCAGTCGCGTTGCAGGTCCTCGATCGTGTCCGGAAGTGCGCGCCGTAGCTCTTTGGCCAGCGCCGGATCCGCCTGCGCCCCGTCGATGATCGACCACGCGGCGTGGGCGGGAACCCACCTTGCTCGGCGCGGGAGGGGAATCAGCTCAGCGACCGGGCGCCGGTCGACCGTCACGCGCAGGCGCTCGCCTGCCTCGACGCGCCTCAACACCGCGCTGGTTTGGTTGCGCAGCTCGCGTACGGATACGAGCTCGGACACGGTATTCACCGTAGTACAAGAGCTACGACTCTCCGCCCAGAGCTCGAGAGCGCCCTACGCCCGGAAGCTCTCCACCGTGCGCTCGATCCCCTCCTCGAGGCCTACCTCGGCAGCGAAGCCCATCCGCTCGCGCGCCCGAGAGACGTCGAGGTAGCGCGAGGGCTGCCCGTCAGGGCGGGAAGCGTCCCAGACGATCTCGCCCTCGAAGCCCGCAGACCGTCTGATGGTCTCGGCGAGGTCGCGGATCCGCGTCTCGGTCCCGGTCCCGAGGTTGATCGGCTCGGAGCCCTCCAGACGCTCGGCGCACAGGATCAGGGCGCGCGCCGCGTCGTCCACGTAGAGGAACTCGCGTGACGGAGCTCCGGAGCCCCACAGGGTGACGCGGTCCTCACCGCGCTCGGCCGCCTCGACGAACTTGCGCACCATGGCCGCGACCACGTGCGAGTCCTCGAGGTCGAAGTTGTCGTTCGGGCCGTAGAGGTTCGCGATCACGGGCGCGCAGGAGTCGAACCCGTACTGGCGGCGGTAGGCGTCGGAGAGCACGAGCAGCATCTTCTTCGCGAGCCCGTAGGGAGCGTTCGACTCCTCCGGGTAGCCGCTCCACAGGTCGTCCTCCGAGAACGGCACCGGCGTGTGCTTGGGATAGGCGCAGACCGAGCAGGCCGCGACGAGCTTGCCCACGCCGGCCTGGCGCGACTGCTCGAACACGTTCGTGCCCATGGTGAGGTTGTCGTAGGCGAGCGGACCGGGATTGCGGCGGTTGAAGCCGATGCCTCCGACACGGGCGGCGAGGTGGAGCACGATCTCCTGCCCCTCGACGGCGGCGCGCGCCTGCTCGGCGGTGCGCAGGTCGTACTCGGCCGAGCGCACGACCCGTACCCGCGCGCCGAGCTCCTCGAGCTGGCTCACCACGGCTTGACCGAGAAACCCAGCGCCGCCCGTGACGCAGACCGCCCTGCCCTGCCAGAAGCGCGGGTCGGGGTAGGACATCAGCGGGTTGGGCGCTTGACGGGCGACGGCATGCCCCCGACGATACCGGCGGCCCACGCTCAACCCGATCCCGCGACCGGCCTCTGTCAGCATGCGCCGCTCGGCCGTGGCGCGACCGCTGAAGATCCAACTCTGGAGCATCTACTACGACCCCGTGCCGACCGGCATCGGGCCGGTGAGCACGGTCTGGGCCCATGCCATGCGCGACCGCGGTCACGAGGTCGAGGTGGTCACCTCGCATCCGCACTACCCGGCCGCCGACTGGGGCAAGAGCCGGCGCCCGTACCGGGAGGAGCGCGACGGCATCCGCGTGCTGCGGCTGCCGCTCGCCGTGGGCCGTGGCACCGCCGCTCGGCGCCTCCTCCAGGAGCTGAGCTTCGCCGCCAGCCAGACGCTCGCCATCCCCGCCCTCGCGACTCCCGACGTCGTCGTCGCCGTGTCGCCGTCCTTTCCGGCCCTCGCGCCCGCGATGGCGAACGCGGCCGTGCGCCGGCGCCCGTGGGTCCTCTGGCTCCAGGACATCCTGCCCGAGGGCGCGGTGTCGACCGAGCTCGTCAAGCCCGGGCGGGTGCTCGCCACGGCACGGCAGCTCGAGCGCGCCGCCTACCGCTCCGCCGACCGCGTCGTCGTGATCTCGGAGGCCTTCGCCGACAATCTGAGAGCGAAGGGCGTGCCGAGGGACAAGATCGCGCGGATCTACAACCCCTCCACGCGCCGGCCCTCGGCGTCGATCCCCCCTCCGCCGGGCTCGAACGACGCCGGCCCGCGAGTCCTGAGCATGGGGAACGTCGGGCTCTCCCAGGGACTGCCCGAGTACGTTCGCCGCTTCGAGGAGTCGACCGAGCTCGAGCGCCTGGGCGCGCGCCTCCTCATCGCCGGGCACGGCGTGGCGGCCGATGAGGTCCGCGCGGCGATCCGCAGCGACCGGGTGGAGATGCTCGGCCTTGTCTCCGGCGCGAGGCTCGAGGAGGAGCTCCGCCTCGCCGCCCTCGGAGTGGTCACCCAGCGACCGGGTCTCCTTGAGTTCAACCTGCCGTCGAAGCTCATGAACTTCATGGCCTACGGGATCCCGGTGGTCGCCGCGGTCGAGCCCGCCTCCGAGGTGGCCAGGATCGTCGAGTCCTCCGGCGGCGGCTGGACGGTCGACAGCGCCGATCCCGAGCGTCTCCCGGAGCGGGTCGCCCAGGCGCTCGCCGATGGCGCCGAGCGGGAGAGACGGGGAAGGGCGGCGGCGGCCTACGCCGGCGCCCACTTCGCCCCGCACGGCATGGCCGAGCGATTCGAGGAGCTCCTCTACGAGGTGGTTGCTCCGTCCTCCGCGGAGCGCCGGGCGGGCCGCGCGCTCACTCGCTGAGGCGCACCGCCCGACCGGAGAGCTGGTCGTCGAGGAGCTTGACGTCGGCGTCAACCATGAGCCGCACGAGCTCCTCGAAGGTGACCGTCGGCTCCCAGCCGAGACGCTCGCGCGCCTTGGCGGCGTCGCCGAGCAGCACGTCGACCTCGGCCGGGCGGTAGTAGCGCTCGTCGATGCGCACGAACTCGTCGGGGTCGAGGTCGAGATGCTCGGAGGCGTGCGCGAGGAACTCGCGCACGGAGTGCGTCTCCCCGGTGGCGATCACGAAGTCCTCGGGCTCATTGGCTTGGAGGATGCGCCACATCGCGTCCGTGTAGTCGGGCGCGTAGCCCCAGTCGCGACAGGCGTCGAGGTTGCCGAGGTAGAGGTGCTCCTGGAGGCCGGCCTTGATGCGCGCGAGCGCGCGCGTGATCTTGCGCGTGACGAAGGTCTCGCCCCGGCGCGGAGACTCGTGGTTGAAGAGCACCCCGTTGGCGCAGAACATGCCGTAGCTCTCGCGGTAGTTGACCGCGAGCCAGAACGACATGACCTTGGCGCAGCCGTAGGGACTGCGAGGGTGGAAAGGTGTCGCCTCGGACTGGGGCGGGGGCGCGGCGCCGAACATCTCCGATGAGGAGGCTTGGTAGAAGCGCGTGTCGACGCCCGACTCGCGGATCGCCTCGAGCAGCCGCACCGTTCCCATGCCGGTGATGTCGGCCGTGTACTCGGGGATGTCGAAGGAGACGCGCACGTGGCTCTGGGCGCCGAGGTGGTAGATCTCGTCGGGCTGGAGCTCGTAGATCAGCTTGACCAGACGGCCCGCCTCCGAGAGGTCGCCGTGGTGGAGGAAGAGCCGCACGTCCTCCTCGTGCGGGTCGCGGTAGAGGTGGTCGATCCGGTCGGTGTTGAAGCTGGCCGAGCGGCGGACGAGGCCGTGCACCTCGTAGCCGCGATCGAGCAGCTGCTCGGCGAGGTAGGAGCCGTCCTGCCCGGTGATGCCGGTGACGAGGGCGCGGGGCATGAGCGGCGGATGCTACCGGCGCTATCTCGGGTCGCGGGTGCGCACCCAGTCCACGCGCGGGGTCCCCGCTCTAGCTCCTACTTGCTCCCGCGCGCCGTCCTGTGCGCCAGTGCGCGCTCGTAGATCTCGAGCTGAAGCTCCACGGAGCGCGCGAGACCGAAGCGCTCCTCGACCCGCGTGCGGCCCGCCCGAGCCATCGCCGCTCGTGTGTCGGGGTTCTCGAGCAACCGAAGCGTGGCGCGCGCGATAGACGCAGGGTCGAGCGGAGGGACGAGCAACCCGGTCAGCTCGTCCTCGACGACCTCGTCGACGGCCCCGACGCGGGTGGCGACGACGGGCACCCCGCACGCCATCGCCTCCATCGCCGTCGTGGTCGTTCCCTCGGAGTTCGGAACCGACGTCACGAGCTTGACGTCAAGGGCCGGGAGAAGCGTCTCAGCGTCGAAGCGCGCCCCGGCGAAGAGCATGCGCTCTCCCAGACCAGCGTCGCCGATCTCAGCGTCGATCCGGGCCAGGTAGCGAGGGTTGTTGGCGTCGCGCTCACCGATGATGAGGAACCAGGCGTCGGGTCGCGCACGCGCGACCGCCCCCGCCGCGCGCACGAAGTGCTCGATTCCCTTCTGGGGGTTCACGTTGGCCAGGGTCCCGACCAGCGGGGCGTCATGCGGAACGCCGAAGTGCTCGCGGGCCGTCCGGCGGCGATCCTCCGAGGGCACGAACCGTGTCGTGTCCACCGCCGGACGCGAGACCGCTGTCGGTACCCGGAGATGTCGCGCTCCCGGATGTAGACCGACGAGACCCTCCGCTCCGAACATGACCGCGTCGGCCAGCCGATCGACGGCTGGCATCATCGCCGCGCGCAGGAGCAGGGGAATCCGCGTATCGACGATCTGCCAAACGACCGCCGCACCCTCGGCGCGCGCGGCGAACACGCCCTGCGGGTTCACGAGGCCGCCGATGACCAGCAGGTCGATCTCGCTGTCGCGGATCAGCTGACGCAGAGCGCGGATGTCGGTCCGCAGGCCGCGAACGAAACCCAGATGGAACCTCGGGTCGAGGCGAGCGCGCAGTCGACGGAGGGGCATCTGCACCACCTCGAGCCCTGCGGCCCGCATTCGCTCGGGCGCGCTACCCGGCCCGTCCGGGAGCACGACCGTGGTCGAGACTCCATGCTCCCTCAGTATCGGCCCGAGCAGCGCGAGCCGATTATGTGGGCCACCGTAGATGGGGTAGTGGATGACGGCGAGCGTGTTCACGATGGGTGAGAAACGCAGAGCCCGCAGATGAACACGGAGTGCCCACAAGATACGCTGGATCGCCTCATGGCGCGACTTGCAGCCTCCGCGATCGGCGTGGCGTCCAACGGAGGCTCGTTCCTCCCTCTCCCCACGCTTCGCGGCCTGGTAGCGCTGGCCGTGGGCACGGGGCTGCTCGCCGTCGTCGCGCTGGCCGTCCCCTTGATGTTGCGCATCAGGGGCCGGGCCGCCCTCGTCACGGCCGCTCTCATCACCGCGAGCGCCGAGATAGTGATCGTACTCTCGGCTCTTTCCGTCCTGAGGGCCCTGACCGCTCCGGGGATCCTCCTGGCCGAGCTTCTGCTTGCGGCTGCGGCGGTGGTCGCATGGAACGCGGTTGGCCGTCCGATTCCTCGCGGGCCGTGGCGCCTTCCCGGCCTCTCGACGATCCTCGGTTGCGTGCGCGCGCACCGGGCAGTCGCAACAGCCGCCGCGCTCGCTTGTGCTGCGCTGGCGGTCCAGTTCGTTCAGGCGCTCGTCATCGCGCCCAACACTCTGGACTCGATGACCTATCACCTCTCGCGTATCGCCTACTGGCTGCAGTACGACAGTGCACTCCACTTTCCCGGCGGGACCGTTCGTCAGCTGTTGTCCCCACCCAACGGTGAGTTGCTTCAAGCCTGGACGATGGCGCTGGCCGGCGTCGATCTCTTCGCGCAGCTCGTTCAGTGGTCGATCCTCATCGGCATCGGCCTGCTCGTGTTCCTCGGAGCTCGCCTGCTCGACCTCTCTCGCCCCGCCGCGCTCTTCGCCGCCTCGCTCTACGTCGTCCTACCGCAGCCGATCCTGCAGAGCTCGTCCACGCACAACGACCTGATCGTCGCCTTCTTCGTCGCTGCTACGGCCGTCTTCGGCGTGCGAGGCATACGCGATCGCTCGCGCGGAGACCTGGTGATCGGGGGGATGGCCGCCGGGCTTGCCTTCGGGACCAAGGGCACTGCGCTCTTAGCGGTCCCCGCCCTCGGCCTGCTGGTGTGCGCCGCCCTATGGGCCTTTCGCCCGCCCCCGCGCCTTGTGGCCTTCGGCGCGGGCTGTGCCGCGGTCGGTGCTCTGGCCTTCGCGTCGTTCGGTTACGGGCAGAATTTCGTCAACGAAGGCACTCTCTTCGGCTCGATCAGTCGGATCACGGACCGCGAGAGCCCGCTGCCCGCGAACACTCTCCGAGTGGCTTGGCATGTCGTCGACTTGCCGGGGATCCAACTGGGGCCGCTCAAGACGGCACCTCAGCGGCCGCTCGAGGCTGTGTTCGGTGATATGCGGGTTCCACCGTGCCCGACGTGCCAGGGTTTTCGCGCGTCGAGATGGTTCGCCTTCCGAGTCGACACCGAGGTCAACGAGGACTCGACCGGCCTTGGACCGGTCGGTCTGCTGTTGTTCGCGCCGCTGGTCATAGCGGTACTGCTCATTCGCCGCGTCCCTCGACCACGCCGTCTGCTCGCGCTGACGGCGGTTGTCTCTCTTGTCACCTACGCCTATGTCCTCGAATGGGGGCCCTGGAACCCTCGGCACGCCAACCCACTCATCGTGCTGGCCGCTCCTCTCCTCGGACTGCTCGCCCTGCGATCCCGGCTCGCGTGGGTTGCGGTCGGCGTGTCGCTCGTTGGCTTGGTGCCTTCTCTCCTCAAGCAGGTCGAGAGCTCCGTGCTCAGCGCCAACCCAAGTCAGAAAGCCCTCGGACTCGGGCGCGTCGAGCAGCAGGCGAAGGCTCGTCCCGATGTTGTGAACGTCGTGAACTTCCTGAACCGCCGGGTACCGGACGGCACGCCGATCGGTCTCGTGGGTGGCGAGGAGACCTTGGACTATCCGCTCTTCGGGGCAAGGCTCGAACAACCTGTGATCCGCTACGGCACCTCGCAAGAGGTTACGCGTGAGCGAGCGGAGAAAGACGGCCTGGGCGGAGTCCTCTTCTCGGATGTCGGCCCGCCACCGCGAGGGCTGCCCGCCAGGAAGGTTCCGTACAGCAGTGCGTGGTGGGTGCCAACCGCGTCGCGGGGAAGGCCGGCACCGGCCCGCCGTTCATCCCTGCGCAACCTCCCAGAGTAGTTCGCCCAGCCGCTGCGTCTGCCGCCCTGCCTCGTATCGCTGCTCGACCGTTCGCCGCCCGGCGGCTCCGAGCGACGCTCGGAGCTCGACGTCCTCGACGAGACGAGAGAGCTGCCGCACCCAGTCGCGATCCGTCGCGGCGTGGAGCCCATCGACTTCATCATCGACGACCGCGAGGTTGTGCCCGACCGGCGAGCAGACCACCGGCAAGCCGGCGGCCATGTACTCCTTGATCTTGTAGGCCTCCTTCGCGCGGTTGTATTCGCTGTCCTCGAGCGGCATCACGCCGATGTCAAAGTCCTCGAAGAGGCTGAACTCCCGCTCCGGCACCCAGCGTTCCCACTCGAGCAACCCTTCGAGCTCAGGGACCTCGAACGGGTCGCGACTGACCACGCGGACGCGGGCGCGACCGTCGCCACACACCTCGCGCAGAGCCGCGGCGATCGGGCCCATATGATGCTCGGGGAAGGTGCCGGTGTAGCCGATGACGACGGGACGTCGGTCGTGATGGCGCTTTGGCCTGTACCGCGATGTCTCGACCCAGCCGTCGAGCCGTTTCACCCGTCCGCCGGCTGCGCGAGCGAAGGCGGCGATGTCCGCATTGCCGGTGAGCACCACGTCGGCGTGGCGACAGCGCTGGGCGATCCGCTCACTGGGAGCCACCGCGTACAGGGCATCATCGAGGTGGTAGACGAGCCGACGCCCGAGCAGGCGCCGGCCGATCAGCCACAGCGCCGCCTCGAGCACGGGCCGCGAGCGATAGCGCAGGAGCCCGCGCTGCACGAAGATCACGTTGCAGGCAAGGGCGCGCGGCAGCTGGGTGAGACGCGCCGGCAGCACGATGGCGTACCAGTAGAGTGCGGCAAGGAGTGGCCGCAGACGGCGGCGCGGTGATCGAAGACGGTGGAAAACCGCCGGTGAGGAGGGTGGAAAGCTCTCACCCTCGATGCCCTGTTCGCACAGCCGTGGGAGCGGACGCACGCAGAAGATCCGCGTGGCCGCGTTGTCCGCCGGCATCAGGCCGAAGAAGGCCACTCGTAGGCCGCGGGGACCGGCGCGGCCCCGACGCGACGCCCGCGCTTTCCGCGTCAGGGCTTCTCGGCGATCAGGAGGACGTTCTTTCCAAGCGGCGGCCTTAGCCTCGCCTCGAGTCTCCTCGCCGCAGGCACCACGTAGCGATCGTAGGCCGCGACCGCCCTCGGCTCGAGCTCGCTCGACTTCAAGAGCCGGTACTTCACCCACCACGGAAGGACGCCGAGAAGGTCGAAGTACCGCGAGTCGATAATCCGAAAGCCTGCTCGCTCGCACTTGTCGACAAGCTCAGACCTGGTGTAACGACGGTGATGTCCCACCTGCTCGTCAAAGGCGCCGTACAGCGACTGAAGGGCCGGCACGAAGATGAAGATCTTTCCCCCTGGGGCGAGAGTCCGATGCACGAGCGCCAACTTCCCGACGTCGTCGGCGATGTGCTCGAGGACGTTGACGTAGATGATCGAGTCCGGAAGGTCCGACGAGAGGCGCTCGGCCACGTCGCCGAAGGTCGCGCGGTAGGTCTCGACGCGCGTGTCATTGCGACTTCGGATGCGCTCCGCGAGCAACCGGTGCATCGCCTCGGAAGGCTCGATCAAGGCGAGCGAGTCGGCCGGGTGGTCGAGCAGGAGGTCGGAGAAGGAACCGCTGCCGGCTCCCACTTCCACCAAGCGTGTCCCGAGCTGCGGCTTGAGACTCTCGAGGATCCAGCGGTGGTAGTTCTCAGCGAAGGACATCGCCTCGAGGTCTCGGCCGACGTAGACCACTCCCGCGTCCGTCGCCCCAGCCCCGGGCTGGTCGGTCGCCGCGGGTTGGCTCACGGGATCCACGCGGTCCGCACGCCCGGGTCGGTCGGCTGGCTCGGGTCGATGCGCTCGAGCTCGGGCGTGCGGCGGTAGACGACCGCAGGCCGCAGAAGAGATTGAACCGAACGGTGAACCAGAAGGCCTGCAGGCCGTCCTTCAAGCCGATCTCCTTGCCCTCTTCGTAGGTACGACCGTAGTAGCTGATCGGCACCTCGTAGATCGGACACCGGAGCTTTGCGATCTTCGCCGTTACCTCGACTTCGAAGCCGAAGCCCTGCGAGGTGATGATCATGTTGCGGATGATCTCGCCACGAAACGCTTTGTAGCCGGTCTCCACATCGGTCAGATTCAGGTTGGTCAAGACGTTGGAGACGAACGTCAGCGCCTTGTTGGCCAGGTAGTGGTAGAAGTAGAGGACCCGGGTCGCCCGCCGCACCAGGAAGCGCGATCCGTACACCACGTCCGCGCGCCCGCTGAGGATCGGCTCTATCACCGCTGGGATCTCGTTGGCGTCGTACTCGAAGTCGGCATCTTGGACGATCATGTCACCCGTCGTAAGGGCGAACCCGGTCCGCAGCGCCTCGGTCTTGCCGGCGTTGCGCTCGTGACGGACGTAGTGCACCCGGGGGTCGCTCTCGGCCAGCTCCCGTCCGATCTCCCCGGTGCGGTCGGTCGAGGCGTCGTCGACGATGATCGTTTCGCGGTGGCTCGAGAGGGTTGCCACCTTGCGCACCACCTCGGCGAGCGTCGCCTCCTCGTTATGGGCCGGAACCACCACTGAGAGGGTCCCGCGGCTGCCGTCAGCACTCGTCTCGAGCGCATAAGGCGGAGAGGCACCGCTCACGATGCTGGACGCCTCACCGGTCGAGCCTCGAACTCGATACAGCTCGACCACCCGACGAGGACAAGGACGGTTCCCAAGGGGAAGAGCACGTAGTAGAGGAGACGGTTCATCCTGAAATCACCGGGCCGGCTGCGGAGCGCGTTGACGACATGCTGAACCGATCCGCTCAGCGTCATGCCTTGCAGCTGAGGTCGAGAGCCCACGACCTTGTACCCAGCCTCCTCGAGCATCCGGCGGAGCGTCGCGGGGCTGAAGTGGTAGAGGTGTCGAGGGAGGTCCAGAGCGAACCACCACCGACCGAATAGACGTCGCTCCAGGGAGCCGAAGTTCGGGCAGCGCAGGATGAGCCGTCCGTCGCCGTCGAGCCACCCGTGGATCTTCTCCAGGACCGCCTTGGGATCGTGGAGGTGCTCGATGACGTGCGAGGCCACGACGAGGTCGAAGGAATCGTCGGGGAACTCGGCCATCTCGGCTGTGGCCACGAGGAGGCGATCGTCCGCGAGACCGGAGTGCCGGGCGGCAAGGCCGGCCGCCTGCTCGTCGGGCTCCACGCCCCACGCCTGCCAGCCGGCGCGGGCGAGGGCGGCGAGGGCCTCGCCGGTACCGGTTCCGAGGTCGAGGGCGCGGTCGCCTGTAGGAGACGTGGGGGCTAGCTCGCTCGGCCCCCAACGCGCCTCGTAGAGCCTTCGTGCGGTCTCTCGAACGAGTCTCACCACGCCTCCACGAGGCTCGGCGCGGGTAAAGGACGCGTACGAGGGCGGATAGGCGAGCGCGATTGATTCGCGGTCCATGCGGGGGTTGGTCTGTCCCAGTCCGCAGCCGCGACACCGCACGAGCTGGTGGTCCCCCGAGAATCCGTGCAGCCGGTCGGGGCAGTGCCGGTAGACGACGCCGAAACGCGTGCCGCCACAGAGGTTGCAGGCCACGCGCTCCCTGCGGTCGAGCGCGGGCTGCGTGCCGGCGCGGGTGCTGAGCCCGTCGAGTGGTCGCTCGAGCGTCATAAGCTCGTGTTCGCCGGTCTGCGCCGTCGGGTGGTCGGGCGCAGCGTCGGGCGGCCCGGTCGATGGAGCTGACTCTTGTGTCATGTCGAGCTTTGGTGACCGAGCGGCGAAGCGTCGATGTCCGCAGCCGATTGAGGGAGCGGGGATGCGGTCGCCGGGCCCTCCGCTGAGCTGATCGTTGCCGTGCCGCGCCGATCGCCGATCACGACACCGGCGGCGAGCATAGCAAGGCTCACCGCCGAGGCGAGGACCAGCGCGAGTGCCACTCCGGCGGCGCCGGAGCTCGCCGCCAGGAGTACGACGGATGGCACGAGGACCACCCAGGACACGACCTCGGCGACGCTCCCCAGGCCAGCGTAGCCGGCGCCGCGAGCCGCGTCCGTCAGGATGCGACGCGCACTGAGCAGGAGGGCACTTACGAGCAGTATCCGGGTGAGGCCTACCGCGTCGGCGAAGGCCGCACCGAAGAGCAGCGGCACGAGCCAATCGGCGAGCACCCAGATCACGGCCACGGTCACGGCACTGAACGCAACCGTGCCCGAGAAGAACGCCCACATGCTCCTTCGCGCTTCGGCCGGCGTCTTCTTCTCGGCCACCGTCGGGTAGGCGACGACCCCCACGCTCTGGGCAATGAACCGTGGCAGGTTGGTGAAGGCCAACCCCGTGACGTAGAGCCCGAGCGCCACCGGAGACAGGAAGAGGCCGACCACGACTTGATCGATCCGGAAGCTGTCCACCGGGGACACCCAACCCACGAAGCTCTTGCTTGCGAAGCGCACCAGCTCGCGCCGTGGAGGAGCAGCGGCCGGGGGGCCGGAGGGCAACCCTCGCGCGGTGACCAGCGCGGCGACCACGGCCCCAAGCAGGTAGGTCACGGACCAGCTCGCGGCGATGGCTTCGATGTCGGCCCCGCCAGTGGCGAAGATCGCCAGGACGGCTACTCCGTAGGAGATGAAGGGCACGAGCCGGCAGAGGTTGAAGGCTCGATACCGTGCCTGCCCCTGCAGTATGCCGAGGGCGTAGTAGTGACATAGGACCACGGGACCCACTACCAGGGTCAGGAACGCGGCGCGACTTGCCGAAGGCTCACCGTCGGCAAACACGGCGACCACGAGACCGGCGTGGACTGCGAGCAGCAACACCGCCTGTGCGGCAGCGAGTGGGGCGAGCGATCTGGTCAGTGGCCCGGCGATCTCCCTGGCCCGGGAGATGAAGTAGGTCGCGGAGAGAGGGAGTCCGAGCCCGATCAGCTGCGCGAGAGCGAGCGGGAACACCATCATCAGGGCGAGCTGGCCGCGGTCCTCCGGGCCCAGCATCCGAGCGACGAGGACCCCGCTGACGACGAGGGTGGCTTGGAGGAGGAGGCCGGTGGCGACCGCCCCGATGGTGGCCCCGGAGCGTGGAAGGCTCAGTCGAGACCGGAGGGTCACCGTCGGTCCCGGGAGGCTTTGAACCTATGCCGCACCGCTACAGGGGCTCCTCCGTTCAGGAGGACGGTCCCGTCAGGGTCTGTGATCGGCCTCGAGATGGGGGCCCGTCGAAATGCTCGCTCGAGGGGTCGTCCGCGTCTGAGTCCGACGGCGTCCGCCGCATGACGCTCCCCACCGCCAAGGCCAGAAGAAGCCCTCCGACCGTGGCCGAGAGACCGCTGAGGAGAGCGACGCGAGAGGTGGGAGCGGCGCGCGTCTGCGCGTACTGGACGAGCACAGGGTTGCGTCCAGCCCTCACCTCGGCAAGGAAGTCGTCAAGCAACCGCTGCTCTTGTCGGAGACTGGAACGGCGGACGTCGGACAGGTTGCCCTGACCGCGTCCGGACAGCACGAACCGGAGGTATCGTTGGGCCTCGACCGTCCGTTCGACAAGCTGTAGGCGGCTGTCGGAGATCAGCTCGCGCGTGTAGGCGTTGGCGAGCGCCCTTGCCTGTGCGGGGATGGCTGCCGTCGCAGTGATGGCAATGACCCTGGTCGTCGGGTCCGTCGACAGGCGCACCGAGCGAAAGATCGTTCGTGGGTCCCGGTTGAGTCTGCGGGCGACAGCACGACCAACACGCGCCCGGTCGACGAGCCTTTCCGCCGCCCCGAGACCGGTTCCGAGCGGCCCCTCGAAGGGCTCGTAGCGTACGAGCGCCGTCGCCGCATCGAATCCCGCGGGCTCCGCCGCGAACGAGACGGCCACCGCTGTGGCGGCGGCGAGCGCGACAAATGCGAGTGCGGCCGTTAACCGCGTGGTCCAACGCACGCCTCGTCAGCCCGCGGCGTCGACTGCCCGCAACCGGCTCCGGGCGCCCCCCGGCTCTCCGCTCGCCGACTCGGCCGGAGCCGTGCCGGCGAGCGGAGCCGGCAACGAGACTCCGAGAGCGCAGAGTAGGCCGATACCCAACCAGAGCTGCCGCTCGAACACTGCGTCGAAGACCATGAGGCAGAGAAGGACGACGCCCACGCTGGCCAGCACTGCCTTAGCGAGAGCAGGTGTCTGCCCACCTCCGACCCGGCGAGCCGCACGGATACCGCAGACGAGGCCGACGATGATCGCCGCCGAGGTGCCGATGAGGCCGACCAGTCCTAGCGCACGCCAGCTTTGGAGTATGAGGTTATGGGTGCCGGCCTCGCGATCGCCGCTGCCACCTCCGACACGCAGCCCGGTGGTGGCGCCCGCCCAGGATGTGTCGGTTGGGTTGAGGCCACGGCCACCCTTGATCGTGTTCGCGCCCTGGCCCACGAGCGGGCTCGCCGCCACTTCATCGATCGCGGTGGTCACGAGCTCGACGCGCGCCAAAGCGCTCCGCTGGGCGCTCGGGTCGGAGAGCCTCTCCAGCCGCTCGGGGAAGGCGGTGCCGGCGACGGCCGCGATAGCGACGAGCACCGACACGAGAACCACCCGGCCACGGCGCCCGCCGGTGCCCAGAGCGAGGAGGAGGAGGAGGACGGCGAGCGCCCCAGCCGCGAGTGGAGCGCGCGAGGCGCTCAGAACCGTCCCCACGAGCAGAAGCGGTATGCACAACGCGGCCACGACGCGCACGACGCCGCGCGATGTCACCGCCAGCCCCACCCCGAGCGGCAGCGCTCCCGCGGCGGCTATCCCGAAGAGGGCGGGGTGATTGGAGAGCCCGTAGCTGCGCGCACCGCCGAAGTCATCGGCGAAGGGCAGGATCCAGGCACCGGTGATCTGGGTCCCGAGGGCGGCGATCGAGGCAACGGCGACCGAGACGACCGTCGCGAGGAGCACAGCCTCGAGCCGCCACTCCGACCGGACGAAGCGCACTACGACGGCCGGGATGAACAGCATGGCAAAGCCGGCACGGGCCACGGCCTCCACATCGGTCGCCTTGGCTCCCGACTCCAAGGCGGCGAGCAGAGCGCCTAGGACGACGAGTCCAAATGCTCCGGCGAGGACGGCGAGAACTCGCCGGACGGCCGGCGGGGCGGTTCGGATGCCGACCAAGCCGTAGAGGGCGAGACCGAGGAGGAGCAGGTCGGCGACTCGCAGACCTCCTGGTCCCCGCCACAGGCCGGTCCAGCTGGCCTCGATGAAGAGCCAGAGCAGTACAACGTCCACTACCACCCCGCCGCTTGCCGCCTCTGTCCACCCACGCGCACGGCCCAGGGCGGGGACCAGGAGCTGCCATACGGCCCAGCCGGTGAGGCTGATCGCTCCGACCGCGAGCAGAACGACCTTGACAGCCGGCGGGAGGGCGACGGCGACAAAGCCGATTGGAATTGCTGCGGCGGTGCCGAGGCCGATCGTCGTGGCGACTCCGACGGCCCCTCCGGGCCTCGAAGTCACTGGCCCGGCCGGCCGTACCCGTGCGAGAAGACGCAATCGACCGGGAGAACGCACGGAGCGCCACGGTACCAGCGGTCGACGCGTCGCACGCGGGTCTGGCTCCTCGCTGGGCGAGTCGGAAGCCGCCTCTAGGCGGACCTCACGAACAGGAAGTCGGCCTGCAGGCAGCGCCCGCTGTCGTCGCGGACCAGCGAGAAGATCCCCGCCAGTCGAAAGCTCCTCTCGGCGCAGTGGGAAACGATCTCTCCGGCGAGCGGCTGGTGCTCGTAGAGCTCGACGAACGAGCACTCGATGAGCAGCTCGTCGAGCGACTCGAGCAGGGCGTCGGCGCCCCGCAGGACCTCCAGCTCGTAGCCCTGAACATCGA
>Ga0136621_1000274_pt1 | contig 19694 bp, 16 predicted proteins | sample AntDryUQ445A2306_FD_104673 | JGI IMG/M metagenome (GOLD analysis project Ga0136621, IMG submission 104673) | Polar desert sand microbial communities from Dry Valleys, Antarctica - metaG UQ445A (23.06) | ecosystem: Environmental > Terrestrial > Soil > Desert | place: Antarctica: Dry Valley...
ACGCCACAATAGGCCAGGAGCGCACCAGGCGGGGGGCCGATTCACGGCCCGCCGCCTGGTGCATGGGTCTGCCTGATTCCGCCCCTCAGCAGGCCCTGCGCGCGGAGCCGGCCACGTACGCCTTGCCCGCCAGCGCATCGCTGCTTAACGATGTCGATACCGCCCTGCAACTGATCAGCGCCGACGCCGAGAGCATCAAGATAATCGAGTCCCGCCGCAGGCACATCTCGCGGAAACTGGATCTGCACGGCCCGGTCGATTTTACCCGCTACGCGATCAAGATTGGATTAGTGCGGCCGTGAACCAGGCGGACGCGCCCATCAAAGCGATCATTAAGAATATCCATGACCAGTGCATAAAGCACGGCGAGAACCAGGTCGGCGTGGATTACATCAAGGGCGCGAACATCGCCGTTTTTGAAGATCGCCGACACGATGCTTGCATATGGCGCGATACAATGTAAAAGGAGAGAGTACGCATGGCTAACAACAACAAACATGAGCGCAACATACCGTGGTTGTGGATCGGGCTGGTGGTTGGGCTCGTCGCGCTCACCGTTGCCTGGTTTTTCCTGCCCGTCGGCGAATGGCTGAAATCATTCAACGGATGGGTGCAGGGGCTGGGCGTATGGGGTTACGTGATCTTTGCCGCGGTCTACATTATCGCGACCGTGTTGCTTGCGCCGGGTTCGCCGTTGACGATCGCGGCGGGACTCGCATTCAGCGGCTTCGGGTTTCCGCTGGTGGTGGTGGCCGCGACTATCGGGGCCGCGCTCGCCTTTCTGGTCGCGCGTTATCTGGCAAGGTCGCGGGTCGAGCGCATGACCGAGCGTAAACCCAAATTCAAGGCCATCGACCAGGCGGTCACCGCGGATGGCTGGAAGGTGGTTATGTTGCTGCGCCTTAGCCCGCTGGTTCCGTTCAATCTGCAGAACTATGTTTTTGGCGTCACCGATATCAAATTCTGGCATTACGTGGCGGCAACCTTCGTCGGCATCATGCCGGGCACCGCACTCTTCGTGTACCTGGGCGCGATCGGCGCGGCGGCCGGGAGCGGCGGCTCGCAGGGAGGGTTACTTAAATGGGCATTTTTTGCCATCGGACTGATCGCGACCATCGTCGTAACGGTGCTGATTACCCGCAAAGCCAAGGCAAGACTCGATAAAATTGGTCTCGAGGAGAACGCGGCCAATGGCGGCAAATAACGACCAACGCGATTTGGTCATCCTGGGCGGCGGCGTCGGCGGGCTGATTATCGCCAGTGTCGCGGGACAGTTGGGACTCAAGGTCACGCTCATAGAGAAGACCGAACGGCTGGGTGGAGACTGCCTGCACTACGGCTGCGTGCCCAGCAAGACCCTGATCCAAAGCGCCAAAGTGGCCTCGCTCATGCGCCGCGGCGAAGAGTTCGGCCTGCCGCGCGTCGCGCCGGAAGTCGAACTCGGCCGCGTGATGAAGCATGTTGCCGACGTGATCGCCGTGATCCAGAAGAACGATGACCCGGAACGCTTTCGAGGCTACGGTTGCGAGGTCATCTTCGGTGGCGCGAGATTCCTGGATGCGCATCGCGTGGAGGTAAACGGCAAGACTATCACCGGCAGGCGCTTTGTGATCGCAACCGGCTCCAGCCCGGCCGTGCCGCCTGTAGACGGGATCGGCAGGGTCGAGTACCTCACCAACGAGACGGTTTTCAGTCACGACCACCTGCCTGGCCGGCTGCTTGTATTAGGTGGTGGCCCGATCGGGGTTGAGCTTGCTCAAGCCTTCTTGCGCCTGGGCAGTCAGGTCGTGCTGGTGCAGCGAAACAGGAATCTATTGCCCAAGGAGGATGCGGACATCGCCATCGCGCTGCGTGAGCAACTGGTGCGCGAAGGCATGGAGATCCACACGGAGGTAAACGCGGAGCGGATTCAGCGCAAGAACGGAAGCCTCGAACTCGCATGCAGCGGAGGTCTCAATCTTGAAGGCGACACGTTGCTGATCGCCTCGGGCCGCAAGCCCAACATCGAAGCGCTTGACCTGAATGCCGCCGGAGTCGCGCACGACAAACGCGGCATCACGGTCGATCCTCGCCTGCGCACCTCGCAAAAGCACATCTTCGGATGCGGCGATGTCTGCGGCCCGTTTCCGTTTACGCATATGGCGGAATATCAGGCCGGCATCGTCATCAGCAACGCTGTGTTCCGCTGGCCGAAAAAGATGGACTACTCCGTGGTGCCGTGGGTGACCTACACCGACCCGGAGGTCGCTCGTGTCGGCTTGAACGAGACGCAGGCGAACGAGCAAGGCGTCGATTACAAACTGCTGCGTTTCAACTTCAAAGATGTAGATCGCGCACTCGCCGAAGTCGAGCCGCATGGTTATATCAAGATGCTGATTCGCAAGAACCGCATCCTCGGCGCGACCATACTCGGCCCGCAGGCGGGCGAACTCGTACACGAGATCGTTCTGGCCATGCAAGCAAAAGTGAAGCTGGGCACCATCAGCGCCGCCATTCATGTGTATCCTACGCTTGCGCAAATCACCCGCCGCGCGGTGAATACCTATTACGGGGAAAAGCTTTTTTCGCCCCGCACGAAAAAACTGGTTGGCGTCATCAATAGGCTGATTCCGTGACGCTGGGGTCGGTTAGCGCGGCGCAAGATAGTCACCGTTAAGCTTGCGAAGCCGCGAGAATTTGGCGCAGGACGTTCAAAACATTCTCCGCCACCCTCGGCAACAGACACATCGCGCAAAGACGGCTGCGTATAACCGTCGATCGTGCGGGCGCTGAGAGTTCAGCCAGCAAGCCCTGCATCTGGTTCACCTTTCCTGCGTGCTCCGACCGTGTTCGCTTCTTTACCAAATCTTTACCTCGTCTTTATCCTGCCTTTAAATCGGTCTGCGAACCTGTAGCCCTGTCCTCGATACCGCAACCGGACCGAGAAGCTAGATTGACAACAGGAGAGCAAGATGAATAGCACACGACAAAGATACCGGCACCTCGACCTCTTAGCGGGGATCATGTTGACGATGATCGCGACGGGCGCTGGCGCGGCCCATGCCCAGGCCGATAACGTATCGAATCCCCACGAGGGTAACGGCGACAGTGATGTGGGTGCTGTCTACGTCAACAACAATGCAACGCCCCGTAACAGCGTCGTCATCCTTAGCCGGGAAGCCGACGGCACGCTCAAAGAGCAGGATAGAGTCGGAACAGGCGGCCGAGGAACCGGAAATATATTGGAGTCGCAAGGTGCTCTAGTCCTTAGCGAAGGCGGCGAGTGGCTGTTCGCAGCCAACGCAGGCAGCGACGATATTTCTGTTTTCGCCGTCATTGAGGGTGGTGGGCTGGTCCGCGTCGATAAAGTTTCTTCGGGTGGTGATCGGCCACTCAGTTTAGCCGTTTCGGAGGATCTGTTGTACGTCCTCAATGCTGGCAGTGCAGGTAACATCACGGCCTTCACCGTGAACCCGAACGGCAGCCTGACCCCGTTGGCCGATTCAACCCGTTCACTGAGCACTACCGCAATCGAGCCGTGCCCGCCTCTTGTGACAGATCTCGGCGACCCTGACGCCGTGTGCAGCGTCGCCGGCCCCGCACAGATACAGTTCAGCCCAGGCGGCAACGTAATCGTCGTCACGGAAAGGCTCACCAACCTGATCGACACCTACACGGTCGGAGACGACGGGCGGACGACCGGCTTTGCGACACACCCCGCCGCCGGAATGACGCCGTTCGGCTTCGACTTTGCCAAACGCGGGCGGCTGATCGTCTCCAATAACTTTCTCGACGGCTCCGGCCTCGGCGGGGCGGCCTCTTATCTCCTCTCTGAAGATAGCGGCGTCGTCGCTACAGTGACCGAAAACTTACCTAATGGCCAGACAGCGTCCTGTTGGATGATCGTCACGAACGACGGGCGCTACGCCTACGTGTCCAACCCCCTATCCGGCACGCTCACCAGCTACACCATCCAAAATGACGGCGGCATCAGCTTGCTGAGGGCCGTGGCCGGTGTGACCGGCGAAGACCCCAGAGACCCGGGCCTGAGCGACAACGGCCGCTATCTATACATTTTGAACAACTTCGCGGGAACGGTTAATGCCTTCCGCGTGAATGGAAACGGAAGACTCAAGTTTATCGAAGAGGTAAGCGGAATTGTACCAGGCGCTGTGGGCCTCGCTGCGCGCTAAGCCAAATGAATTGACATCGGGGCGTTTATTTTCTGGAGGTGTTAGCCGCCTGAACAGACAACATTAGGGTATCGCTCAATTTTGTAGCGACCCTTGCGGAAAACTTTTGCGCGTCACATCAGGCGCTGATGTTACACAGTCGATACGGCGATTATTGCTTGCCACGGTAAACACTGATGTTGATCGACCGAATTGATTATTACGAACCTAAAGATTAAGGAGAAGAATATGTCGCACCGAATGACTTCGCATCACGTCTCTATGGTAATGCTGCTCGTCGGGCTAATGTCCGTGCCGGCTTTCGCCCAAGACAACGAGGACGTAAGAGGTGACCTGCCAGCGAACCAGTTGACAATGCAGAGCGTCCTGAACGTCGACCTGAGCAGAGATATCGCCCGGGTCCCACTATTCAAAGGCACCGTAAAAGGTACGACCGTCTGGTACGTCATCATGGACGTTTCCGACAGAGACTTGGCGCGTGAACTCGGGATCAACTTTGCGCCTAGGTTAGCCAACGCAACTGACGGTTGCCCCGGTTGCGTGCAGAAAGTGAAGTCCAGCAACAGTGTTTTAGGTCGCGCGGACGACGTCGAGTTTGGAGGCCTGATCGACTTCAGTCCCGCTCGCATCTACGTTCCTGGTGCGATGGCGTTCCCCCCAGTCGAGACCCAAGCTGGCGCCATCGGCGATAGAAACTACACAGACCTTGTCCGCGTGCAGGGCACCACCGCTGTCTTCAACGCTCCGATAGTAGCAGTGGGCGACGGTCCCTTCGATGTCCTTGAGCACACCAACACGAATGATCGCGTCATGAGCATCGATACGGACAATAGAATCGTAGACCTGCTCTTTATACGCGCCTTCTCTCACGGCCAGGACGTCTTCTATTTCAGCTTCGGGTCCACCTCAGCACTTGGAGCGGTGTTGGAGCGAGGAACCTTTGTGCCGGCACAGGGCTTACTGCCTTTCCAAAACGGGAGCCAGGATCCGGACGGAACGCGCTCCGCCATCTTTGCTTTCACTAACGGTCAGACCGGCCCCACGAGCCCGCCCGCGCAAGGGCTAAGGCATGTCGTCATAGATGGCTTGCTACCGCAGGAAGCGAACCTGGCAAACACAGCCGTGCTCGAGGCCTTGCGCATCGGCGGCGATTCGCACAACGTGCTTGATTCCTTTCCAACGCTCCGCAATCCACGTCTGGCTCGCCTCTACACACCGATGTGGGACACGCGGTTCGCCGTGTGGACCCCGTCGGCGGTCAACAGCGGGCTGAACGTCGCACAGACGGACGCGAACGAGATCCGTCAGTTGGCGGTTAGAGGCTGGTGACCGGTCCGGGTGGCGTTCCGCTGGGCTCGGTTAACGCCATTGCTAACTGCCCCGTGTTTGGCTTCCTGAACAATCCGCCGACTGAGCCCCAGGCTCCGAGGCCGCCTGTTAGAGGACGGATAGTTGATTAGCAATACGGCTTGGCCGCGACCGTGCCCCAAGGCCGAAAGCTACGAACGTTAGCTGGTGAATGGGCAGGAACCGGGGGCCACTGTCCCCGGTTCCACCAAAGAAACCGATGTTCGATGTTTTCTGCCGCCGCCAGTCGGAGCGTAGGCTGCTCTTTCCTGTGGCCTTGTGACGGTGGCGGTCATCGTGTGCTTCATGCCATCGATTTTCTTCAAAGCAAATGCAGCCGATGCGTGGGAGAATCCCGTTATCGGCGGCATATCTGTCCATTGCAACTTAATGCCTAGTGGCAGCGCCCATGACTCCTACCAGCCGCTATGACGTGATCATCATTGGCAGCGGGGCCGGCGGAGCTACGTTGGCCTGGCGACTCGCGGCAACGCAAAAAAGCGTGCTGGTTCTGGAACGCGGCGACTACCTGCCGCGCGAAACGGAGAACTGGAGTTCGGACGCTGTTTTCGTTCGCAACCGCTACAAGACGCGCGAGGAGTGGCTGGATCGTCGAGGACGCAGGTTCAAACCGGCGACGCACTATTGCGTAGGTGGCAATACCAAAGTTTACGGCGCGGCCCTATTCCGCCTGCGCGAACGCGATTTTCTCGAGACCAGACACAAGGACGGGATGTCTCCGGCATGGCCGATAAGCTATGCGGATCTGGCGCCGTATTACCTGGCGGCCGAACGTTTGTACCAGGTGCACGGCCATCGCGGCAGCGATCCCACCGAGCCGCCTTGCGATGTCGATTACGATCACCCGCCGGTTGCTCACGAGCCGGCGATCAAACAGCTATTCGACAGCCTGACGCGCAGCGGCAGCCGACCTTTTCCGCTCCCACTTGCGCTACGGCTCGACGAAACCCGGCCACAAACCAGCCCGTGCATCAAGTGCGCAACCTGCGATGGTTTCCCATGCCTGCTTCACGCCAAGGCCGATGCGGAGGTCATTTGCATGCGCCCGGCGCTCGCGAAAGGCAATGTCACCTTGTTGACGGACCGGTATGTCGAGCGCCTGGAAACCAGCGCATCGGGCCGTGCGATAACCACGGTGCAAGCGCGCTGCGGTTCTGAGCCAGAAACGTATGCGGCCGACATCGTGGTGGTCGCATGCGGCGCCATCAACTCGGCCGCCTTGCTGCTGCGCTCCGCTAACGACTCTCACCCGCACGGGCTCGCCAATTCTTCCGGCGTCGTCGGTCGACATTACATGTGCCACATCAATTCCGCGGTTGCCGGGCTGATGCCAGCGCGAAACCCGACGCGCTTTCAGAAGACCTTCGGCTTGAATGATTTCTATAATGGGGATGGGGAAAGCGAGGTTCCACTCGGGCATATACAGATGCTGGGTAAGCTGGACGGTGCTCAGCTAGCGCCGCAGGCGCCGATACCCGTGCCACGGCGGCTGCTTGATGCCGTCGCCCACCATACGATCGACTTCTGGCTGATAAGCGAAGACCTGCCGCAGCCTGAAAATCGCGTTACGATCGATCCGACTGGCGCCATACGCCTTAGTTACCGGGCCAATAATCATCGCGCGCATCGCGAGCTGCGGCGGCGTTTTCAGAAGACGCTGAAGGCCGCCAATCATCCAATGCCGCTGCTGTCGCGCCGGGCATATGTCTGCCAGCAGATCCCCCTTTCCGGCGTCGCGCACCAATGCGGCACTGTCCGGTTCGGGTGCGATCCTGCGAGTTCCGCGCTGGATATCACATGCCGTGCCCACGACGTCGATAACCTCTACGTCGTCGATAGCGCCTTCTTTCCGTCCAGCAGCGCGGTCAATCCGACCTTGACGATTGTCGCGAACGCGCTGCGGGTAGGCGATGTCATCGCGGAGCGGCTCGCCTGATGCCGGGCGAAACTATGCCGCGCTGCGTCGGGGTGCGCGTGACGGTAGCGGATCTTGATCGGTCGGCGGCCTTTTACACCGATCTCCTCGGCTTCGAACGTGTTACTGCCACAGCGGAAGAGATTGAGCTAGGGATGGGAGAAATGAGACTGGCCTTGCGGCGAGCAGCACCGCAAGCACTGCGCGTCATGCCGCCTGACAGCCGCGCCAACGACCGCTGGTTTCGTCATCTCGCGATCGTGGTACGCGACATGGCGGCTGCCTCCGAGCGCCTGCAGACGTATGGTGTCGAGCTGATTTCGCGCGAACCGCAGACCTTGCCCGACTGGAATCCTGCCTCGGACGGCATCGAAGCATTGTATTTCCGCGACCCGGACGGTCACCCGCTCGAGCTTATTCGCTATCCGCCGGACAAGGGAAAAGCCGTGTGGCGTGAGTCAAACGAGGAGCTTTTTCTCGGCGTCGATCACAGCGCCATCGTGGTCGCGGATACCGCGGCGAGTCTCGCCTTCTATCGGGACAAAATCGGCCTCTCGGTAGTCGGTGAGGTTTACAACTTTGGCGCCGAACAGGCGGCCTTAAGTGGGCTATCGGAGGCCTGCGTTCAAGTGACTTCCCTGCTCGGCCGCGGCACGTTCGGGCTTGAGCTTATTGAATACGTGGCCCCGCGGGGAGGTCGGCCGATGCCGGCAGATACCGGCGTGGATGACTTGTGGTGGGCGGAAACGCTCATCGAGCTAGATAACCCAGAAGGCGAGCGGCGACTGATACGCGATCCGGATGGGCACACAGGAGAGATACGATGAGTTGGTTACTCGCACCGCTCGCGATGCTGTGCGGCGTTTTTGTCACGACTCAGATTGCCAGCAACACGCTGCTGGGCGAGAGCCTGGGCAATCTCTATTTGCCAGCCGCGGTCAATATGCTGGTCGGCTTCTGCTTTACCAGCGTGCTGGTCTGGGCGGTAACCGATACGGCGCCGGCTGCGGCGATGATCCGGGCCGCTCCGTGGTGGACGTGGATCGCGGGTGGTCTTCTGGGGACGATGTATCTCACCGGCAGTATTCTGCTCGCGCCGAAACTGGGCGCCGCGGCGCTGATCGGGTTCGTCGTCTCCGGCCAGCTCATCTGGGGGGTGCTACTCGATCATTTTGGCTGGATCGGTTTCGAACAGCACGACGCGAGCGTCGCGCGCCTGATCGGCTGCGGATTGCTGCTCGGCGGCGTGTTCCTGATTGCGAAGTTTTAAGTGTTCAAAGATAAAGGAGAATACGATGGATTTTGGTCTCTCGAAAAAAGTAGCCGTCATAACCGGTGCGGACGGCGGCATCGGTAAGGCGATCGCGCGCGCGTTCCTGGCGGAAGACGCGCAGGTTGCCGCGATCGGACATCAACGTAAGCGTATCGACGAAACCGCGCGTGAACTGTCTGAGAATGGCGGCAGGGTCGAACCATTCGTGGCCGATTTAACCGACGCGCGCTCGGTCACCCATCTAACCCAGGCAGTGCTCGAGCGCTTCGGCACTGTGCACGTGCTCGTCAATGCGGCCGGCGGCGTCGGAAAATTCGCCGGCTTCGACAAACTCACGGACGAAGATTGGCACAAAGACATCGAGCTCAACCTGATGACCGCGGTGCGGGCGACGCGGGCCTTTCTGCCGGCAATGCGGAAACAGAAATGGGGAAGAGTGATCAGCATCGCCTCGGAATCCGGTGTCCAGCCGGACGCCGACATCCCCAACTATAACGCCGCCAAGGCGGCATTGATCGCCTTCGGCAAAAGCATCTCCAAGGCTTACGCCGTGGATGGCGTCCTCGTCAACTCGGTCTCTCCCGCCTTCATCAGGACGCCGTTGGTCGACCGCATGCTGCAGGAACGGGCGGACAACGAAGGTACGAGGCGCTCGAAGCGTTCTTGAAGACCGAACGGCCGCACATCGAACTTCATCGCCCCGGCAATCCCGCCGAAGTTGCCGCGGCTGTCGTCTTTCTCGCCTCCGAGCAGGCGAGCTTCATCCTCGGGAGCAATCTGCGCGTGGACGGCGGCTCGATCGCGACCGTGTAGTCGAGCGGCGCGGTTCGGCTGTTGATTGCAACAACATGAGCGCTTGTGCGCACCGTAGTGTCCGCCACACCGGAGTAACCTGTGACTTCCAACAACACGCTTACTCTCGCTGGTCAAACAGCGATCGTTACCGGCGCCAATTCAGGTATCGGCGCGGCCATCGCGCACTCGCTCGCCTCAGCCGGCGCCGCCGTAGGAGTTAATCACCGCGGCAAACACGAGGCCGCGGAAAAGATCGTACGCGCGATCCGCGATCGGGGCGGCGAGGCCGCGGCGTTCAAAGCGGACGTCTCGCGCGAGGCCGACGTATTGCGGTTATTTGACGATTTTACCAACACGTTCGGCCGAGTCGACATTCTGGTCGCCAACGCCGGCATTCAGAAGGACGCACCGTTAACGTCAATGACGCTCGAGGAATGGCGCGCCGTAATCGAGGTTAATCTCACCGGCCAGTTTTTGTGCGTGCGCGAGGCGGTGCGCCGTTTTCTTGCGCAGGCCGAATCACCCGAATCGAGGGCCCGCGGCAAGATCGTTTGCATGAGTTCGGTGCACCAGATCATTCCCTGGGCCGGTCACGTGAATTATGCCGCCGCCAAAGGCGGTATCCAGCAGATGATGAGAACCGTGGCGCAAGAAGTCGCCGAGCATAAAATCCGTGTAAACGGCATAGCGCCTGGCGCCGTCAAGACAGAGATCAATCGCGAAGCCCTGGAAGCGCCGGACGCCGAACGCAAGCTCCTGAAGCTGATCCCTTACGGTCGCCTCGGTGAACCGGAGGATGTTGCGAAAGCTGCGCTGTGGTTGGCATCCGAAGAGTCGGATTACGTCACGGGCACGACGCTGTTCGTGGATGGCGCGATGAGTCTCTATCCGGCCTTCCGCGATAATGGATAACAACGAAGGCAGCTATCGACCGATCGGCGATTACGCGGCGATCGGCGATTGTCACGGCGGCGCGCTGGTGTCTTCGGATGGCCGCATCGATTGGTGCTGTCTCGAGCGCTTCGATGCAGACCCGGTTTTCTGCCGTTTGCTCGACGATCGGAAAGGCGGATTTCTCGGCTTGCAGCCGCGAGCCGAATTCACAACGAAGCGAGCCTATCTCGACGACACGAACATCGTGCGCACCGACTTCCACACCGACTCGGGTCGCTTCGCGGTGACCGACTTCATGCCGGTAGGCCGCAAGCCAAAAGCCAGCGCGCACGATTACGTGAGTCTCAGCGCGCCGAAATGGCTGATCCGCCGGATCGAGGGAATAGACGGCGAGGTCGATATTGATTGCGTTTATCGGCCGAGTGTGGCGTTTGCCACGCTGAGCGCGCGATTGTCGATGGCCGGCACCGCCGTCGTCGCCGGTAGCGGCGGCGCGGCGCTTCGTTCCGATATCGCGTTCACCATCTCAGACGATCACGCCGTGGCAAACGCCACGGTGCGCGCCGGGGACGTGCGGTTTATCGTCGTGATGGCGAAACTGGAATCGGTTTCGCGCGAACGGGTCGAAGAATTGCTGGCGATGACCATCGCGTTCTGGCGCGAGTGGCTATCGTACTGCCGCTACCAGGGTCCGTACTGCGATGCGGTCAGACGCAGCGCGCTGGCGTTGAAGCTCATGACCTATGCCCCTACAGGCGCGGTGGTTGCCGCCTTGACGACCTCACTGCCCGAACATCTCGGCGGCAATCGCAACTGGGATTACCGCTTCTGCTGGGTCCGCGACGCCAGCCTGACGCTGACTGCGCTTGCGACCCTTGGTTACGCGAGCGAGGCGGCCATGTTCTACAACTTTCTGCGCGCGGTATCGGAAGATTCGCTGTCCGATCTTCAAGTTCTCTACGGGATCGAGCGCGAACGCGGGATGACCGAACAGCAGCTCGATCACCTGAACGGCTACATGGACTCCCGGCCAGTGCGGGCAGGCAACGGCGCCCACGACCAGCGGCAAACCGATCTCTATGCTTACGTGATGGAAGGCGTACACAGCTTCAAAACGCTGGGTGGCAAGCTCGCGGCCAGTGACAAGCACATGTTCGAGAAGCTGATCGAGTTTATGGGGCATTGCTGGTCGGCGCCGGATCAGGGAATCTGGGAGATACGCGGGCCGCCGCAGCATTTCGTGCATTCCAAGGCGTCGTGCTGGGCGGCGGTCGATCGGGCGATAAGGCTGTTCGGCGACCAGGATGACTGGGTTGCGTTGCGCGACAGGATCCTTAACGAGACCCACGCCAGAGGGCGCAGCGCCGATGGCGGTCATTTTTGCCAAGCCTTTTCAGGAACGGATTCCGACGCCTCGCTGCTGCTGCTGCCGGCAATCGGTTTTCCCGCGGGCGAGCAGTTGCTGCGCGGTACGCTTGAAGCCGTAGAGAAAGAGTTGCGCAAAGGCGAGTTTGTCTGGCGCTACCTGGGCGAGGACGGACTCGAAGGCAAGGAATCGCCGTTTCTCGTGTGCAGCTTCTGGCTGGTCGACGCGCTGTTATTTGCGAACCGGTCTGATGATGCGAAAGCGCTCTTCGACACGTTGCTCAAGCGCGCCAATGACGTCGGCCTGTACGCCGAAGAGATGGATGAGCAAACTGGCGCCTTTCTCGGCAATTTCCCGCAGGCCTTGACACATATCGGCTTGATCGGCAGCGCGGTCAACCTGGAGCTATACGCCAAGGAAGGGGTCGATGCGTTGCGTGGCGCCTATGCGGACCGCGCCAAACGCTATGTCGGCGCAACCATCGGCTGGCGCGGCGTTCTCGCCGGTCTTTTGTATCACCGATTCATGTTTCGGCTCTATTCGTCCAGAAAATCGCGCATGTCCGCGAACCGTTAGAATCAGGGTTTCCCCTGTCGAGTTTTACACATCGCTACTGATTCGATCTTTAGCAGCGATAGCTACGCTCTAGCGATCGCCTGTGTCGAGCAAGCAGCTTATCGGCAAGAGGCGTGCGTGGTCATCGACCAAGTAATCTTTGAGATTCATGACTGGAGGTGAACATCAGCCGGGCACGATTTAATTTAAAGAAAAATTCCTAATCCCTTTCGGAGATACGCAATAAGCGCCGATGGGCGTTATCTCTACGTGCTGAACAAGGAAGGCGCCTTCGTCGATGGTTATCAGGTAAACGAGGATGGGACCTTGACGCTGATTACGACTCAGCAAGGCGCGCTACCCGTCTTTGGCAACGGCCTCGCAGCTTTCTAGAATACGACACGGCGGATTGCCCATCACAATAGCGCACAAACGGCGGCATCATGCACCGCGGCCGGCCTCCGGGCTGGTCGAGTGCCGTCCGCGCCCGGCGCGGTGGCTTTGCTCGGTCGCCGTCAGCACGGCGGGTACCAGACCGAAGCATGAATTCACCCAATGCGTGGCCGAATCCCTCCACAACTGGCGATTGACGGTTTATCCTGCGAGTAGAGCTTAGGAGTGATGGCTGAGGGACAACCGCCTGGAGGAGCTTCCCAATGAACCACGCAGACCGACAACCCGCGCTTTCTTTGCTGCTGCTGCGGCTCAGCGTCTTCCTGGTCATGGTAATGTGGACCTTGGACAAGTTCGTGCGCCCGGCGCACGCCGCTGGCGTTTATGGGGAGTTTTACTCACTCGGCGGTCTGAGTCATGAGCTCTTTTACGTGGTGGCCGCGCTGGAGCTCGCGGTGATTATCGGTTTTGTATTGGGATTCAAAAAACGCATCACCTACGGCGCGGTATTGCTCTTTCACGCCGTCTCCACCTTGTCCTCGTACCGGCAGTATTTCGCGCCGTTCGAAGATGTGAATCTGTTGTTCTTCGCCGCGTGGCCGATGCTGGCCGCATGCTTTGCGTTATACAGTTTGCGCGATCGCGATACCCTGTTGGCCTGGGACAAATAGCCGGCATTCACATGCGGCGCCACCAGTGCATCTCGCGAAGACTGGCTTCGACCGTTCCCGGGCCTATCTGCCGATATCAGACCTCTTCAGTCAACGCTACATAGGGTGACGCAATCATGCGCAAGCTCTTGATCCTCGTTTTGCCTTTCAGTCTCCTTGTATGGGCGCCGCTATCACACAACTCGTGCAGCAGGCGATGGGCGGCGATCATCGAGCGCCGGCGAACGTGGCTCGAGATCAATATCGGCATCCCGCACAAACGCTGCGGTTCCTGGGACTCAAGCCGGAGATGACGGTGGTGGAGATCTGGCCGAGTGAGGGGTGGTACACGGAGATCCTGGCGCCGGCGACCCGGCCGCGGGGCATCTACTACGCGGCCGGCTGGCGCAAGGAAGTGCACACGGGCTTCACGGAGAAGCTCGAAACTCGGCCCGACGTCTATGATCACGTCGTCGTCACTGAGCTGTCGGTGCCCGAACGCACGACGATTGCGCCGCCGGGCACGGCCGACATGGTTCTCACCTTCCGCAATGTCCACAACTGGATGCAGGGCGACTATGCCCAGGAGATGTTCCGGGTGTTCTACCGTACGCTGAGACCAGACGGAATCTTAGGATTGGTCGAGCATCGCGCCAGGCCCGGCGCCTCGATCAAGGCCATGAAGGCTAGCGGGTACGTCACCGAGCGGCACGTGATCGGCCTGGCCGAGCAGGCGGGTTTCGTGCTGGAGGCGAAGTCCGAGATCAACGCCAACCCCAAGGACACCACAGACCATCCAGCGGGCGTTTGGACATTGCCCCCGACCTTGCAGCTCTGCGAGGAGATGGACGCGGGTCCCGATCGAAAACGCTGTCTCAAGAAGTATGGGGCGATCGGAGAGTCCGACCGCATGACGCTTCGATTTCGCAAGCCCGTCAGCACGCCTGCTTGGAGCGCGGTTCGCTGACCAACACGCGCGCTGCAAAGAGGGGATCGCTGCGGGGAGACGCGATCCCGCAAGCATGCCTGCGGTGGGATAACCGATACCCCGCCGCCCGGATATCACCCCTCAAAAGATTCAGCATTTTGCTTGACGCCGAATACGTATTAACACTGATTCGATCGGCGGGCGCCGCGCGTATTTTTAGTGTGCCGTCACGATACCGCAACGCGCGAGCGTTAAGCTGCGGATCGTGGCACCGAAACCCATCACAATACGGGAGGTTTAATCGTGAACTTTCGCCCACCTCCGCCACGGACGATGACCGACAAAGCTATCCACGTGCCGCTAGCGGGCGGACCGGTGTCACGGGTGCCACAGGTGGTGCACGAATTCGTGTGCTCCGGCATGCGCTTAACGCGGCAGTCCTCTTCATTACCAAATCCTTACCCAATCTTTATCCTAACTTGATATGAGTTAGCCATACTCGTCAAGGCATCGGCACCGCCTGAACCTGAGCGAGAACGGCTGCGGTTGCCTGCGCCAATGCAAACCACCACTTTCGCTAACGAAGATAAAGATTGGTAACCAGAAAGCAGAGATGAACGGCACCAGACATCCAGTTCCCACTCGCCGAAGACACCGGTACTTCGCGTTACCAACCATTGACAAATCCTTTGATCACAATCTGAAAGCCCCGGGCAATCCTGACGCCTATCATAAAGCGGCCAACGAGACTAGTCGCAGCGTACCAACACTCTAAACTCAAGGAGACGACCATGCAGCAATTCAAAACTAAGCCCGTAAGTAAACTTGAACGAGCCGCAAAACGTTATCGTGCAAACGGCCTGACAACCTTATGCGCCAGCGCGCTGACCACGGCGGCAATCTTTAGCAGCTTTTGGCTTCCCGTCGCGTCAGTCAATGCTTCCGACCACATTGATGGGCCGCAGCTAGCCAACGACCATGCTTCTGACATCAACGACATGTATTTCTTCCTCGACCCGAACGACAATACGGAGGTTGTCATGATTATGACGATCAACCCGTTCCTGATTTCATCGGAAATCATCGGTCAAGCCATTTTCGACCATAACCTCAGATACCGGTTCGAGATTGAAAACAACGGCGACGCACGGACAGACAGATTCATTGACGTCAGTTTTACGCGCGGAGTCGGTCGTGAAATCGAGCCGCAGATTGCTACCATCAGGCTTCCCGACGGAAACACGTTTACCGCGCCGACGAACATCCCGAGTCAGGGCGCAGACACGCCGGATATTGAGCCGCCCGAGTTACCGGTGACAAACGATGCGGCAAGCGGGGTCAGTTTCTTCGCCGGTGTAACGGACGATCCGTTCTTTCTCGACAACACCGCCGCTAACCGTTTCGTTCTATCGTCAATTCGCGACCCGGGCAATCCTGATCGGCAGGTATTTCGGAATCGCGCCGGGTTTAATGCTCCTGACGGCTCAGCCCCTAATGCCGACAGTCAACTTGCAGGTGAACTTCCGGGCCAGGCGCGGAATCGGGGTCTCAACACAGGTCCGGGTCGGGACACGTATTCGGGCTTCAGCACTCTGACAATCGCCGTCAGCGTTCCGGTAGCGACGTTGCAGGGAACGGGCGAAGAACTCGGTTTGAACGGAGTGACACAACGTCGTCAGAACCAGAATGTTCTCAGAAACGGACAGGTCGAAGGGTCCGGTCCTTTCATAACGGTTGACCGAGAAGCGGTTCCGCTCGTCAACAACGGACTCATCCCGGCTCCGCGCAAAGACGAATACAACGGCGCAACGCCGGTTGCTGATGCGAACGGCAGGTTCAGGGCGGATTTGATCGAATCGCTGCAGAACTTCGACACCAACGATGAATTCATCGGAACAATCCTGAGCATGATTCAGGCGCGGGGCGACATCCTGCGTCTCAACATCACCGTTCCGAACAGCGGGCCGGGCGGCGGCAACAACCCCGACGGCGGTCCTGCGAACATGGGCGGTCGCCGCTTGCAGGACGACGTGGCTGATGCGACATTTACGCTCATCAACAACGGACGGGCCTTAGGCGATTTCGTCAATCGTAACGACTTCAGGTTCGGCAACACTTTTCCGTTTGTCGCGCCTCAGGTTATGCCGAATCCGAATGGTATCAATCGCCGGGATACCAGACTTCGCTTGTAACTTTATCACCCTACTTTGCCCGCGCCGGAAGTTGATGATTTTCGGCGCGGGCAAAGTTTGCCTGCCCTTTTACCCTCAAAACTTCAAGCGTTGATAGCCGCTGAAATGTCGGGTGTTGCGATGCAATTACGAGTCGCCTCGAGCAAATTTTTTGCCGTGTCTGTTCTTACCCTTTTTTCCGCGAGCGCTTTCTCCGAGCCCCGTTCAGCGCACACGGAGCATTTTTCTCCTCCCGCCGCGAAGCGGACGTCAAATCTCGAGGCTACAACACCAGCCTCTGATGCATTGGCAACCGAACAGGCGATTCGTTTTCTGGAAGCGCGCGTTACAGGTGACCCGGAAGATTTCAGCGCACAAAACACACTGGCCGGATACTATCTGCGGCGTTTGCGCGAGACGAGTAACCTTGGCTTTCTTGAGCAGGCCGCCGCCGCCGCGCGCGCCTCGCTTGCCGCATTGCCCGCGGAGGGAAATCCCGGTGGCCTGGCCGCGCTGGCCATGTGCGAGCACGCGGCGCACGACTTCGCCGCCGCGCGTGACCATGCCGTGCGGCTGACGGAAGTCGAGCCGAGTGAGAGCTACCCATACGAGATACTCGGTGACGCGCTGCTCGAGCTAGGCGATTATGAAAAGGCAGAAGCGGCCTTTCGTAAGGTGAAGCAACTGGAATTTGCGAGCAGCGTCAACAGCGAGACAAGACTTGCCCGCCTTGCGGTGCTTCATGGCAAAACGCACATCGCCAAGCAACACTTCTCAAACGCCCTCGCGTTGGCGCTGGATAGCCAGTTGCCGGCGCGCGAGGCGGTTGCATGGTGCCATTGGCAATTGGGCGAGACGGCGTTCTCTATCGGAGATTACAAGACCGCCGAGCATCACTACCGCCACGCATTGACAACTTTTCCGGACTATCCTCAGGCGCTGGCCTCGCTGGGCCTGGTTCGCGCCGCGCAAGACGATCTGTCCGGGGCCATCGAGTTTTATCGACACGCCGCGCAGATCTCCCCGGATCCGGCGCTTTTCGCGGCGCTCGGCGATCTCTATAAGCTGGCCGGGCAGGAAAAAAACGCACAAGCGCAATATCAGCTCGTAGGACAAATCGGCCGACTTGGTGAATTGAACGGCGCGACGTATAACCGCCAACTCGCGATGTTCTATGCCGATCATGATCTAAAGGCCGACGAGGCCTATAAAGATGCCATTGAGGAGTATGCGGTGCGGCGTGATATTTACGGCGCGGATGCCGTTGCCTGGACGGCCTTGAAAGCAAACAAACTCAATGAGGCGCAGGCGGCAATTAAGCAGGCCTTACGCTTGGGCACGCGTGACGCAAAGTTGTTTTACCATGCCGGTATGATCGCACGTGCCGCCGGCGATAGATCGCGCGCCCATGATTACCTGGAACGCGCGCTAAAGCTTAACCCACAGTTCGACCCGTTACAGTCATCGATCGCCAAAGGGGTTTTTGCAAGACTTGCCGCGAATGAGCACCACACGGTGAGCGAGCATAGCCATTAAGGCGCCTCTGAAAACGCAGAATGGGATTATTTATAAGGATATCGTTTAGGCGGCTGAAAGGGCGGAGCACAAGCTGGCTGCGCCAAACTTTTCAACTCAACCCGCACCTCAGTTGTCGCCCAGTGCAGCTAGATCTGATGGCAAAGACTAATAGGCAATGAAGCTAGAACACCATACACAAGAATGCGTGTTTTTTATGGCCCTGTTGCTTGGATTGCTGCTCACGGGCACGGCGGCAGCCCATCCATTGGGCAACAGTAGTGTCAATCGCCAGGCCGGCCTGCATCTTAGTTCCGACAGGCTCGAATTGCGCTACCTGCTGGATATAGCGGAAATCCCCACGTTGGCGGAGACGCTGGCGGCGGATGGCGATAGGGATGGTGAGACCACGCCAGCGGAATGGGATGTTTACACTGAACGCTGGGCCGGTGCATTGCCTGGTAATCTAAGCGTAACACTTGATGGAAAGCCACTTCCGCTCGAAGTACGCAGTCAGAGTTGGAATTTGCCACTCGGCGCGGCAGCGCTTAACACCTTACGCCTGGAGGCGCACCTCAGCGCGCCCCTGAACGGCGTTGGCAAAGGCGCCTTATTGGAGTATCGGGATCTCGATAAAGCGGGACAATTCGGCTGGAAGGAGATATGGATCAGCACGGAGGGCGGGGTAAATATCGGCCAGACTGAAGCAGCGCGTACTGACCGAAGTCGTGGCCTCACCGATTACACCCTGCCCTTTGGGTCACAACCCCCCAATGAGCTTAGCGCCCAAGCGAGGGTCGGTTTTCCACCTACAACGGTGTTCCCCGACAGCTTGCTCGCGCCTGCAGCGGCGGCGGATCAATCCGATTCAGGCGCGATTGCCTCGTCAGAGGAATTGGACCAAGGTCAAGCGGCCCATCCCTGGCTAAAGCAGCAGGTGTGGCCCTTTTTCAAACTGGGTATGCACCATACCGCCACCGGTTTAGACCACTTGGTGTTTCTGTTGGGATTACTGCTGTTGAGCCAGAACCTCGCGCAAATCATAAAAGTCGTCACCGCGTTCACCGTGGCTCACAGCATTACCCTGGCGCTGGCCGCCAAGGGGTGGGTGATGCCGCCGACTATACTGGTCGAACCGGCAATCGCACTTACCATCGCCTATGTTGGCCTGCTCGCCCTGGTGTGGCAACACACCCGGCACAGTGTCTGGCTGGCGCTAAGCTTTGGGCTGGTACATGGTTTCGGTTTCGCCGGGGCGCTGGCAGGAAGCCTGCCGCAACACCCCGTCGGTCAGTGGCTGCTGAGTCTGGCGAGCTTCAATCTCGGCATCGAGGTGTTTCAAGTCCTGTTGCTGTGCCTGATTGTGCCGTTGATACGCTTTGCGGGACGCTTTGCGTGGTTTCAAGGGGCACGACAGGTGGCCTCTCTGTCAGTACTGGGCGCCGGGCTGGGTTGGTTTTTCACGCGTACCGTAGGGGTTTTGTGATGGAGATACACCTTTGCCTTTGCTCAACCAGCGTCGGCTAAAGACATTGTTAAGAAACGCGTCGCGTCTGCTGCGCGGCAAGTTGAAATATTTACAACGTGGACGATTCATTGTTCGTAAGAAAGTGCCGCGATCCCGCCCTGCATCGAATTGTCATCCAGGCACGGTACTATTCCCGTTGAAGCTTGGCTTGAAACGGTTATTTCTTGTCTG
>Ga0136621_1000275_pt1 | contig 19675 bp, 21 predicted proteins | sample AntDryUQ445A2306_FD_104673 | JGI IMG/M metagenome (GOLD analysis project Ga0136621, IMG submission 104673) | Polar desert sand microbial communities from Dry Valleys, Antarctica - metaG UQ445A (23.06) | ecosystem: Environmental > Terrestrial > Soil > Desert | place: Antarctica: Dry Valley...
AGCTGGGATAATCGCCTCCAGCTCTGGGGCGGTCGACGCGAGCTCTGTCTCTTTGACCGAGAGTCGATACGAGTCTGTGGCGACCATTATGAGCTTGCCCGCCTCGAACCGGACGAGGATTCCCGTTAGCACAGGGCGCGACTCGTCACGTGAGGCCGAGCGCGCGACTCGCTCGACGGTCTCGAGCAACGCATCGCGATCAATCGCGTGCAGCTGCGCGTCCACGGGTGGAAGCCGAGGGAAATCCTCCGCGCTGTACGTGTTGAGCCGGTAGGTCGCCGAACCCGACGTGACCTGGGCGACACCCTCTTCCGGGCGATACTCGATTGTCACGCTGTCTTCCGGCAACAATCGCGACAGGTCGACGAGCAGCCGCCCGGGGATCACGACGGCTCCGTCCCCGTCGACCTCCGCGTCGAGTGTCGTGCGCAGGGAGAGCTCCATGTCGGTGGCGGCGAGCGACAGACCGCCCTCGCCGGCGGACAGGAGAATCCCGGACAGCACCTGAACGGTACCGCGAGTCGAGACGGCCCGGGAGACAAGCCCGAGCTTGGCAACGAGCTCGGCGCGTGAGCACGTGATCTTCATTCCGGTTCCTGTCTCGGCCATCACGCTCTCCGCGGCTGAACCCTCGGTTGCCACACTCCCAACTGCCGTCTCTATCTCCATGATCTTCTTTTAAATCCTCTCGTAGCAGTACTAGGGAGTGTGGAGGATGGGGAAGACAGCATCTTTCCGCGCTCCCAGGGCGATGGAGCCGTGGGTCCAGCCAGGGGAGAAGTGGTGGATTTCAACAGGTTGTCGGTGGTTTGCGGAGATTCCACTGACTCAACCCGTCTGCTTGATCCGCGCCGTCAACTCTTGCACAAGGTTGTACACCGACCGATCCTCGCGGATCAACCCTTCGATCTTGGCGTTCGCGTGCATCACGGTCGTGTGATCGCGGCCGCCGAACTCCTTTCCGATCTTGGGTAGCGATGAGTCGGTCAAGGCGCGCGACAGGTACATCGCAACCTGCCGTGGATAGGCGATCGCCTGCGAACGCTTCGCGCTACAGAGCTCGTTGATCGTCATGCCAAACCGCTCGGAGACCGTTTCTTGGATGCGGCGGATCGAGATCTCGACAGCCTGGCCTCGCGGGAAGACGTCCTTCAGCACGTCCTCGGCGAGCTCCACCGTCATCGGACGCCCGGTCAGCGACGAGAAGGCGACGACACGGGTTAGCGCTCCTTCGAGCTCGCGAATGTTCGTCGTCACGCGCTCGGCGACATAGGTCACGACCTCCGGGTCGGAGATGTGGATCTGGTCTACGGCGACCTTTTTTCGCAAGATCGCGATCCGCGTCTCGAGGTCGGGGGGCTGGATGTCCGTGATCAGGCCCCACTCGAAGCGAGAGCGCAGGCGAGCCTCGAGCGTCGCGATCTCCTTCGGCGGCCGGTCGGAGGAGATGACGATCTGGCTGCCCGACTCGTAAAGGGAGTTGAACGTGTGGAAGAATTCCTCTTGGATCCGCTCCTTGCCCTCGAAGAACTGGACGTCGTCGACGAGCAGCACGTCGTAGGTGCGGTAGCGCTGCTTGAAACCCTCGATCCGCTTGTCGCGCAGCGAGTTGATGAAGTCGTTCATGAACGTCTCGCTCGTCACATAGCGCGCCGTCAACCCGTTGCCGTGCTCGCCGACGTAGCCGCCGACTGCCTGGAGGAGATGCGTTTTGCCGAGGCCGGTGCCGCCGTAGATGAAGAGCGGGTTGTAGGCCTGCGCGGGCGCCTCGGCGACCGCCAGAGCAGCCGCGTGGGCGAAGCGATTGGACGAGCCGATGACGAAGAGGTCGAACGTGTACTTCCGGCTCATCCCGGCGGCAGGCTCGGCCTCGCGGCTACGCGCTGGTCTCGCGTCACCACCTTGCACGAGCTCCCGTTCACCGCCGTCGGTGCGCACGCTCAGGTTCACGTGGCGCTCCTGTCCGGTCGCGTCCTTGACCGCAGCCTTGATCAGGCCGAGGAAATGGCCCGCGATCCACTCGCGCGTGAAGTCATTCGGAATCGCGAGGGTACACGCCTTGTCGGTGAGCTTATTTCTCTCTGCTCCGGCGAACCAGGTGCCGAAAGTTGCCTTGTTGAGAGCTCCTCTGAGCCGACCGGCAACCTCGTCCCACAGACCCTCGGCAGTCAGCTCGGTTTGGTGCTCCACGCGGCGGTCCGGCTCCTCTCGGCGGCTCAGGAAGGCGCGAGCATAGCAGCGTCCCGAGGTGCCCTCAATCCTCGCCGCGACCGGGAAAAGATGCCTGTTTTGCAGGTATTTCCGCCCGTCCACACTATTGTCCACAGCTGTGGAAAGCCGCGGTAACCGGTGTCTTGCAGCCGCGCGTTTGCGGCGCTTTCGCGTTTTCGCTGCGGGTGTGGATAACAGGGTGAAACGGCCTCCTCTATACTTTTTCCGATCCGCCCCTTCGGCGGCTCTTTTTTCGATTCAGGGAAGCGACTCAAGTGAAACGGACTTACCAGCCCAACGTTCGCCGGCGCAAGCGCAAACACGGCTTTCGGGCCCGAATGGCAACGCGCGCGGGACAGGCCATCCTCAAGCGCCGTCGCGCCAAGGGTCGCAAGCGCCTCTCCGCGTAGCCGAGCGGCCGCGCTATCTTCACGAGCGTGCACCGCCGGAACCGACTGTCCCGCTCCCGGGACTTCGACGCCGTCTACCGGCAGGGCCGGTCTGCGTCAACTCGGTTTCTCGTCCTCTACTGGTTCCCCAGGCAAGGGGAAGTGGACGAGGTGGAGCCACGCTTGGGGCTCGCGGTCCCCAGATCGGTCGGCCGCGCTGTGGTCCGCAATCGTGTGAAGCGTCAGCTCCGCGAGACGTGGCGCGAGCTTGCGGAGCGCGTGCAGCCGGGCCACGACTACGTGCTCGTGGCCCGTCCCGGCCTCGCCGAGCCGGCCGACTCACGCGGGCACGAATGGCTGCGGGAGCGCGTGGCCGAGGTGCTCGCGAAGGCGGCAGCGTGAAGCTCATTGGCGTCGCCTTGGTTTATGCGTGGCGCTACACCGCCGGGCTGTTGACGCCACCGGGTACGTGCAAATACCACCCCAGCTGCTCGCAGTACGCACTCGATGCACTCGATCAGCATGGCCTCGTGAAAGGAAGTGCCAAGGCTGGCTGGCGGCTGCTCCGCTGTAACCCGTGGAGCCACGGTGGTGTCGACTACGCATGATCGTCGCCGGCGTCCTCACCCCGCTCGAGGACCTGCTCACGTGGGCGCTGACGAACCTGCACGAGACCGTCGGTCTCTCGTGGGCGTGGTCGATCGTCGCGCTCGTCGTGATCGTGCGGATGCTGCTCGTGCCGCTGACCGTTCGCCAGATCCACTCGATGCAGAACCTGCAGGCGCACGCGCCGGAGATGAAGGCGATCCAGCAGCGCTTCAAGCACGACAAGCAGAAGATGAACGCCGAGCTGATGCAGTTCTACAAGGACAACCAGATCAATCCCGCGTCGTCCTGTCTGCCGATCGTCGCGCAGATCCCGATCTTCATCGGCCTCTTCTTCGTGCTGCGCGATTTCGAGGACGAGATCCTCCCGAAATTCCCTGAATCGAGCCTCGAGTGGCTGCACCTTGTCACCATCACCGACAACACGAAGGTGGGCTGGGGGCCGCTGCTGATCGTGATGTACGCGATCAGCCAGCTCACCTCGACCTTCCTGATGTCGACGACCATGCAGCCGGCGCAGCGCGCCCTCATGCTGATCCTGCCGATCGCGTTCATCCCCTTCGTACTCAACTTCCCGTCCGGCCTGATGCTCTACTGGTTGACGACGAACCTGTGGACGACGGGGCAGGGGTTGATCACGCGCCGCCTCGTTCCGAAGCCGCAGCCTCCGCCCAAGAAGAGCTCGCGCACCCCGCCGAAGGGCGCAGAGCAGCCGGCCGTAGCCGAGCGCTCAGCCGTGAAGAGCAGCAGCGGATCGCCGCAGCCGCCGCGTGTGCGGAAAGTGAAGCGGAAGAAGGGCGGCGCGCGCCGTTGACTCAGGTCTCGGCCGAGAGCACCGGTGAGACGGTCGGTGAGGCGAAGTGGGCGGCGCTGCGCGAGCTGGAGCGCCTGCACCCCGGCCTGGACAAGAGCGCGGTTCGCTTCCAAGTGGTCAGCGAAGGAGAGCGAGGCCTGCTCGGCGTTGGCTATGAGCCGGCTCGTGTCGTCGCGAGCCTCGAGGGCGGGTCAACTGCGGCGGCAGCGAGCGAGGCCGCAACGCGCCTCGACGAGGGCGAAGATGCTGCACTCATGCGCGAGCTCGTCACTCGGGTGGCCGCGGAGATCGGCGTGCACTGCTCGATCGAGATCGATGAGAGCGAGGATGAGCTGCGGGTGACGTGCGCGGGCCGGGAGCTCGGGTTGCTGATCGGCCGGCACGGACAGACAATCGATGCGATCCAGGATCTCGCACGCGCAGTTCTCTTTCGCACGCGCGAGGACCGGAAGCGAGTGGTCGTCGACGCGGCCGGCTATCGCGCGCGGCGGCAGACGGCGCTCGACGCGATCGCCCTCCGAGCTGCCGAGCAGGCCGCGGCGACCGGCCAGCGCGTCGAGCTCGAGTCGATGACCGCGGTCGAGCGCAGGATCGTGCACGAGCGGCTGAAGGACGATCCCGAGGTCGAGACGCTCAGTGAGGGAATGGAGCCCAACCGGTACGTGGTCGTCATTCCGCGCAACGTCGCTGTCTAGCGACGCCGGAGAGCTGCTCGAGCGCTGGCTCGACGCGGTTCTCGCGGCGCCCGGTTTGACGGCGCTCCGCGATCGCAAGGAGGCCAGGCGGGTGCTCCTCGAGGATGCGCTTTCCGGGGTCGAGCTCGTGCGGCAGTTCGAGGGGCCGGTCGTCGACGTGGGCTCGGGTGGAGGAACACCGGGCATACCGCTCGCGGTCGCTCTGCCGGCGCGTCGGGTGACGTTGCTCGAGGCTGAGCGCCGGAAGGCCGCGTTCCTCGAGCGGTGGACACGCGAGGTCCCGAACCTACGCGTCGTCTGGGGCCGCGCGGAGAGCCAAGCAACAGACTGTTACAAGGTCGCGGTGGCGAAGGCGCTCGCGCCGCCCCCGGTTGCGGCGGAGTGGTGCCTGCCGCTCGTGCGCGAGGGTGGCGCGGTGGTTCTCTGGGTAGGCCCGACCGCCGAGCCGGAGCGAGTCGCGCGGGTCGCAGAGCGGCTTGGCGGAGAGCTCACCGAGTCGCCGTCGGGCTTCCTGGTCCTGCGGAAGGTCGGTCCTACCCCGCCCGGCTTCCCACGCCGGCCAGGTATCGCAAAGAAGCGACCGCTCGCCTAGCAACAGTCTGTTACTTGGCGTCGATCCAGAAGGCGCGGTAGGCGAGCCGCGGGTGCGGATGTGGGCGCTCCGTCCGGCCACTGATCTCGAATCCCCACTCCGCCACCTCGCTCTCCAGCACCCGCTTCTCCCGCTCCTCGTTGAAGACACCGATGACGAGCCGGTTCGCGTACCCCAGAACGTGCTCGACCAACCCGCGGCGACGGGGCGGCGGCACGTAGTCGAGGCCGGTGCGAACGACGGCGAACGGGTGCGGCGGTTCCCAGTGGAGGGCGTTGCCGACCCAGATCCGGGTGGCCCACTGCGGCAACCGCCGCTGCGCGAGCTCGGCGAGCTCGGGCGAGATCTCCAGTCCGTACGGCTCGACGCCGGCCCACGAAGCCATGCTCTCCATCAGCAGGCCGTTCGCGCAACCGATATCCAGAAACGTCTGGCCGGGCTGGACAGAGGCCGCGACCAGGGAGCGGGCGCGCTCCCAGCCGCCCTCGTCGCGGCTGCTCCCGGAGCCACCCTGCGGCGTGTCCGCGGTCAGGTACGCCGGCACGACGAGCGACGCGATCGCCTGGTGCCAGCCCTCGTCGTCCAGCTCGCCGCGCTCGTGGGCCTCGTCGATCGCGGCCACCTCGCGCCAGGCGCGCTCCTTCGCCGCCTCGAGCTCGTCGTCCACGGGACGACTCTAGCCGCCCCTCTCTCTACCCTTGGGGCGTGTCCGGGACGATCTACGCGCTCGCGAACCAGAAGGGCGGGGTCGGCAAGACGACGTCGGCCGTGAACCTCTCGGCCTGCCTCGCGGAGGCAGGCGAGCAGGCCCTGCTCGTCGACCTCGATCCGCAGGCGAACGCGACGTCGGGCCTCGGCGAACGCGCGAACGGCACCTCGAGCTACGACCTGCTCGACGGTGCTCCGGTGGCGGAGATTGCGCGTCCGACGCGCTTCGACAACCTCGAGCTCGTGCCCGCGAAGCCGGATCTGGCTGGCGCGGCAGTCGAGCTCTCCCGGCACGCGGACGGTGAGCGCTACCTGCGCAGCTCTCTCGCGCACGCCCGCGATCGCTACGACTTTGTCTTCCTCGACTGCCCGCCGTCGTTCGGTCCGCTCACAGTCAACGCCCTCGCTGCCGCCGACCGCGTGATCGTGCCGGTCCAGGCCGAGTACTACGCCCTCGAGGGCCTGTCGCAGCTGCTCGGCTCGATCGAGCTCGTGAAGGCGCGACTGAACCCAAAGCTCGGCATCGCCGGCATCCTGTTGACGATGGTGGACGGCCGCACGCGCCTGGCCGCCGAGGTCGAGGCGGAGGTGCGGCGCCACTTCGGAGAGCTCGTCTTCACCACGACCGTGCCGCGCTCGGTCCGTCTCGCCGAAGCGCCGAGCCACGGCCTCCCTGCGATCGCGTACGACCGCCGCTCCACCGGGGCAGAGGCGTACTGGAAGGTGGCGATGGAACTTGTCCAGCGCGCCTAGGAGAGGCTTGGGCCGCGGCCTGGAAGTCCTGATCGGCGGCGGCGACGGCGGCGCGCAGCTCGCGCACCTGCCCGTCGACGCGATCCATCCGAATCCGCGCCAGCCGCGCCGGCGCTTTGAGCCGGAAGCGACCGCGGGGCTCGCGAGCTCGCTGAAGGAGCAGGGGCTCCTTCAGCCGATCGTTGTCCGACCGCGGACCGAGGGCGGCTACGAGCTGATCGCCGGCGAGCGTCGCTGGCGGGCTGCACGGGAGGCAGGGCTCGACACGCTGCCTGCGCTCGTACGCGAGGCGGACGACCGTGATTCGCTTCTGCTTGCGCTCGTCGAGAACGTTGCGCGCGAGCAGCTCTCTCCGGTGGAGGAGGCGCGGGCGTACGCCTCCCTCGTGGACGAGTTCGAGCTCTCGCTCGGGGAGATTGCGGACCACGTGGGTCGCTCGAAGCCGGCCGTGTCGAACCGTCTCCGCCTGCTCGAGCTTCCCGAGGAGGTGCTGTGGATGGTGGCCCGGGGCGAGCTGTCCGAGGGACATGCGCGGGCTGTGCTCGCGCTGCCCGACCACGGGCCGCGTAAACAGCTCGCCAAGCGGATCGTGCGTGAGGGGATGTCGGTACGCGGTGCTGAGAAGGCGGCACAGGAGGGCGGCGCTGCGCGGCGGCCGCGCGCGGGAACGAAGGTCGACCCCGTGATGGCGGAGAGGGCGCGAGCGGCGGCCGAGCGCGTCACCGGTTTGCCGGCGCGGGTAAGCGCCGGCAGGCTCGAGATCCACTTCGGTAATGAGATACGCCTCGAGGAGCTGGTCGAGACGCTCGAGGCGGTCTAGCGGCCGCCCGCTCTCTTCCACCCGACGAAGATCGCCCATGCAAGGAGGTCTCGCTGAAAGCATAGATAGCGGGCTCGCGCGTCCGCGTGCTGCCGCCGGATCTCGGCTGCGTCGGGATCCGCGCTGTTGGTGGCAAGCCATTCCTCGAGCGCTCTCCAGTGCAGCGACTCGTACGCGGTCCCAGTCGTCCTCGGACGACGCAATCAGCCCGACGAGGGTGAGCTCCTCCCGCTCGAACCGATCGACGGTCTCGCTCAGGCCGGTGTAGCCCTCGCCGGGAGTCGCCCGATCGAGCGGCCACGACCGCCAGAACGGCTCTCCGACGGCGAGATAGCCGCCGTGACGGACGGCGGGCGAGAGCGCAGCGAGCGTTCCCTCGAGACCCTCCCAGATGAAAGTGGCGCCGAGGCAGGGGGCGACGTCGAAGCTTTCCGGCTCGAGCCGGAATCCGCGTGCGTCTGCCTCGATCACCTCGATGCGGTCGGAGAGCCCGGCTTCCGCGACCCGCTTGCGAGCGACCTGGACGAACTCGGACGAGCGCTCGACTCCCACGATCGCGCAGTCCGATGACCCGGCGAGGACCAGGGCGGGCCCCCCTTGACCACAGGCGACATCGAGGACGCGACTGGTCGAGTTGAGCCGCATCACCTCCCCCAGGCGAAGGAGCTTCTCGCGGCTCGTCGGGTTCTGAAGCTCGTGGTCGCGCTCAGCGACGGCAAAAAACCAGGCCATGCCGCTTTCTAACGCAAATGCCTGCTCGGCAGGCATTTGCGCATGGGCGATCGTGGACTCGAACCACGGACCTCCGCCTTATCAGAGCGGCGCTCTAACCAACTGAGCTAATCGCCCGCGAGAGGCCCGAGTGTAGCGGGAGCGCGCGTCCCGAGCAGCGTCTCCGCCGGGAGTGCTCGGGCTACACTGCGTTGGAGGCCCCGGAGAGATGCGCGAAATGGAGATCTACGGTGTCAGTTTCGACCTGGTCGGCAAGCAGCCGATCGTGCTCCTCAAAACGGCCGAGGGAAACAAGTTTCTCCCGATCTGGATCGGTCACCCGGAGGCGGCGGCGATCCTCGTCAAGCTCCAGAACGCGGCGACGCCGCGACCGATGACGCACGATCTGGTGGCCGACATCCTCGGGCACCTGGATGCGGAAGTGGTGGCCGTAACGGTTACCGAGCTGCGTGAGAACACCTTCTACGCGCGAATCACGCTGCAACAGAACGGCTCCGAGATCGAGATCGATTCGCGGCCCTCGGATGCCATTGCGCTCGCCGTCCGCTCCGGTGCGAAGATCTACGCGGCCGACGACGTGATCGAGGAATCGGGAATCGAGTTCGAAGGGGAGGCCGGCGATGGCCAGGAGCTGGGTGCCGTGACACCGCTTGCCGATCTTGACCCGGCGGAGTTCCGTCGCTTCCTCGACAGCGTCTCGCCTGACGAGTTCGCCAGAGAAGAGAGAACCAGCGACGAGGAGGACTAGCGAGTGTCGTCCCGTGCGACCTCGCGCTTCGTGAGGTCGAGCAGCTCCGAGTAGATCTCCTTCAGGCCCTCGGCGGAGAGCGGCCCGCGGTTCGCCCGCGTCAGGTACTGCAGCATCCACTCCTCGCGGGCCGGGTCGAGGAAGCCGATCCCGCGCTCCTCCTTCACCGCCTTCAGCCGGCCGACGAGCTTCAGCCGCGCGTTGATGGCCTCGACGATCTTCACGTCGTTGTCGGAGAGCTGCTCCCGCAGCTGGCGGATCACGGGGTCGCTTTCAGTGCTCACGGCCGCCCGTCCAATTCGAGTCTCACACGCTTTCCCCTTCGCTCGATCGTGATCAGGCGGAACGGGAACGTGAGGGTAGCCGCGCCCGGCCTTGCGAGCGATGGTGCTCGCTCCCGCGCGACAACGAGGATGCGCCGGCGTTCCTCGATGATCTTCACGATCTCGAGTCGGTAGGCGGTGCTCGAGCGTGCGCCGCTCGAGACGAGGATCGCCATGTGGCGGGAGAAGTCGATTGCCGGCACGGTCGCCAAACGATCGCTTGCGTTCAGCTCGCGTAGGAGTGGCTTGCGGGTGCGGAAGGCCCACACGCCGGCGCGAGCCGGCTGCGCGAGCGTACGCGACGTCAGGTCGACCCAGGGCAGCGGCGCGTCGCCCCCGTGTGCCCAGAGCGACTGCCAGGCGAGCCATCCGAGCGCGGCGGCCGCGGAGAGGGCGGCGAGCTTACGCGTAGACCACGATCGCGGCCGCACTCAGGCCGTCACTGCAACGATCAGGCTGGTTGCGTTGAAGGCGCAGTGGACGAGCATGCAGGGGTAGATACTCTCCGTGCGCAGACGCAGGAGCGCGGTCACGACGCCGAAGAAGACGAGCGCCGGCAGCGCGAGCAGAAGCCCGTGCCCGAGCCCGAAGCCGAGCGCGGTCACGGCCACTGCCAGAGCAGGCCCGAAGCGGAGGAAGAGCGACATGCCGGCGCCACGGTAGAGAAGCTCCTCGACGATCGGCCCGACCAGCGCGACGGAAAGAAAGTTCGCGGTGTACGCGCCCGCGCGCGCGGAGTCCCAATCGTCCGGCGTGAGTCCTTGCTCGTCGCCGGCGTCCAGCCCGATCAGGATCAACCCGGCGCCGACGAAGATGGTGACGTAGGCGCCGAGGGCGAGTCCGAGCGCCCGAGGCCAGCTCGGCGGGCGACGCAGGGCGAAGAACTCTGTGTGGGAACGCCCGCGTCCCAGCCAGAGAACGATCGTGAGCAAGACCAGGTAGATGGCGATTCCGCCGATCGCGGTCTCGTATCGGTAGAGCGCGTCCTCGGGCGGCTTGCCCCCCGTGATGCGGCTGCCGTAGCCGAACACCGCCAGCATGGCGACGAGGCCGAGCCAGGTATAGACGCGGCTCATGCCACCCATTGCCACAGCGCCCATTGCACCACCGCCACGCCGAGCAGAAGCGACGAGACGGCCGTGATCGCCTCGTGCGCCCGCGGACGCGCCCCGAGCGCCGCCAGCACCAGCACGAGCGGAAAGACGACGAGGCCGAAGCGCGACATCGAGAGCAGCGGCAGGCGCTCCGCCGGGAACGAGAGCGGGATCGCGAGACTGCCGAGCGCGAAGAGGCCTAATGGCGCTCCGAACCGGCGCCAGGCAGCCGTTGCGAGCGCGAGGAAGAACAGCGTAAACCCGAGCTGCTGGAGGTTGAGCGCGAGGTCCCGCGGCGGATCGGCGTTGAAGGCTACGGCGATACCCTCCCAGAGTCCGCCCAGCGGCCCGGCCCAGGAGAGGCTCCGCTCCCAGATCCCCTCCTGCGCCCGCAGGAACGCGAAGGGCTCGCCGATCCACAGGCCGAGCAAGATCGGGTACAGCGCGGAGATCGGAGCCGCGACCGCGAGTCGCAGCAACGCTTGCCTCCTGGTTCGGCTTCGCCAGGCGAGTAGCGCCAGCGCCGGCAGGAGCGCGATTCCGACCGGCCTGGTCAGCATCGCCAGCCCCGCGAGGGCGCCGGCGGCCAGAAAGCGGCCCCGTTCTCCGGCGAGGAAGGCTCCGAGAGCGAGCGCAAGGTAGAGCGACTCGCTGTAGACGGCCTGCAGGAACAGCGCGGTCGGAAAGAGGGCGAGGTAGAGGACGGCTCGGCGGGCGCCTGCGTCGCCCAGCCGGGGCCGGGCAAGCCGGTACAGGAGCACGAACGCGGCCGCGCAGGCAGCGAGCGAGACCAGCACGCCCGCGAGCAGGTAGTGCCCTGCCAGTGCACGCCCGAGGACAGCGACGAGCCCCGGATAGAGCGGGAAGAAGGCGGCAGTGCTCGAGGGTGAGTCCGAATAGCCCTCCTCGGCGATGCGCAGGTACCAGTCACTGTCCCATCGGGCCCAGACGTCGATCCCGTAGCCGAGCTCGTGGAGCCGCTCGCTGTCCCATCGGTCAGCTTGCGGATGACGGTTCGGGACGAAGACGAGAAGTGCGAAGACGGCGGCGGCCCAGAGCGCGAGCCGGGTCCACAGGAAGATCGCGAAGATGGGCTTCACGGGGCGACGATAACTGCTTGAGGAACAAGCCTCCCGCTGTCGAATCGAGCGGCATGGAGCTCTGGCAGCGTCTGCTCGTTGTCGGCATCGTCGTGGGCGTCGCGAGCACGGTGGCCCGCGTGATCGACCGGCGCATGGTCGGTCGCGACCGCTCACCCGCAGCGCTCACGCGATATCGCGTGCTGCGGCGCAGCATCACCGTCGTGATCCTGACCTTCGGTGTTCTGTCTGCGCTCCTCGTGATTCCGCAGATCCGCGCGCTGGCCGGCGGGTTGCTCGCCTCCTCGGCGGTGCTCGGACTGATCATCGGCTTCGCCTCTCAGCGGACGCTCGGCAACTTCGTGGCGGGGCTGATGATCGCGATGACGCAACCGTTGCGGCTCGGTGACTGGGTCGAGGTGGACGGTGTCGAAGGTACCGTCGAGGAGATCAGCCTCATCTACACGTTCATCCGCACGTCCGACAACGCCAGGCTCGTGATTCCGAACGAGAAACTGGCGTCCGATACGATTCGCAACTCCACCATCCGCAGCCCAGCGAAGTACGCTCAGGTGACAATTCAGGTTCCGCTTACAACCGATCTCGGACCGCTGCTCGCGTCGCTCCGGGAAGAGGCTCCCGGCGAGCGCGACGAGGTGTTCGTCAGCTCGCTCGAGGGCTCGCCGACGGTGACACTGCGCGCCTGGACCGAGAACGAGGCCGCTGCCGAGCGACTCGAGCACGACCTTCGCTTACGCGTCCACGACCGGCTGCGCACGCAGGGCCTGTTCGCGTGACCCCTCCGCCCCGAGGCTCGCGCCGGCAGGTCGCCGACGACGACTTCCTGGGTGCGCGCAGGCGCAAGAAGAAGCGGGCCGGGCGCAAGCGCCATCGGCGCCGCGCAGTCTTGCTCGCGCTGCTCGCGGCGGCCGGGCTGCTCCTGGTGGCCGCGGGCGCCGGGGTCACCGGCGTCGCGACGTTCGGTTCTTCCTGCGACCTGGACGCGCTCAAGCCCGTCACGATCGGCGAGAACTCCTTCATCTACGCGGCCGACGGAAGCACGCTCGGCGCCATCCCCGCGGAGCAGAACCGGCAGCCCGTACCGCTCGAGCGGGTGAGCCCGTGGCTGCCGAAGGCGACGGTGGCGATCGAGGACCGGCGCTTCTACGAGCATGACGGGATCGACCCGAGCGGCATCGCGCGCGCTATCTGGGCCGACGTCCGCGCCGGCAAGGTCGTTCAGGGTGGCTCGACGATCACCCAGCAGCTCGTGCGCAACCTCTACCCGGTCTCGCGAGAGCGGACGATCGAGCGGAAGCTCAAGGAAGCCTGCCTTGCGATCAAGCTCGACCGTACGCAGACGAAGAAGGAGATCCTCGCCGACTACATGAACTACGTCTACTACGGCAACCTCGCCTACGGCGTCGAGGCAGCCGCGCAGACGTACTTCTCGAAGTCGGCGCGCAAGCTCAACCTGGTGGAGGCGGCGCTCATCGCGGGGATGCCGCAGGCGCCCTCGGACTACGATCCGTTCAACAAGAGGGAGGTCGCGAGCTTCCGCAGAGACCAGGTACTGCGGGCGATGCTCGAGACCGGGGCGATCGACCTGGCCCAATACCGGTGGGCAATCAACCGGCCGCTCGGACTGAAGGCGGGGAAGCTCTATTCGACGATTCGCGAGCCGTACTTCTTCAGCTACGTTCGTGAGCAGCTGATCGCGGAGTACGGCGTCGCCACGGTGCGCTCCGGCGGCCTGAAGGTGTACACGACGATCAATCCGCGCTTTCAGCGCGTGGCCAAGCGGGCGATCAAGGAGACGCTGTACGAGAAGACCGACCCGGCGGCTGCCGTGATCTCGATCAACCCGGCGAACGGGGCGATCCGCGCCATGACAGCGGTGACGCCAGGGACACGGAAGAACCAGTTCAACCTTCTCTCGCAGGCCCGGCGCCAGGCGGGCTCCACGTTCAAGACCTTCGTTCTCGCCGCCGCGGTCGACCTGGGTGTCAATCCCTCCGCGACGGGCTATGTGTCGGCGCCGTTCTACTACCGTTCCGATCCGAACGGGAGTACAACGACGGACTGCGAGGACACGAGCTGGTGGTGTGTCGAGACGTACGGGAAGACCTACAGCGGGTGGACGTCGATCGCACGGGCGACGCTCAGCTCCGACAATACGGTCTACGCACAGCTGACGCTGGACGTGACTCCGCGGGTCGTGGGCAAGATGGCGAAAAAGCTCGGCGTGAAGACCGAGCTCCGCGTTGACGGCGCCTACGTTCCCTCGATGGGGCTCGGCTCGATCGCGGTTTCGCCGCTCGACATGGCGTCCGCTTACGCGACACTGGCAGCCGGCGGGGTCGCCTGCGAGCCGATGGCGATCCGGAAAGTCGTCCTGCCGGGCGAGAAGGTCGAAGGCAGCGCCGGTTGGGGCAAGAAGAGGTGCAGGCGCGTGATCTCCGAGGGTGCCGCCTACACCGTTACCCAGATTCTCGAGCAGAACATTCAGTACGGGACGGGCACCGGCGCCGCGTACGGCCAGCCTGCCGCAGGCAAGACAGGCACGACCGACAACCACGCCGACGCATGGTTCTGCGGCTACACGCCCCGTCTTCAGACCACGGTCTGGGTCGGCTACCCGGAGGGCGAGATCCCGATGGAGAACGTGCACGGGATCAGCGTCGCGGGCGGCACCTTCCCCGCCCAGATCTGGCGCCTCTTCATGAGCTCGGCGATCGGGGACCAGGAGCCGGTCGAGTTCGAGGTGCCGGACGACTTGCCCGAGTGGCAGACCTTCGAACAAGGGACGTACGCGCGCTCCTTCGGCTATTACGACGATGACGACGACGACTACAGCTACACGCCGCCGCCGCCGGCGACGACCGAGCCGACCGAGACCTCTGCGCCGCCTCCGGCGGCGGCGACGTCTGCCGTGAGCCCGAAGCCAGCTCCGGCCCAGCCAAAGCAGCCAAAACCGGCTCCCCCGCCCTTGCCTCCGCCTACCGTCGCTAAGCCGCCGGAGCCGGTGCCGACCGAGCCCGTGCCTCCACCGACGGAGCCGGTTTCGCCCTGAGCTTGCGCGCCGATGGCGGGGGGACCACCCTCGCGGCTGCGGCGCTCGCGATTCTCGTTCTCGTCGGCGGCTGCGTAACTGCAGCGTGGGCGGAAGGGGCACCGCTCGTGCCGGCGGATGCAGGCCGTGCCGCCGCCGGCGGCGTCTGGGTCACGGTCTTCCTCGGCTGTTTGGTCGGGGCCTTCGCCGCGTACGTGCTTGCCTTGCGACTGCTGCGGGGCGCCGCCCCGCGCCTGGTCGCCGTGTTTGCGGCCGCCGCCGCCATCCAGCTCCTTCCGCTCTGCGCGCCGCTGCTGTTGTCGACCGACGCCTGGGCGTACTGGCAGTACGGCTCGATTGCCTCGGAAGGAAACCCCTATCGAGAGACGCCGAACGAGCATCCGACGAACCCGGCCTATGACCACGCCGGCTTCGACTGGCGCGACACCACCTCGGTCTACGGCCCGGTGTTCACGCTGCTCTCCGAGGGGGTCGCGACCTTGAGCCAATCCTCCGAAGAGGTTGCCGCCTGGAGCTTCAAGACGCTCGCCGCTCTCTCGATGCTTGCGCTGACGGCGCTCGCCGCCCTGCTCTCACGCGAGCGCGCCTTCGCGGCTGCGTTCGTCGGCTGGAACCCTCTGCTCGCGATCCACTTCGCCGGCGGCGGCCACAACGACGCGCTCATGCTCACGCTGGTCCTGGGCGCGATGGCACTCGCAGTCCGGGGCCACCGCACCGGAGCGGCCGTGGTGTGGGCACTCTCGATCTTCGTGAAGTGGATCCCGATCGTCTTCTTCGCGTTGCGCGCGACCGAAGCCCGCGCCGCGCGGAGGACGGTCGACCACGTCGGGTTCGGTGTCACGGTTGCTGCCGTCGCGGGCCTTGCCACCTGGCGCTACGGAGGCGACTGGCTCGGTGCCGTTGGCCCGCTAGCGCGGAACGCGGAAGGCCAGACGCGCTTTGCTGTGCCGCAACGACTCGAGCAACTGGGGCTGCCGCATGCGTTGACGCTCGCGCTGGCCGCCGCCGTGCTCCTCGGTGGGGTGGCATGGCTCGTTCGCGAAGCCTTGCGCGGCCGCGTTCTGCTGGGTCGGGCGGCCTGCCTACTGCTCCTGACGACGCCCTGGCTCGTCCCTTGGTACGCGGTTTGGGCCGTCCCGCTCGCCGCTGCGGAAGACGATCGCCGCGCGCAGCTCATCTCGCTCGGGCTCTGCGCCTACCTGCTCCCGCAGACGATTCCTCTTTAAGAACTCGGTTCTAAGGCCGCCGCAGCCGGAAGAGCGTGATCCCATCCTCGTCGAACACGATCCGCCAGGACGGATCGGCCCGCAGACGGCGGAGCCGCTGGGTCGTCGCGAGAGGCGCGATCCGGTCCCGGTAGCCCGGTCGCGTCTCGTCGGCAGCAATCCACGCGGCGCCATCGAGGACCGGGAAGCTGAGCACCCGGCGTCTCGCCGAGAGGTGTCCTCCGAGCGAGTTCGTTGCGCTGACGACAGCGTCGTCCGGAATCAGCCGCACCGCGCGCGCGGCTACGCGGTCGTGGCGCGTGACCACGTGCTCGCGCGCGCCGAGCTCCTCGCCGCCCGGAAACGAGCGCCAGAGCGGGATGGCCCCGAGCAGGTAGTTCGACCCGAGCGCGACCAGCACGACACCGGTGACGAGATCGCGTCTGCCTCGCAGGCGCACGGCGCCGAGGATCGCAGCGACGACGAGACCAGGAATGGCCAGCGCGGTGTAGTGGAAGTGAATTGACTGCTGCGTCCGCGTCGTGGACAGGAGATTCGCCCCCAGCTCGGGTAGCGCGGTTGCCGCCGCCAGGGGTGCGAGCAGCGGCAATCCCGCCAGCGGCAGGAGCAGCTCGAGCAGATAAGGGATGCCGTGTCCGCCGAACGCCTCGCCGAGCACGCGGGTCGGGTCCGTGAAGAGGTTCTCGGCGATTCCGAGCGGGCCGCCGCCCACAGTTCGGTACCTGCCAGCAAAAGGCGAGGAGCCGGTCGGAGCGTAGTGCGGGACGATAACGGCGATGGCGAGCGCGGCGACCGCCGTGCCCGCAGCGGCGATCGTAAGTCCCGCGCGCCGGCGCCCGTGTGCCAGCGCGTACCAGACGCCGATTGCCGCGACGGCCAGACCGACGTGCTCCTTCGTCAGGCACGCGATGCCGGCGACGAGCGTGAACGGGGCGAGCCGGTCCTCGTCGAGGAACCAGAACCCCGCCAGCAGGAGTGGCGTGGCGAGCGCGACGGCGTGGAACTCGTTCAGCGCCAGCCACTGCGTTGGCGGGTAGAGAAGATAGGCGAGGGCGAACCCGGCTCCGGCGCGCTCCGAGCCAAGCTGCTTGCGGGCGAGCAAGTAGACCGGCACGGCGCCGAGCGCGATGGCCGCGGACTGGACGACGAGCAGCATCGTCGGGTCGGGCCAAAGCCACCAGAGCGGTGCGAGGGCGGCCAAGATCGGGTCGAAATGTGCTCCCAGCCGCGAGAACTGTTGGCCCTGCAGGCCGGTCACGCCTAGCACGTCGCCGTGGGCAGTCGACCAGACCGCCTGAACCATGTTCCCGAGGTCGAAGCGACCGGTGTTGAATGCGAGGTGGCGAAGCACCGAGAGCGAGCCGAAGCCCGCGGCAAAGGCCGTGACCGCAGCCCAGAGAACCAGCCGCCACCTCACGAGCGGTCCGCGACGCGCTCGAGCAGCCCTCGCCACCGCCGCCCGAGCACAGCCTCGCTTGCATGCGTCTCATACGCCGCCCGGCCGCCGGCGCCGATCCGTTCGGCGAGTGATTCGTCTACCGCGAGCCGCCGCAGTGCCGAGGCGAGAGCCTCGGCGTCACCGGGCCGAACGAGCAGGGCGCTGACTTCGTCCACGAGCAATTCGCGCGCGGCGGGTGTGTCCGCTGTGACGAGTGGCGTTCCGCAGGCGATCGCCTGAAAGGCCTTGTTCGGGATCACCCGCTGCGCCTTCGCACCCGTGCCGAAGATCCCGAGCGCGCAGCCCGCGACCCCGAGCTCCCGAGGCAGCAGCTCGTACTCGACCCACTCCACGCGCTGCACGTTGCCAGGCGCCCTTTCCAGCAGCGCACCGAGCTGGCCGCTGCCGACGATGCGAAAGGGAATCTCCGGCGTCAGGCGGGCGGCCTCGAGAATCGTCTCGAGCCCGTGGAGCGGGATCAGCTTGCCGACGAACAGGGCGTGAAATCGCTTGGGTCGCTTCCACACCGGGCGGAAGACCCGCTCCTCGGCGCCGACGAGACAGACCTCGAGCCGCGCGTGTGGGACACCCCCGAGCTCCGAGAGGAAGGCGGCGTTCTGGGCCGTGTCTGCGACGACGACGTCTGCGCAGCGCAGCGCGAGGCGGTCGAGTGCTCGCAAAGCCGCTCCGGCCGGTGAGCCGCGCCGAAAGCGGCCGCGGTCGTTCACCAGCGTCTCGGTCAGCGAGACGAGCGGGTTGAAAATGAGCGGCAGTCGTCGGGACAGAACCCGTGCCAGCGGCATATCGAGCTGGCCGGGATAGCCCACGACCACGGCGTCGACTCCGCGGACACGCCCGCCTGCGGCGAGCCTCGCTTCCGCGCCCAGCAGCCGCAGAGCCGTGCGTCCGCCGAGCGCCCACTTGTCTCGCGTCGAGTCCCACACGCCCTCGTGGCGCTCGAGCACCTCCACCCCTTCGCGGCGAAGGCAGGAGATCACCTGCGCATTGCGCGGATATCCCCGCTCATACGTACCGAAATAGAGAACCCGCACTAGACGTCGAGCATCAGCGGAGGATCTCGTCTATGTGGCGCTCGGAGCCACGGGTGAGGCCGGCCCGCTCCTCGTGGTGACTCGTGATCAGCTCGCTCAGGAGGCCGAGCGAGACCAGCTGCACACCCACGACCACGAGCAGGACGCCGAGGGTCAGCAGCGGCCGGTGCCCGATCGCCTGGCCGCCGATCTTCAGTGCGGCCAGATAGGCGAGGACGACGGCGCCGGCGAATCCGAGCAGCAGCCCGAGGCCCCCAAAGAGGTGGAGCGGGCGGTGCCGGTAGCGACCCATGAAGGTGACGGTGAGCAGGTCGAGGAAGCCGCGGACATAGCGCTCGACGCCGTACCGCGATCGCCCGTGCTCGCGCGGTCGGTGGTTCACCGGCAGCTCCGCGACGCGGAAGCCGCGGTAGTGCGCGAGCACCGGGACAAACCGGTGGAGCTCACCGTAGAGGCGCAGCCCGCGCACCACCTCGGCGCGATAGGCCTTGAGGCCGCAGTTCAGGTCGTGTAGACGAAGTCCCGAGATCCGCCCCGTGACGGAATTGAAGAGCCGCGACGGGAGTCGGCGGCTGAGCGGGTCGCGCCGCCTCGCCTTCCAGCCAGAGACGAGGTCGAAGCCTTCATCGAGCTTCGCGAGCAGTCGCGGGATCTCGGCGGGATCGTCCTGCAGGTCACCGTCGATTGTGACGACCACGTCACCACGAGCCTCCTCGAAGCCCGCCTGGAGCGCCGCTGCCTTGCCGAAATTTCGCCGCAACCGGACGATCCGGACGTTCGTGTAGGCGGCGTGCAGGCGGGTCAGGGCGGCGAAGGTGCCGTCGCTCGAGCCATCGTCGACGAAGACGGCCTCCCACGACCGGTCGAGCGGGTCGAGGGCGGAGCCGAGTTCGTCGAGGAGCAGCGCGACGCTCCGCTCCTCGTTGTGCACCGGAATCACGACGGAGATCACGGCCCGCGGAGCCTATCCACGGGCGCGTTGTAGCGTAAGGCCCATGTCCGACCTGCTTTCCATGGACGATGCGCTCGCTCTCGTCTTGGAGCGCGTGCAGCCGCTCGAGGCGGAGAGCCTGACGCTCGAACAGGCCGTCGGACGAGTGCTGCTCGAGGAGGTGCGGGCGACGGTCGACCTCCCGCCGTTTCCGAGCTCCGCAATGGACGGGTATGCCGTCCGCGCCGCCGATACTCCAGGCACCCTCCCCGTCGTTGAGCACATCGCCGCGGGACGGCCTGCCGCGCGCGCGCTCCGGCCCGGCGAGGCGATGGCGATTGCCACCGGTGGCGTCGTGCCTGACGGAGCCGACGCGGTCGTCCCGATCGAA
>Ga0136621_1000276_pt1 | contig 19660 bp, 32 predicted proteins | sample AntDryUQ445A2306_FD_104673 | JGI IMG/M metagenome (GOLD analysis project Ga0136621, IMG submission 104673) | Polar desert sand microbial communities from Dry Valleys, Antarctica - metaG UQ445A (23.06) | ecosystem: Environmental > Terrestrial > Soil > Desert | place: Antarctica: Dry Valley...
CGTCCTTGAAATACGCCTCCTCGATCGCCCGCTGCAACCCGCCGTTCGAGAGCACGGACACCACGAGCGTGCTCACGACTGGATCGCCGGCGGCCGCGCCGTCCCGGGACAGCCGATCGAGCGCCAGCACGCCGAGGATCCGGTCGCCATCGACCACGCGCCCCTGGCCGTCCACGGCGACGAGGCGGTCAGCATCACCATCGAGCGCGAATCCCAGGTCCGCGCCGACCCTGGCCACGTGTGCCGCCAGGCCGGACGGATCGGTGGCGCCGCAGTGGAGGTTGATGTTGAGCCCGTCGGGCCGGTCGTTGATCACCTCGACCCGCGCTCCCGTGGCGCCGAGGATCCCGGCCCCCACCGAGGATGCGGAGCCATTCGCGCAGTCGAGCACGATGTGCAGGCCCGAGGCGTCCACGGCGCGCGCGAGCTCCTCACGGTGGGCCACGTAGCGCCCGATCCGGTCCCGCGCGTCCAGCACGTTTCCGAGCAGGCTGGGCACGGCGCCGACGAGCTCCTCGGAACGCCAGATGAGCTGCTCGAGCTCGTCCTCAACCGTGTCGTCGAGCTTCAGGCCGTCCGAGTCGAGCACCTTCAGGCCGTTGTCGTCGGCCGGGTTGTGCGATGCGGACACCATGATCCCGGCCGCGAACGGTCCGGCCGCGGTGACGAACGCGAGCGCGGGCGTGGGCACGACCCCCACGACATGAACGTCCGTCCCCAGGCTCGTGGCGCCGGCGGTCAACGCGGCGACGAACATGTCGCCGCTCCGCCGAGTGTCCTGGCCCACCACGAGCGAGCCGCCCGCCCCGACGAGCTGCCGGGCCGTGGCCCGCCCGAGGGCGTAGGCGAGCGGGGGCTTGAGGTCGACGTTGGCGACGCCGCGGATTCCGTCCGTGCCGAACAGGCGGGGCAAGCGGGCTCCTTCCGAGAGGACGAGGGGGCAGGGTCAGGGAGGCGGCGACCCGCTCGGGATGGCCGATGGGGAGGCACTCGGCGGCGGCTGGCCGACGGTGACGATGACGGTTCTGGGGCTGGCCGACACGAGCGTCAGCCCGGCTGGCAGGCGGCCCTCGGTCACCGCCACCTCGTGCCGGCCGGGGGCCAGACCCGCGACGGGGATCTCCAGCTCGAACGTGCCGGCCTCGAAGCGGGCCAGGTCCGCGACGGACCCACCCAGCGTGACGAGGATCTGGTCGACCGAGACCTCGTACGCCCGATCCGGAAGCGCTCCCTCGAGCCTGAGCCCGGCGTTCAGCGTGCGCGTGCCGGTCACCGGGCGCAGCGTGATCGTGACCTGTACCTCCGGATTCCCCACCGCCAGCACCCCGACGGGCAGCGCGAGCAGCGCCGGTCGATCGAGGGTCTCGGTCGCGCCGTTCAGCGAGATCGGCTCCGTCTGGACCTGGATGAGGTCCGCGAGCTGATCCCCGTCGCCCTCCACGGTCGCCACCAGCGGCTCGACCGCGATCGAGGCGATCTCGAAGCCGGGCGCCGGGAGCCCGATGATCAGCGGCGACACGACGACCGTCTTGGTCTCGCCGTTCTTGATGACCGCGATCCGGACGCGCACGGTCGACGGCTCGACGTCGACCTGGCGGATAGGTGCGCCGACCCCGTCGACCGGGAGGAGCTGGACGTCGCGATCGATGTCGATCGCCGATTGCTCGATCTGGACTGTCGCCTCCACCCGGTCCACGCGCTCGACGGCGCTCGCGGCGCCGCGGACCTGGGCCGTCTCCTGGCTGAGCTCCGGTGGTCGGACGTCCAGCCCCGCGGGCACCTCACCCTGGACTATCCGGATGGGCACCGTCCTGGACTCGATCCGGTCGAGCGTCACGCTGATCCGCCGCGGCTCCCATTCGAGCGCGCGGACGCGCGGATCGATCGCATCGACCTGGACGTTCACGGTTCGGGTCCCGTCACTCAGGTCCGATGCGCCGATGTCGACCCAGGCGATGAAGCTCTGGCTGTTCACCGCGACCTCGGGTGGGGCACGGTAGCGGACGCGGGTCACCTGGCCGAGAGGCGTCAGGAGCGTGACCTGCTCGGCCTGGCCGCGCGGCTCGATGGCAATCGTGACCGGGATCTGCTGCGTGTCGCGGGCGAAGACGAACACGCCGTACAGCAGGCTGGCAAGGACCACCGCCGCCACCTTGAGCGGCCAGTTGTGGACGAGGAACGCGACCAGCCGGGTCATCGCGGAACCCGGGCCGCCGGCGATGCCTCGACCGCTCGCTCCGCGGGCGCCGCCGGGTCGTCGATCGCGGCACGTCCGTTGGTGGGCCCTGCCGCAGGGTCGGCGTCGAGTGCGACGGTCGCCCCGGTCGCCGGCATCGTGTCCGAGGGCACGCTCGCAGCTCGCGCGTCGGCGGCTGCGGCGCGGTCACCGGGAGCCGCCGGTGCGCGCGAACCCGGCGCCCGCCGGCGCTCGCGGCCGACGATCCGGCCGAGGTCGGCAAGGCGCGGCGCCCGGCCGCCGGTCCTGATGGTATCGGCCCGTCGCGACAGCATCGAGCGGCCCGTCCGCGATGTCAGCAGCGTGCGGATCGCCCGCGCCAGCTGCAGCTCGTTGAGGTTTCGGACGATGCGCGCTCGTTCGACGAGGCTGATCTGGGCGTTCTCCTCGGACACGACGATGACGACCGCATCTGTCTGCTCGGTGATCCCCAGCGCGGCGCGATGGCGGGTCCCGAAGCGCTCGGTGTGGATCGTGGTCTCCGCGAGCGGCAGCAGGGCCCCGGCAGCGATGATCGTGTCGCCCCGGATGATGACCGCGCCGTCGTGGAGCGCGGCACGCGGCGTGAAGATCGTGCGCAGGAGGTCCGCCGACAGATCGGCATGGATCATCACGCCCGTCTCCGCGATCTCCTCGAGCCCGGTGTCGCGCTCGAGGACGATGAGCGCCCCGTGCCCGTCGGCCGACAGCAGCGCGGCCGCCCGCGCGACCTCGCCGGCGACGTGCTCGGTGGAGCGCTGCTCGGCCGGCGAGAAGAGCCACCCGAACGTGCCGACCCGCCCGATCCGCTCGAGCGCCCGGCGCAGCTCGGGCTGGAAGACCACCACGAGCGCGAACAGCCCCACGACGGCGCCCGTCTGCATGATCTGCGTCAGCAGCTGCAGCTCGAAGGCCACGGCCATCGCATACACGGCGAACAGGACGGTCACACCGAGCACCAGGCTCACCGCGCGCGTTCCGCGGATGAGGCTGAACAGCCCGTAGATCAGCAGCGCGACGATCCCGATGTCGATCAGCGCATTCGCATCGATCTGGCGCAGGATCGACTCGAGAAGCTGCGGCATCGTCGGTCGAGTGTAGCATCGGGCTTCCCGGCTTCCGGGTTTCCCGACGCGGGCGCGGACGCGACCGGCGGCCCGTCCGGGCCGCGAACGGGCGAGTCGTCAGGGAGCCGCCGCGGTCGCCTCCGGATCGACCGCGAGTGTCGCCACGAACCGGCGAACGTCGTCCTGGGCCGCCTGGTCGCCCGTGAGCTCCGTCAGGCGCTCGAGCAGACGCAGCTTGTCGGTGGCCGCCGTATGCCAGCCGCGATCGAGATACAGCCGCGCCAGCAGGAGGTGGAGCTCGACGTCGCCCGGTGCGACCGCGACGGCGAGGTAGCACGCGTCCAGGGCCGCCTTGAGCCTGCCGGCCGTCCGGTGCGCGGTCGCGGCGGCGACGAAACCGGTGCGGGCACCGGCCCTGTCGCCCCGGTCGAGCAGGTCCTGTGCCTTCGCCGCGAGGCGCAGGCCGTCGCGCGCACCGACGTCCTCGGCCTCCGAGGCCTCGGCCCGGGCATCGGACTGGGCGACGTCGTCCGCCGCGGGCACCGGCGCCGTCATCGGCTCCAGCAGGCCGAGCGCGCGCTCGAGCGCGGCAACCGCCGCCTCGTCCGCCGGCATCTCGCGAAGCTGTTGGGCCAACGTGCCCACGTGCGGCGGCGTTCACGCGACTCGGCCAGCTCGAGGGCGCGGCGCGCCGTGTCGCAGGCCTCCGCCAGCCGCCCGGCCGAGACCTGCACATCCACGAGCAGGTCCAGGCTGCGGGCCGCGTCAACGCGTCGACCGAGGCCCGCCAACGCCTCGGCTCGTCCGGCGAGCGCGGCCTCGTCGCGTGACTCCCGCTGGAGCGCCGCGTCAAATGCCGCGAGCGCGTTCGCCGGACGCTCGAGGCGCAGGAGCACCCCGCCCCGGCTCGTGTGTGGGAGCGGGCGCTCGGGCGCGATCTCGGCAGCCTCGGCATAGGCGAGGACGGCCGCGTCGAGCCGCCCGCGCATCGCGGCGACGTGGCCGCGGCGAAGCGCGCCCTTGTAGCGATCGTACAGCGTGTCGCTCATGGGCCCGTGCCTCCCCCGAGGAGCTCCACGAGGAGCGCCTTCTGGACGTGGAGCCTGTTCTCGGACTGGTCCAGGACGAGGCTGCGTGGGCCATCCATGACGTCGGAGGTGATCTCCTCCCCGCGGTGGGCCGGCAGGCAGTGCATGACGACCGCGCGGGTACCGGCGGCAGCCAGCAGCGCGTCGTTGACCTGGTAGCGAGCGAACGCGTCCCGGCGCTCCTCGGCCTCGGCTTCCTGGCCCATCGAGGTCCACGCGTCGGTGTAGACGACATCCGCGCCCCGCACGATCTCGGCCGGATCGTGCCCGAAGGTCAGCCGGCCGCCACCGCCGGCATCGGCGAGGGATCGTGCTCGTTCCACGATCCGCTCGTTCGGCTCGTAGCCCGGCGGGTGAGCGAGCCGGATCTCGACACCCATGGTCGAGCCCAGCAGCGCAAGCGAGTGATACACGTTGTTGCCGTCGCCGACGAACGCGAGCGCCAGCCCCTGGAGCGAGCCGAACCGCTCGCTCAGCGTGAACAGATCGGCGAGCGCCTGGCACGGGTGCTCGCGCAGGGTCAGGCCGTTGATCACGGGGACCGCAGCCTGGGCCGCGAGCTCGACGACCACTTCGTGCGGGCCCGTGCGGGCCACTATCCCGTCGACGACCCGATCGAGGTTCCGGGCGACGTCGCGCACGCTCTCGCGGGCCCCCAGGACGGTGTCGTGGGTGAGGTAGACGGCGTGCCCGCCGAGCTGGGCCATACCGGCCTCGAACGTGACCCTGGTCCGCAGGCTGGGCCGCTGGAACAGCAGCGCTAGCGTCCGACCGGCGAGCGGCAGCTCGGCATGGCGGCGCGCCCCGCGGAACTCCGCCTTGAGCGCCGTCGCCCGGGCGAAGAGCCCCTCGACCTCGTCGCGCGACAGGTCCGCCGCGGACAGCAGGTCGCGGCCGCTGAGCTCGGATCCGGTCACGGGTCCGACGATCATCGACGTCGGAAGCGCGTGCCTATCGCTTCGTGTACTGGGGGGCCTTGCGGGCGCGCTTCAAGCCGTACTTCTTGCGCTCCTTCATCCGCGGGTCGCGGGTCAGGAGCCCGGCCTGTCGCAGCGGCAGCCGGAACGAGTCCGGGTCGGCCTCGAGGAGCGCGCGGGCGATGCCGTGGCGGATCGCACCGGCCTGGCCGGTCACGCCGCCGCCCTCGACCTTGATCATCGTGCTGAACCTACCCTCGGTCCCGGTGACCCGGAACGGCATCCGCAGCTCGGCCTCGTTGAAGGCGTTCCCGAAGTGTTCCTCGAGCGAGCGCCCGTTGACCACGATCTCGCCCTCGCCGGGCAGCAGGCGGACGCGGGCGATCGAGGTCTTGCGACGACCGGTGCCGGAATAGAAGGAAGCGGTGGGCATCGATGGACTCCTCAGGCGAGCGGCTCAGGCCGCTGGGCCTGATGCGGATGGTCTGACCCGGCGTACACCTTGAGCTTGCGCAGCTGCTGGGCGCCGAGCCGGTTGCGCGGCAACATTCCCTTGACGGCGCGGCGGATCACCTGCTCGGGCCGACGCTCGAGCAGGTCGCCGAGGGTCTCTTCCTTGAAGCCCTGGGGGTAGCCGCTGTGGCGGACGTAGACCTTGCTCTCGAGCTTGTCGCTCGTGACCGCGATCCGCGCGGCGTTGAGGACGATCACGTGATCGCCCGAGTCGAGATTCGGCGTCCACGTAGGCTTGTGCTTGCCCTCGAGCACGCGCGCGATGCGCGATGCGAGACGGCCCAGCGTCTGGTCCGTCGCGTCGACGACGAACCAGCGCCGGTCGATCTCACCCTCGCGGACCGAGTAGGTCTTCGCGCTCATCGTCACTGTGCTCTCCGTCCGTGCGCCCCCACGGGCCGCCCGAGGGCGACCCGTCGGAGGCAGAGGCCCCTCGCCGGGGCCTTGGCTCCACTCAGCGCCGGTCGCCGCGCAGCCAGTGCTGCCGCGACCGCCGTCTCTTCCAGTTTTCCGCGACCGACCTCCAGAAGGACGGCCACCATGCGCCGGACCATTCCCCGAAGGAACGCGTCCGCCCGGACGTCGATCGTCACGAGCGGTCCCGTCCTCCGGACCCGGACCGCATGCACGGTCCGGACCGGCTGCCGGTCCGCGGATCCGAAGGCGCTGAAGTCGTGCCGGCCCTGGAGGGCCGACCCGGCACGCGCCATCGCATCCGTGTCGAGCGGGGCCCGGACCCCGAGCGCAGTGCGCTCGCGGAGCGGGCTGCGCGGCCCGTTCCAGACGGTGTAGCGGTACTCCCGGTACCGCGCCGCGTAGCGTGGGTGGAACCCTCGGGGCACCGGCCGAAGGCCGCCGATGGCGACATCCGCCGGGAGGAGGCCGTTGATGGCCTCCGCCAGCCGCTCCCCCGCGAGACGCCCCGACCAAGTGAACGCGATCACCTGGCCCGTGGCGTGGACCCCCGCATCGGTCCGGCCGGCCCCGTCGACCCGCCGGCGCCTCCCATCGCTGAGTTGCGCCAGCACGGCCTCGAGCTCACCCTGCACGGTCCTCGCGCTTCGTTGGATCTGGAAACCGGCGAAGTCCGTGCCGTCGTATTCGACCGTTGCGCGATAGCGCACCGGCACGGCCTCTCGGCCGTGATCTGGGTCGCCGTTGGGCGACTGGATGTTCAGTTGTGCCTCAGACGAGCTCGATCTGAACGATCTCGGCCGCGTCACCCTGACGCTGGCCGATCTTGACGATCCGGGTGAAACCGGACGACCGGTCGGCGTATTTCGGCGCGATCTCGTCGAACAGCTTGGTCACGACCAGCGGCTCGTTGGGAAGCTGCGACACGACGGCCCGCCGGGCCGCCAGGTCGCCGCGCTTGGCGAGCGTGATCATCTTCTCGACCCGGCCCCGGATCTCCTTGGCCTTCGCCTCGGTCGTCTTCACGCGCTCGTAGCGGAGGATGGACACGGTCAGGTTCTTGTACAGGGCGATCCGCGGGCCCTGCTTCCGGCTGAGCTTGCGGCCGCCGATCCGGTGGGCCATGGATCAGGTCTCCGCCTCGTCCTCGAACGCCTCGGCCTCGGCCTCGTCGTCCAGGCCCTCGAGCCCGTCCGACTCCGTCTCGGGGACCATGAAGCCGCGCATCCGGAGCCGCTCCTTCATCTCGTCCAGCGACTTCTTGCCGAAGTTCCGCATCCGCAGCAGGTCGTCGTCCTTGAGCTGGAGCAGCTGGCCCACCTTGACGATGTTGTTGCGCTTGAGCGAGTTGTACGCCCGCATCGGGAGGTCGAGCTCCTCGATCGGCATGTCCAGCATGTTGGGGGGCAGCGCCGGGACGCCGGCCGCGGTCCGGTCGGCCTGGCTCGCCGCCATCCCGATCGTGATGAACGGGCGGAACTGGTTGACGAGGATCTCGGCCGAGCGGCTGAGCGCCTCCTCGGGCGTGATCGTGCCGTCGGTCTCGATCTCGATCGTGAGCTTGTCGTAGTTGGTGACCTGCCCCACGCGCATGCTCTCGACCGTGTAGTTCACCTTCCGGACCGGGGTGAAGATCGCGTCGATCGCGATGACCCCGATCGGCAGCGCCTCGGACCGCTCGGCGCCCAGGTAGCCCACGCCCCGCTCGACCGTGAGGTCCATCTCGACCGTCACGTCATCCGTGTCGAGGGTCATGAGCCCGAGCTCCGGGTTGACGACCTCCACGTCGGCCGACTCGGCGATGTCGCCCGCGGTCACCGCCCCGGCCCCGCTCTTAATGAGCCGAAGCTGGACGGGATGTGTCGCGAAGCTCTTGAGGCGCAGCTTCTTGACGTTGAGGACGATCTGGGTGACATCCTCCTTGACGCCGGGCAGCGTCGAGAACTCCTGGTAGACGTCGCGGATCTGGATCGACGTCACCGCCGCCCCCTCGAGCGAGGAGAGGAGCACGCGCCGGAGCGCGTTGCCGAGGGTGACGCCGTAGCCCGCCTGGAGGGGACCGGCCTCGTACTTCGCGTACGTCCCGGCTTCCTCCACCGGCTCGATCTGCGTGTTCTCGATCTCGATCATGGGTTTTTGGCTTACCTCGAGTAGTACTCGACCACCAGCTGCTCGTTGAGGTCGAGCGGCATCTGGTCGCGGCGGGGCAGGTCGGCGACCTGTCCGCCAAGGGTTGCGGCGTCGACGCGCAGCCATTCCGGCGTCTGGTGGGACCGGAGCGTCTCGCGGGCGACCTTGAACGGCTCGCGTGCGCGATGCGACTCGCGGACCTCCACCCGGTCGCCGGGACGGACCTGGAACGAGGGGATGTTGGTGGCTCGGCCGTTGACCGAGAAATGACCGTGTCCCACCAGCTGGCGAGCGGCCGGGCGGCTGGGTGCGAAGCCCATCCGGTACACCACGTTGTCCAGGCGCAGCTCGAGCGAGCGGAGCAGGTTCTCGCCGGTCACGCCGGGGCGCGCGTCGGCATCGAGGAAGTAGTTGCGGAACTGCCGCTCGAGGACGCCATACGTCCGGCGGACCTTCTGCTTCTCGCGCAGCTGCATGCCGTATTCGCCAACCTTGCGCCGACGGACGCCGTGCTGGCCGGGCGGCGTGGGTCGGCGCTCGAACGAGCACTTCTTCGTGTAGCAGCGCGTGCCCTTGAAGAAGAGCTTGGCGCCTTCGCGGCGGCAGATGCGGCAGACGGAGTCGGTGTAGCGGGCCATCGCGGTCGCCTAGACCCGGCGCCGCTTGGGGGCGCGGCAGCCGTTGTGCGGGATGGGGGTGACGTCGGTGATCGCCGACACCTCGAGCCCGGCCGCCTGGAGCGAGCGGATCGCCTGTTCGCGGCCGGCGCCGGGGCCCTTCACGTACACCTCGACCTGGCGCATGCCGTGCTCCATCGCTCGCTTGGCCGCGCCTTCGGCCGACAGCGCCGCGGCGTAGGGCGTGCTCTTGCGCGAGCCCTTGAAGCCGGCCACGCCGGCGGAGCCCCAGCTGACCACGGCGCCCATCTGGTCCGTGATCGTGATGATCGTGTTGTTGAACGTCGCCTGGATATGGACGTGGCCCAAAGGCACGTTCTTGCGTTCCCGGCGCCGCTGCTTGACGGCACGCTTGCGTTCGGCCATGCGCTGTATGGTCCTCGACTACTTCTTGCGGCGGACGCCGACCGTCTTCTTCGGTCCGCGCCGCTGGCGGGCGTTGGTCTTCGTGCGCTGGCCGCGGGCCGGCAGGTTGCGACGGTGGCGAAGGCCGCGGTAGGAGCCGATCTCGATCAGCCGCTTGATGTTGAGCGCCACCTCGCGCCGGAGATCGCCCTCCACCTTGTAGCGCCGGTCGATCAGCTCACGCAGCCGGTTGACCTGCTCCTCGGTGAGATCCCGGACGCGCGTGTCCGGGTTGATGTTCGTCTGGGTCAGGATCTTCTTGCTCGTCGGCAGGCCGACCCCGAAGACGTAGGTGAGGGCGATCTCCACGCGCTTCTCGCGCGGGATGTCGACGCCGGCGATGCGTGCCATCGGTCAGCCCTGCCGCTGCTTGTGCTTGGGGTTGGTGCAGATGACCATCACGGTGCCGTGGCGCCGGATGATCTTGCAGTTGTCGCAGCGAGACTTGACGGAGGCTCTGACTTTCAACGGATCCTCGTGCGCGGTGTCATGTGCGGGCCTATTTGAGCCGGTACGTGATGCGGCCCCGGGTAAGATCGTACGGCGAGAGCTCCACGCGGACGCGGTCGCCGGGCAGGATCCTGATGAAGTTCATCCGGAGCTTGCCGCTGATGTGGGCGAGGACGCGATGGCCGTTCTCCAGCTCGACCGCGAACATCGTGTTGGGCAGCGGCTCGATGACCGTCCCCTCGACTTCGATCGCGTCTCGCTTGGCCACAGGCGTCGATGCTTCCCTTTCTCACGACGAGTGCCGGCCCCGCATCGGGACCGACACACGAACGCGTAGCGTACCAGAAACCTCGGGCCGATGGCCAGCCCGCGTGCTCATACGGTTGTCAGGATCTCCGGACCGTCCTCGGTCACGGCGATCGTGTGCTCGAAGTGCGCAGCGAGTGATCCGTCCCGGGTCACGACCGTCCAGCCGTCAGGCCGGACCCCGACCTCGTGGCCGCCGAGCGTCAGCATGGGCTCGATCGCGAGGCAGATCCCGGGTACGAGCTCCATCCCGCGCGGCCCAACCCGGTAGTTTGGGACCTGCGGCTCCTGGTGCATCTCGGTGCCGATCCCGTGGCCCACGAACTGGCGGACGATCCCGTATCCACCAGGCTTCGCCACGTCCTCGATGGCGCCCGAGATGTCGCCGATCCGGGCGCCCGGCTGCGCGGCCGCGATGCCGGCCATCATCGCGAGGCGGGTCGTGTCGATCAGCTCTCGCGTCTCGCCGTCGACGTCGCCGATGATGAACGTGCGCGCTGCATCGCCGTGCCAGCCGTCGAGGATGGCACCCGCGTCGACCGAGACGACCTGGCCATCCCTGATCGTCCGGGCCCCGGGGATGCCGTGGACGACCTCATCGTCGATCGAGATGCACAGCGACGCGGGAAACGGGTTGCGCCGGTCGCCGTAGCCCTTGAACGAGGGCGTCCCGCCCGCCCGCCGGATGTGGCGCTCGGCGACCTCGTCGAGATGCCCGGTGGTCACGCCGGGCCGCAGCTCGGACTCGACCAGGGCGAGCACCTCGGCCACGAGCCGGCCGGCGCGGCGCATCTTGTCGATCTCCTGGCGCGACTTGCGGGTCACCATCAGACGACGCCCGGGCCCATCTGGAGCTGCTCGAGCAGCGCGCTCGACACCTCGCTGATCGACTGGCGGCCGTCGACGCTGCGCAGGACGCCGCGCGCCCGGTAGTGGTCGACCACCTCGGCCAGCGCGCCCAGCTGCTGGGCCATCCGGGCCCGCATCGTGTCCGCGGCGTCGTCCTCGCGCTGGACCAGGGGCGAGCCGTCGAGGTCGCAGACGCCCGACACGCGCGGCGGATTGGCGACGATGTGGTACACGTGACCCGCGGCCGAACAGATCCAGCGGCCCCCTGCGCGGCTCACGAGGTCCTCCACCGGCACCTCGATGAGGGCCGCCCGGTCGACGCGCCGGCCGCGCTCCTCGAGCCGCTCATCGAGCGCCTCGGCCTGCGTCCGGGTGCGCGGAAACCCATCGAGCAGGGCGCCCGCGGTCGCGTCGGGCTCGCCGAGCCGGTCGAGGAAGACGCCGATGATCGTGTCGTCCGGCACGAGCTGGCCGCGGCTCATGTACCGATCCGCCTCACGCCCCACTGCAGAGCCCGCCGCGACCGCTGCCCGGAGGAGGTCGCCCGAGGCGAGGTGTGGCAACCCCAGTCGCTCCTCGAGGAACTTGGCCTGTGTCCCCTTGCCCGCCCCCGGCGCCCCGAGGAGCACGACGACCGTCATGCCTCGGGCCGATGGCGTCGCTGCGCTGCGCCACAGACCTCGGTGAGCGCCTGGCGGTACACCGTCGAGGTTCCCGACTCCACTATCGAATGAAGCCCTCGTAGTTGCGCATCATCAGCTGGGCTTCGATCTGCTTCATCGTCTCGACGACGACGCTCACGACGATCAGCAGCCCCGTGCCGCCCAGCGCGACATTGGCCAGCTCCGGGAAGGCGAGCCCGGCGACCAGCGGCGCAACGGCCACGATGCCAAGGAACAGCGCGCCGGCGATGGTGATCCGGAACACGACCTTGGCCAGGTAATCCTGGGTGGGCCGGCCGGGTCGGATGCCCGGGATGAAGCCGCCGTTTTTCCGCAGCTGCTCCGCGGTCTCGTCCGGCTTGAAGGTGAACGCGGTGTAGAAGTAGGTGAAACCGACGGTCAGCAGGAAGTACATGAGGATGTACGGGATCGAGCGCTGGTCGAACAGGCTGACGATGCCGCGCGAGATGTCGGCGACGATCTGGACATCCGAGGTCGTGAAGTAGCTCGCGATCTGCGAGGGAAACAGCAGGATGCTGATCGCGAAGATGATCGGGATCACCCCCGCCTGGTTGACCCTCAGCGGCAGGAACGTCTGGCCGCCCTGGTACATGCGCCGCCCGCGAACACGACTCGCGTACTGGACGGGGATGCGGCGCTGGCCTTCCTGGATGTAGATGATCACCGCCACCGCGACGATGCCGATGATCGCGAAGACCGCCAGCGACGTCAGGTTCGGGTTCGTCGCGAAGTTCTGGAGCGCGCCCGGCGCCTGGCTGACGATGCCCGCGAAGATGATGAAGCTGATGCCGTTGCCGATCCCCTTCTCGGTGATCAGCTCGCCCAGCCACATCAGGGCGACCGAGCCTGCGACGAGCGTCGCGATCTGGGTCAGGGTGGTGAAGCTCCCGAGGCTGAACTCGCCCACGAGCACCGGCGGGTTCTGGATGTTGAGGAGTGCGAGGAACCCGTAGCCCTGCAGGACCGCCATCGGCACCGACAGGTAGCGCGTGTACTGGTTGATCTTGTTGCGCCCGTACTCACCCTCGCGCTGGAGCGCCTGGAGCCGCGGGATGACCCCGGTCATCAGCTGCATGATGATCGAGGCGTTGATGTAGGGGTTCACGCCAAGGCCAACGATCGAGAAGTTCGAGAGGCCGCCACCCGAGAACAGGTCGAGCAGCCCGAACAGCGGGTTGCCCGCGAAGAACTCCGCCAGCTGGGCCTTGTCGACGCCCGGCACCGGCACATGGGCCAGGAACCGGAAGACGATCAGGATTCCCAGGACGAAGAAGATCCGGCGCCGGATGTCCGGCGCACGGAAGGCGTTCAGCAGCGACTCGAACATGCCCGGTCAGTCCTCGGTCGGGGCGGCCGGGGCCGTCTCGGAGGTCGGCCCGGGGGCGGCCGCACGCTCGGCGGCGTCATGCGCGGTCTTCTCGCGGCCGGGCTCGACGCCCAGTGGTGGGGTCTTCCCGGTCGTCGGCTCGAGCACGTTGACCGAACCGCCGGCCGCTTCGATCTTGGCCCGGGCACTCTGGGTGAAGGCGTCGGCGACGACGAACAGCGCCGACGACACCTCGCCCGTGCCGAGGATCTTCAGCGGCTTCCTGACGCTCCGGACGAGACCGGCGTCGCGCAGCAGGTCCTGGTTCACGGTGATGGGTCCGGCCGCGCGTCCGCGGCGCGGCTTGTCCGGCACCAGGCGGCCCGCCTCGACGGCCTGTTCGATGGCGCCGACATTTACGACCTCGTACTCCACCTTGAAGCGGTTCCTGAAGCCGCGCAGCTTGGGGATGCGCATGTGGAGGGGTGTCTGACCACCCTCGAACCACGGTGGGATCGAGCCGCCCGCGCGGGCCTTCTGACCCTTCGTGCCGCGGCCGGCGGTCTTGCCCTTGCCCGCCGCGATCCCCCGGCCGACTCTCGTCCGCTCGGTTCGCGATCCCTCCGCGGGACGTAGATCGTGGAGCTTCATGCCTTCTCCTCCGGCGCGGCCTGCGGCGTCACGTCGTCGATCTCCTCGACCGTGACGAGGAACCGCACCTGCCGGACCATGCCGCGGGTCGCATCGTTGGCGGCGACCTCCACGGTGTCGCCGATCCGCTTCAGCCCGAGCGCCCGGATCGTGGCGCGGTTTCGGGCGATGTGGCTGATCGTGCTCTTGACCTGGGTCACGCGGAGCCTAGCGGCCATCGCCCGCCTCCGCCGCGCTGGGCTGGCCCGGGATGTGGATGCGGACCGTGACCCCGCGCTGAGCGCTGACCTGTTCCGCCGAGCGGAGGGATCGGAGAGCCTCGATGGCCGCCCTGGTGACGTTCACTGGGTTCGTCGAGCCGTGCGTCTTGGCGAGGATGTCACGGATGCCGGCGGCCTCGACGACCGCGCGCACCGGGCCGCCGGCGATGACGCCGGTGCCCTGTGACGCCGGCTTGAGCATGACCCGGCTGGCCGAGAACTCCTGGCGCACCTCGTGCGGGATGGTCGTGCCGACCATCGGGACGCGGATCAGGTTCTTCTTCGCGTCCTCGACGCCCTTGCGGATCGCCTCGGGCACCTCGCCCGCCTTGCCCAGCCCGGCACCGACGTGCCCGGCGCCGTCACCGACGACGATGACCGCGCTGAAGCTGAACCGCCGGCCGCCGCGGACGACCTTGGCCACGCGATTGATCTGGACGACACGCTCCTCGAGCGCGAGCTTGGTAGGGTCGATCTTTGCCACGTGGGCAGCTCCTCTCGATCAGAATTCCAGGCCGGCTTCGCGGGCGGCGTCGGCCAGCGACCTGATCCGCCCGTGGTACCGGAACCCGGCCCGATCGAAGACGACCCGCTCGACGCCGGCCGCCCTGGCGCGCTCCGCGACAAGCCGGCCCACCACCTTCGCCCCGTCCGACTTGCTTTCGCTGGAGCCGCGAAGCTCCTTCTCGGTCGAGGCGGCGGCGGCGAGCGTCCGGCCGGACGCGTCGTCGATCACCTGCGCGTAGATGTGGTTGAGACTTCGGAACACCGCGAGGCGCGGCCGCGAGTCGGTCCCCTCCAGCCGGAGGCGGATCCGCTCGTGGCGCTTGCGTCGCGCGGCGCCGCGGCTGGCGACCTGCGTCATCGGTGGTGGACCTTTCTGGGCTCTACTTCTTGCCGCCGATCTTGCCGGCCTTGCCGGCCTTGCGGCGGATGCGCTCCCCGGCGTACTTGACGCCCTTGCCCTTGTAGGGCTCGGGCTTGCGGGTCGACCGGACGCGCGCGGCGATCTCTCCGACGAGCTCCTTGTCGATGCCCACCACGGCCAGCCGGGTTGGGTTCTCGAGCTCGAAGCTGATGCCGGCCGGGGGATCGATCTCGACCGGGTGGCTGTACCCGAGGTTGAGCTGCAGCTTTCGGCCGACAAGCGCGGCGCGGTACCCGACGCCGGTGATCTCCAGCCCCTTGCGGTAGCCAGCCGTGACCCCCACGACCATGTTGTTAACGAGCGTGCGGGTGAGTCCGTGAAGCTGCTTATGGTGCTTCTGCTCCGTGGGCCGGGTGACGACGAGGTTGCCGTCCTCGCGATCGACGGTCATGTCGGGATGGAGGTCCCGGGTGAGCTCGCCCTTGGGACCCGTGACGGTCACACGGCGGCCCTCGATCCGGACGTCGACGCCGGACGGGACGGTGATGGGCAGGCGACCGATGCGTGACATTCTCGGCTACCAGACGTAGGCGAGGACTTCGCCGCCGAGCTGGGCCTTGCGAGCCTGCGCGCCGGTCATGATCCCCTGGCTGGTGCTGACGATGACGAGGCCCAGGCCACCGAGCACCCGCGGGATGTCGGTCTTGCGGGCATACACCCGGAGCCCCGGCTTGCTGATCCGCTTCAGCCCGGAGACGACCGGCGCCTTGCCGTCGACGTACTTGAGGGTCAGGCGGAGGATGGCCGTAGGGCCCTCCTTCGCCTCGTCGAAGTCGGCGATGAAGCCCTCCTCCTTGAGGATGCGGGCGATCTCGCGCTTCGTACGGGAGGCCGGCACGATCACCTCGCTGTGCCGCGCGCGCGAGGCGTTGCGGACGCGCGTGAGCATGTCGGCAATGGGGTCGGAGATGTTCATCTGGGCCTACCAGCTGGACTTCGTGACGCCCGGCAGCTCGCCCACGAGGGCGCGCTCACGGAAGCAGATCCGGCACAGCGCGAAGCGCCGGATGTAGGCCCGCGCCCGGCCGCACACGGTGCAGCGGTGATAGGCCTGCGACTTGTGCTTGGGCGGCCGAGCCGCCTTTGCGATCAACGATTTCTTGGCCATCGGATCTCCTCCCCGCCTACGAGGCGAAGGGCATGCCGAGGAGCTCGAGCAGACGCTTCGATTCCTCGTCGGTCTTCGCCGTCGTCACGATGCTGATCTCCAGCCCGCGGAGACGGTCCACCTTGTCGTATTCGATCTCGGGGAACGCGAGCTGCTCGCGCAACCCCAGGGAATAGTTGCCGCGACCGTCGAACGAGCGACCGGGGACGCCCCGGAAGTCCCGGATGCGGGGCAGCGCGAGGCTCGTGAGCCGGTCGAGGAAGTCCCACATCCGGTCGCCGCGCAGCGTCACCTTGGCCCCGATCGAGTTGCCGGCGCGGACGCGGAACTGTGCGATCGAGCGCTTGGCCTTGGTCACGATCGGGCGCTGGCCGGTGATCATCCCGAGGTCGCCGAGCGCGGCGTCGAGGGCCTTGGCGTTCGAGAGCGCCTCGCCCAGCCCGATGTTGACGACGATCTTCGACACGTTCGGGACCTGCATCGGGTTGCCGTACTCGAACTGCTTCTGGAGCGCCGGCACGACCTCGGCCGCGTAGCGCTCGCGGAGCCGGCTGGTCATCGCACCGGCTCCAGCGCTTCGCCGCAATGACGGCATACCCGCACGCGGCGGCCGTTGTCCAGGGTCTGGTGGCCGATCCGGGTGGGCCGATCGCACTTGCCGCAGACGAGCATCACCTTGCCGACCGGGACCGGCTGGGCCAGGTCGAGGATGCCGCCCTGCTGCACCTTGGGCATGCGGTCGGTGGAGCTCGACGTCTGGCGCGGCTTGGTGTGTCGCTTGGCGATGTTGAGGCCCTCGACGACGACGGACGTGCCAGCCACGCCCGTTCCGCGCCGGTAGACGCTCCGGGCGCGCGACGGGCTGGCCGAGCCTCGGATGACGCGCTCGACCTGGCCGCGCTTGCCGGCATCCTTGCCGGTCAGCACGACGACCATGTCGCCCTTGCGGATCTCGGGCACCTTGGTCGCCCGCTGGGTCACGGTCTGGCGCGCCATCACAGGACCTCCGGCGCGAGGGACACGATCTTCATGTAGTTGCGATCCCGAAGCTCGCGGGCCACGGGCCCGAAGATCCGGGTGCCGCGCGGGTTGCCCTGGTTGTTGATGAGCACGGCCGCGTTCTCGTCGAAGCGGATGTAGCTGCCGTCGGGCCGCCCGTACTCCTTGGCCGTGCGAACGATCACGGCGCGCACGACGTCGCCCTTCTTGACCGCGGCGTTGGGGATCGCCTGCTTGACGCTGGCGACGATCACGTCGCCCACGCCAGCGCTGGTCTTGAGCGAGCGACCCATGATCCGGATGCACTGGATCGTCCGGGCGCCGGTGTTGTCGGCGACCTTGAGCCGCGATTCGGGCTGGATCAACGGTCGCCTCCCCCGTCGGCGGCCGGCGCATCAGCGGAGGTCGCCGACTCGCTGCCCCCCTCACCGTCCATCGCAGATCCACTCCGCGTTCGGCCCGGGTGGGCGGCCGCGTGGATGGCCTCGGACGTCGCTGCCTCCTCGGATACGATGTCCCGCGCCGAGGCGTGGTCGCCCGCGCGCTGGATCACCTCGATCAGCCGCCAGCGCTTCGTGGCCGAGAGCGGCCGCGACTCCTCGATCAGGACGGTGTCCCCGATGCGCGCGTCGTTCGTCTCGTCGTGGACCTTGAATTTCGTTGTCAGCCGGATGACCCGCTTGTAGAGCGGATGACGCGCCAGCCGCTCGACGGAAACGACGATCGTCTTGTCCATCCGGTCGCTGACGACGCGCCCGACCTTGGTCTTGCGTTTGCCCTGCACGGGTGTGCGTACCTCTGTCATCGGAATGCTCCCCTCACGCGGTCCGGGCGCGCCCGGCGGGCTGGCCGGTCGAGCGCTCGCGCTTGACCGTCAGGATCCGCGCGATCGAGCGCCGGGTCTGGGGGATGCTGCTGTACTCCTTGAGCTGCCTGGTCGAGAGCGCGAAGCGGGCCTGCCACAGGTCCTGCTTGGCCTCGCGGAGCGCATCCTCGAGCTCCGCGTCCGAGAGCGCCCGGACCTTATCGATGTCCATCGGACGTCTCCTTGACGTTGTCGCGCAGGACCACTCTCGTGGCCACCGGCAGCTTGTGGCTGGCCAGGCGCATCGCCTCGACCGCCTCGTCGTGGCCCACGCCGGCCATCTCGAAGAGGATCCGGCCGGGCTTGACGACCGCGACCCAGTGGTCCGGCGCGCCCTTGCCGGAACCCATACGGGTCTCGGCCGGCTTCTTCGTCGCGGGCTTGTCCGGGAAGATCCGGATCCAGATCTTGCCGCCGCGCTTGACCGAGCGGGTCATCGCGCGCCGGGCGGCCTCGATCTGCCGGCTGGTGATCCAGGCCGGCTCCTGCGTGGCAAGGCCGTACTCGCCGAAGGCGACGCTGTGGCCGCCCTTGGCCAGCCCGGACATGCGGCCGCGCATCACCTTGCGGTGCTTGACGCGTCGCGGCATCAACATCGCTCAGACCCCCTGGCCGGCCGGGGCCGGAAGCGCATCGCGCGCGGGTGTCCGCTCGGGGATGATGTCCCCGCGGTAGATCCAGACCTTGACGCCGATCCGGCCGTAGGTCGTGTGAGCGTGGATCTGCCCGTAGCTGATGTCGGCGCGGAGCGTGCCCAGCGGGATGCGACCCTCGCGGTCCCACTCGCGGCGGCCCATCTCGGACCCGCCCAGGCGGCCGGCGACCGCGATCCGGACGCCCTTCGCGCCGGCCTTCATCGAGCGCTGGATCGCCTGCTTCATGGCCTTCTTGAACGCGATCCGGCGGGTCAGCTGCTGCGCGATGTTGGCGGCGACCAGCGTCGCGTCGAGCTCCGGCTGGCGGATCTCCTTGATCTCGAGCTTCACCTTGCGGTTGGTGAGCTTGCCGATCTGCTGGCGCAGGACCTCGACGTTCTGGCCGCCCTTGCCGATCACGATGCCTGGCTTCGCGGTGTGGACCGTCACGGTCACGTGGTTGATGCCGCGCTCGATCTCCACCTGGCTGACGCTCGCGTTCGCGAGCCGGCGCTCCACGAGCTTGCGGATGCCGATGTCCTCCTTGAGGAGCGACGTGTAGTCCTTGTCCGCGTACCACTTGGCGGTCCAGGTGCGGGAGACACCGAGCCGGAAGCCGTACGGGTGAACCTTGTGTCCCATCTCAGGCCTCCCGGTCCGCGACGACGATCGTGATGTGGGTCATGGGCTTGTGGATGGGGAACGCGCGGCCCTGGGCGCGCGGCCTCCAGCGCTTGATCGTGGGTCCCTCGTCCGCCACGGCGTCCGCGACGACGAGGTCCTCGGCCGACAGGTTGTGGTTGTTCTCCGCGTTGGCGGTCGCGCTCTTCAGCACGCGGGCAACGTCGCGCGCCGCGCTCTGGGGCATGAAGCGAAGCAGCGCCGACGCCTCCTCGACCGGCCGGCCCTTGATGACCGAGGTCACGAGGCGGGCCTTGCGGGTGGAGCCGCGCAGATAGCGGGCGGTTGCGGATACACGCATCTCGGGCCTACTTGAGCGACGTCGATCGCTCGGTGTGCTTGCCGTGCCCGCGGTAGTTACGGGTGGGGGCAAACTCGCCGAGGCGGTGGCCGACCATGTTCTCGGTCACGTAGACCGGGATGTGCTTCCTGCCGTTGTAGACCGCGACCGTGTGGCCGATGAACGTCGGGAAGATCACCGACGCGCGCGACCAGGTTTTCACGACGCGCTTC
>Ga0136621_1000277_pt1 | contig 19615 bp, 19 predicted proteins | sample AntDryUQ445A2306_FD_104673 | JGI IMG/M metagenome (GOLD analysis project Ga0136621, IMG submission 104673) | Polar desert sand microbial communities from Dry Valleys, Antarctica - metaG UQ445A (23.06) | ecosystem: Environmental > Terrestrial > Soil > Desert | place: Antarctica: Dry Valley...
CCGGTAGGGCTCGCGCACTCTGGGGTCGGGCGGGAGGAAGCGCTCGGAAGGTGAACGGCGCTCGTTGTAGCCGCCGTCAGACAACGACCTCGACCTCCGACGCCCGGCCGAGCCTCGCCTGCTCGCGAATGCTCGCCCGGACGAGCGCGTAGACCGGCAGCGCGAGAAGGACGTTCAGGAGGACGGTCGGGGCCAGCGCGGTGACAAGCGCATGACGCGCCACGATCTCCACGCCCAGCATGTAGTGCAAGACGAACCCGAAGACGCCGGCGAGCAGGGTGATTACCCCGACGGCGACGAGGGGAGCGAGCCGGCGGCGTCCGCTCCCTGTTGTCTCCGCGTAACGTCCGGCCCAGAATCCGGCGAGAGTGAGGACGAGCGACGTGACTCCGAGCGTGTCGAGCGTGAGGAGATCGATGACGAGACCGCCGGCGAAACCCGACACCGCGCCCGCGATCGACCCTCGGAGCAATCCGAGCGAGACCGCGACGACGAGCAGGAGGTCGGGCGCCCCGCCGCCGATCACCAGGGAGGAGACGATGACCGCCTGCAGCATCGCGGCGGCGAATACGACGGCCGAGACACGGGCGACTGCTGCCCCGGTCACTGGCTTCGGCGCTCCGTCGGCACCAGCACGAGGACTGCGTCGAGCGAACCGAAGTCAACGTACGGATCGATCTGCACCTGTTGGAAGAGATCGGTATCGGTCTGCCCGACGCTCGAGACCTCACCGATCGGGATCCCCTTCGGGTAGAGGGAGCTCAAGCCGCTCGCCCGCCAGCCGGCGGTGACGACATCGTCTCCGACCCTGATCACGTCCTGCTTGCGGACACGATCGAGGACCAGTGTCTCGCGGGTGCCGCGCGCGTGCCGGACGATGCCCTCGGCGCGGGTCGGCAGGTCGACCGCCGACACGGCGGCCTCCTGATCGGTCAGGAGCTGAATCCGCGCGGTGCTCGGCGTGACGCGCGTCACGACTCCGACGAGACCGTCCGCCGTGACTACCGGGTCGTTGACGCGAACGTCGTCCCGCGAGCCGGCGGCGATCACGATCGCCTGTGTGAATGCTCCCGCCGGCCGAGAGATCACCTCGGCGGAAACGGGCTGGAAGTCGTCCGGGAAGCGTGGTCCGTCGATGTAATCGAGGAGCCCGCGCAGGTACTCGTTCTCCTGACGCGCGAACTCGCTCTGGATGGCACGCTGGCGCAGCTCGCGAACCTCGATCCGCAGGCGATCGGCCTCTGACCGGGCGCTGAGGAGACTGTCGCTCCACTCGTAGGCGTCGCGGAAAGGCTGCGCGAGGCGCTCGAGTCCGACGGCGAAGGGCCTGAGCACGGTCGAGCCCGCGGAATGCACGCCGCTCAGCTGCCCGTCCTCTCCGGAGCGGAAGGACATGGTGATGAGCACGAGTGAGAGCAGCACGAGGCAGCCCACCGCGAGGCGCCGGCGAAGCGGGCCTCCACCGCGTGAGCCGAGCGTTGGCGTCGGAGTGCGCCGGACTGTCACGCCCAGCGCCGCCGATCGGGCGCTGCGTCCCCTTGGCACGACCGTCGAGTGTAGCTAGGACGTGAGCCAGATTCGGGTTCTCCGCGACACCCCGGCTGCTGTGGATCCCTTGGCACGGATTTGACACACGACTACCGGTCGCATTCGGACGTGTCCAGGGTCAGACCCGGTTGGACGGCAACCGTCGAGCTGGAGCCGAATCGGTCCCGACGATCGACGGGTTCGGCCTTGTCCCAGTCGCGGTCGGAGGTGTCGCGCCCGCGAGCTAGCGGAGCATGCCGTTTCGGCGGGCGCGACTGCGGTTCGAGCGGTGAATGACGTCGAACTCCTCGAGGCTGCGACCGGAGCCGACAGCAACGCAGGTCAGCGGGCTCTCCGCCAGGTGCACCGGCATCTGCGTCTCGTGTCTCACGCGTTCGTCGAGCCCCTGCAAGAGAGCGCCGCCACCGGCGAGGACGATGCCGCGGTCCATGATGTCCGCCGCGAGCTCCGGCGGAGTCTTGTCGAGAGTCGACTTGAGCGCGTCGATGATCTGCGTCACCGGCTCGTCGAGCGCCCGCCGGATCTCCTCCGAGGAGATGATCACCGTCTTCGGAAGCCCGGTCAGCATGTCGCGACCGCGGACCTCCGCCTGCAGCTCCTCCTTGAGCCGATGGGCCGAGCCGATCTCGAGCTTGATCTCCTCGGCGGTCTGCGTGCCGACGAGAAGCTTGTACTCCTTCTTGATGTGGTTGACGATCGCCTCGTCCATCTCGTCGCCGCCGACCCGCATGCTCTGCGAGACGACGATGCCGCCGAGCGAGATCACAGCGACCTCCGTCGTCCCGCCCCCGATGTCCACGATCATGTTCCCGGTCGGCTCTGCGACAGGGAGGCCGGCGCCGATCGCAGCGGCCATCGGCTCCTCGATGAGGTAGGCCTGGCGGGCGCCGGCAGACAGAGTCGCCTCCTCGACCGCGCGCTTCTCGACCCCGGTCACGCCCGAGGGGACGCACACGACGACGCGAGGGTGCGCGAAGCGGTGCTGGTGCACCTTCTGGATGAAGTGCCGCAGCATCTGCTCGGTCACGTCGAAGTCGGCAATGACGCCGTCCTTCAAGGGTCGGATCGCCGAGATCGTCCCCGGCGTCCGGCCGAGCATCCGTTTCGCCTCGACGCCGACGGCGTGCACCTCGCCGGTGCGCTGGTCGATCGCGACCACCGACGGCTCGGAGAGCACGATTCCGCGTCCGCGGACGTACACGAGGGTGTTCGCCGTGCCGAGATCGACGGCCATGTCGCGACCGCCGAAGCCGGTAAGAGACTTGAACCAGGCCATAGGGAAGCCGGAGTCTACCTACGGCTTTTCCAGCAGATTCGGTGCGTGCAGCTCCAGCAACGCGACGAGGAGCGAGCCGGGGAGTCCCACCACGTTCAGGTAGTCGCCCTCGATTCGCTCGACCAATCGCCCGCCGAGTCCCTGGATCGCGTAGGCGCCGGCACGACCTTTCCACTCCCCGCTCTCGATGTAGGTCGTCACGGTCTCGTCGGTGAGCGACCTGAACGTGACTCTCGTGACCTCATGCGCGACAACGTCGATGTTCGGGCCGACGAGACAGAGGCCGGAGACGACCGAGTGCGTTTGTCCCGAGAGGTCATCCAGCATGCGCCTCGCGTCCTCCGCGTCGTCGGGCTTTCCGTAGACCCGGCCGTCGTGAGCGACCGTGGTGTCGACGCCGAGGGTCACCTGGCCGTCCTGGTGGACCGAGCGTGTCTTTCCTTCGGCGTGTGCGCGCACGAGCTCGGCCGGCTCGAGATTCGGTGGATCGTGCTCGACATAGGTTGGCGCGACCGCCTTGAACGGAATCCGCAGCTGTTCGAGGATCGCGCGGCGTTGCGGGCTGGTGGAAGCGAGAGTCAACCAGCTTTTCGCGCGGCCCATATCTCCTCGCCGGGCCAGCTCTTGCTCCACTCCGGATCCCAGTCCGAGTAGTAGCTGTGCCGGGTTGCGTCGGCGGGAGCCTGAAGCTCGATCAGCCGCTCGATCTGGAATCCGGCTTCGACCAGCACATCAATCCAGTCTCCATGCGTGAGCTGAAACTCGATCCCGTCGTCAGGCGTCCATTGAAAGCGATGCATCCCGAAGTACGGTCGCTGAAGCTCGGTCGTCGCATCGCCGATGTCGGGCCAGCAGAGGAACGCGAGCGGTGTGGAATGCAAGAAGACGAGGCGGCCGCCCGGCCGCAGAAGTCGCGCCGCCTCTGGTATCCAGCGATACGGGTCGCACCAGGTGCTCGCGCCGTGCTCCGACACCGCGAGATCGAACGACGCATCCGCGAGCGGCACGTTCTCGGCGCTCGCCTCGATGAGCGGGAACTGGATGCCTGTCTCCACCATGCAGGCTCGCGCGGTATCCAGCTGAGCCGGGGTGACATCGACTCCAACGGGGCGTGCACCGCGCTTCGCGAGCCGGGCGGCGAAGTACGCGGTGCCGCAGCCGAGCTCGACGACATCGAGGCCGTCGACATCGCCGAGGACGGCGAGCTCTCTCTCCGGAACGCCGAAGACCCCCCACGTGATGTCGTCGTCCAACCACGCCCGCATGGCGCTTTTGCCTGTGTACTCCTCGTTCGACCGCGTCCAGCGCTCGCGGTTGACTGCGAGGTAGTCGGGCTCAGACAAGACCGTCGGGGAAAAACAGCGCGAGCTCGCGCTTCGCGCTCGCCTTCGAGTCCGAGCCGTGGACGATGTTCTCCGAAAGCTCGAGTGCGAAGTCGCCGCGGATGGTTCCAGGGGCCGAATCGAGCGGGTTCGTCGTCCCCATCATGGTCCGGACGACTGTGATTGCCGACTCGCCGCTTACAGCAACAGCGAGCACCGGGCCGGACGTGATGAAGTCGACGAGACCCTTGAAGAACGGCTTTCCCGTGTGCTCGGCGTAGTGCTCGCGCGCCATCGTCTTCGTGATCTTCACGAGACGAGCTCCGCGCAGCTCGAGCCCACGTCGCTCGAAGCGGTCGATGATCTCCCCGGCGAGCCGGCGCTCCATGCCGTCGGGCTTGACGAGGACGAGCGTCGTTTCACGGGCCATGCGGCGGCCGAGTCTATCCGAGTAGGGGGCGCCGCGGCCGCGAAGCGGACGCCTTTAGGGATCTTTCGCGCGACCGGAATTCGCGTGAGCGGATTGCGGTCTTGCGCACTATTCGGGCGGCGAGTCTACTCAGGCAGTTCGCGTCGTTGCGGCAGGCTGCGCGCCCGGGACACGTCCTCGAGCGTCGGGAGGACGTGCTCGACGGGAGTCGCGCAATGCGGGCACACCTGCCAGAGCGCGTCCAGGGGTTGGCCGCACGACGAGCACGCCGCCTTGAGCCGGGTCGTGCAGACGGGGCAGAGGAGGTAGGTCGACTCGACCCGGGCGCGGCAAACGGGACAGCGCTGATCGAGCTGCACGAGGCGTTCCTCCATAGCCTGGATCTCGAGCGCGCGCTCGTGCACGTCCTGCAGGTACTCGGGTGGTCGGAAGAACATGTAGATGATCGGCCCGGCGAACGGAAGGCCGAGGCCGAGTAGCGTCGCGAGCGCGACCAGCAGCGGGTTTCCGATCCTGCGCCGAGCATCCTTGAACGTCCAAAACGCCGTTGCGAGCCAAAGGACGACGACGAAACCGATGCCGAAATTGCGCAGCAGCGTCCAGTCGGGCGGCCAATCGAGTATCCCGGCAAGTGGCATTGAAGTCCCGGTCAAAAGGGCGGCGAGGTGCATTGAAGCCACGGTCATAGCAGAAGCTTGCCCACCAGATAGCCGAGCGCCAGCGATGCGCCGACGATCACCGCGACGACAGTCGCCGCGAAGGCAAGGACCGCGAGCCGCTCCAACAGGCCGCTCAAACGTCCTGCGGCTCTCACCGCTGTTCCCGGGCAGCGATGTCTCCCAGCAGATAGAGAGAGCCCGTCACGAGCACCGGTTCCCCGAGCTCATGCGCCCGTGTAAGCGCCTCCACTGGATCGTCCACGGACTCGACAAGGTCGAAGTACGGTTCGGCCAGCTCGGCGACGCCCGCGGCTGGAAGCGCCCTCGGCGACGATGACCTCGTCGCGACCAGCCGCGACCCCGCTCGCCGGAGCTCGCGCAGCATCTCGTCGGCGTTCTTGTCCGACAGGATCGACACGACGATCGTGTAGTCGCCCGCCGGAAGCCGCTCGAGGAGGTAGCGCGCACCGTGGGGATTGTGCGCGCCATCTCGGATCTCGGCCTCGCCTCGCCGCTCCAACCGGCCGGGAAGGACGATCTCCGGGGTCGCGGCGATTGCATGCTCCACGAAGGCTTCGGCGGCTTCCCGCGCTCCCCCGATCCGGATGTCGCCGGCTGGCACGAGGTACGCGTACATCTCGTCGAGGAGCACGACGATGCTGCCCGCCTGCGCGACGGCGAGCTTCTCGCGCGCGATCGACTCCAGGGTGTCGCCGAGGACATCGGTGTGCTCGAGCGCGACGTTCGTGAGTAAGACGACGCGCGTCTGCAGGACGTTCGTCGCGTCGAAGCGACCGCCCAGCCCAGCTTCGACGACCGCGGCATCGACGCTCTTCTCGGCGAAGAGGGCGAGCGCCGCGGCGGTCACGGTCTCGAACTGCGTTGCGTCAAGCCTCTCGGCAGCTGGGCGGACGCGCGCAACCGCGCCCTCGAAGTCAGCCTCCTCCCCATCCAGACGTATCCGCTCGCTCCAGCTCGCGACGTGCGGGGAGATCGTCGACCCGACAGATAGGCCGTCGGAAAGAAGCAGCTGTTCGATGGTGATCGTCGCCGTCGACTTGCCGTTCGTCCCGACGACATGGATCGCTGGAAAGGCGCGCTGCGGATCGCCGAGCTCGGCGAGTAGCGCGTGCATGCGCCCGAGTCCGAAGCCGTCTCTGGGCCACGGGCTGAGCGAGTCGAGCCACTCGACGGCGGACACGGCGAGATCGTAGGCGCGAGTGGTCTAACCGCCGAGCGCATCGAGCTCGCGGCGGTAGCGCTCGAGCTTCTCGCGCTCGGCGCCGACGACCTCGGCGGGCGCGTTTGCGACGAACCGCTCGTTTGCGAGCATGCCCTCGCCGCGCGCAACCTCCTTGCGCAGCCGCTCGATCTCCGCGTCGCGATTGTCGTCGACGCGCGCTCGCTCGGGACGCACGACTGCGGCAAAGATGCGCCGCTCGTCGTCGGAAGCGAGCTCCACCTCGACTCCGCTCCGACGGAAGATCTGGGCTGCCTCCTGAACGCGGTCGAGTGCGGCCGCCTCATCCGCGAAGCTCCCGTCCGACCCCAGCCAGGGGGAGACGATGAGACGCGCGTCGCGACCCGGGAGCTGCGACCAGATCTCCTCGGTCACGTGCGGCATGACCGGGTGCAGCAGCACGAGCAACCGCTCCAGTGCCGCGAGCGCGGTCGCCGCCGCGTCCGGGTCGTCCTCGTACAACCGCGGCTTGATCGCCTCCGCGTACCAGTCGCAGAAGTCGTCGAAGGTGAGGTGGTAGAGCGCATCCGTCGAACCGGCGAACTCGTAGCGTTGCCACGCGTCCTCGACCTCGGCGCGCGTCGCGTCGATACGCGCGAGGATCCAGCGCTCTTCGAGGTCGCGCGGCGCCGCCTGGGAGCCTGCGCCCGAGCTGTTCTGTAGGATGAGCCGCGACACGTTCCAGAGCTTGTTCGCGAGCTTGCGGCCCTCCTCGATGGTCCCGGTCGAGAACCGCACATCCTGCGTCGAGGAGTTCTTGAGCAAGCCATAGCGGGTCGCGTCGGCACCGTGCTTCTCGATCGGCTCCAGCGGATCGATCCCGGTGCCGAGGCTCTTCGACATCCGCCGTCCGTCGGGCGCGTTGATCGTCGAGTGGATGTTGACCGTGTGGAACGGAATCTCGCCCATCAGCTCGAGCCCGGCCATGATCATTCTCGCCTCCCACAGGAAGATGATCCCGCGGTCGGTCGAGCTGACGTCGTTCGGGTACCAGGCGCGGAGCTCCGAAGTTTCCTCGGGCCACCCGAGCGTGGCGAACGGCCACAGAGCAGACGAGAACCATGTGTCGAGGACGTCCTCGTCCTGCCGCAGGTCCGCCGAGCCGCAGTGAGCACATGCCTCGGGCTCCGCCTCGACGACGGTCAGGTGCCCGTCCGGGCAGTACCAGACGGGAATCCGGTGGCCCCACCACAGCTGGCGCGACACGCACCAAGGGCGGATCGACTCCATCCAGCGCAGGTACACATCCGTGTACCGCTCGGGCCGGAAGCGCACGCGTCCGTTACGGACTGCCTCGATGGCGGGCGCCGCGAGCTCGGTCATGTCACACCACCACTGCAGCGTGATCAGCGGCTCGATCCGGGAGTCGCAACGATCACAGTGGCCGACGGAGTGACGATACGGCTCTGCGGACACGAGGAGGTCGCGCTCGCGCAGAATCGCCACGATCTTCGCATTGGCCTCCGCCTGAGTCAGGCCCGCGAACTCGCCCGCCTCCGCGCTCATGTTCCCGTCGAGCCCGATCACGGTGAGCTCGGGGAGTCCGTGTGTGCGCCCGATGTCGAAATCCATGGGATCGTGGCCGGGTGTGATCTTGACGGCGCCGGTCCCGAACTCCGGGTCGACCCGGTCGTCGGCGATGATCGGGACTGGCCGCTCGGCGACCGGCACGATCGCCTCCTTCCCGATTAGATGCCGATAGCGCTCGTCCTCGGGATGGACGGCCACGGCGACGTCGGCGAGCATGGTCGGAGGACGCACCGTCGCGATCATCAGTTCCTCGTCGCTGTCCGCAAGCGGATAGCGGATCGTGTAGAGCGTGTCGTTCTCGTCGACGTGGTTGACCTCGAGGTCGGAGATCGCACTCGCGCAGCGCGGGCACCAGTTGACGATCCGGTTGTCGCGATACAGCAGACCGCGTTGGTGCAGATGGACGAAGAACCTGAGCACGGCCCGGACGTAGCTCTCGTCCATCGTGAAGCGCTCGCGGCGGTAGTCGAGCGACGACCCGAGCCGGCGCAGCTGCCCGATGATCACACCGCCGTAGTGCTCGAGCCATAGCCACGTCCGCTCGATGAACGCCTCGCGGCCAAGGTCGTGGCGGGTCAACCCTTCCTTCGCGAGCTCGCGCTCGACGACGTTCTGGGTCGCGATGCCTGCGTGATCGTATCCCGGCTGCCAGAGCACCGAGAAGCCGCGCATCCGATGCCAGCGGATGAGGAGATCCTGAATCGACGCGTTCAGGGCGTGGCCCATGTGAAGATCGCCCGTCACGTTCGGGGGTGGGATCGCGATCACGAAGGTCTCGCGCTCTGCGTCCGGCTCGGCGTGGTAGAGACCCTCCTCCTCCCACGTCTTCTGCCAGCGGACTTCGACGCCCGCAGGGGTATAGAGCGGATCCATGGGCGGTGAGTCTAGAAAGGAGTCGCGGCGCGGGTCTGCGTCTAGACGCGGAGGCGCCGCTTGGCTACCGGGGACAGCGAAGAGCCGTTCGAGTCACGACGCATCGCCTCAGGCTAGCACCAGGATCGTGCCCGTTCCATGTGCGCAGAGCCGGCCCTTCCCGTCCTCGATCCGCGCTTCGGTCGTCGCGACCTTTCTTCCGGGGTGTATCACCGAACCGACGCAGCGCACGGCGCCGGTGTCCGCCGTCAGCGCGCGCGTGAAGTTCGCCTTCAGCTCGAGCGTCGTCCAGCCGACGCCGGCTTCGATGGTCGTCACGAACGCGAGCCCCATCGCCGAGTCCATCAGTGTCAGCGCCAGACCTGCATGAACGATCCCGATCGGGTTGTAGTGGAATTCGGCAGGCTCGCACTCGAACACCGCGCGTCCGTGACTCGCCTCGACGAGCCGGAACCCGAGCGTCTCCGCGATCGGCGGAGGCGGCAGCTCGCCGGCGGCCATCATCTGCATCAGCTCGAGGCCGGAACTCCCGACCATGCGCTCGGACAGCGCGAGCGGGTCTTCCCAGGAGTAGGTGCGTGTGCGCTCCTCGGCCATGTCGAGACGCTAGCGACCGACGGCGTAGCCCTGCATCCCGCGCGGGTTCGCCGCTGCCTTCAAGAGCCCGTCCGGCTCGCGCGCGACCGCCGTAACTCGCCCCAGCGACCACGGCGGCCAGAGCGTGACGTCGTGCCCCCGCGCTTGGAGGTCGGCGACAGCGCGCGAGCTGAAGCGCGACTCGAGCGCGAGCGACTTCGGGACGAACCCACGTGGGTAGAAAGACGAGATCAGGTGGTCGGTGTGGAACTCCGGCGCGTCGATTGCCGCCTGCAGGTCGAGGCCGAGGTCGACGTGACGGAGGAAGACGTGGAGCGCCCATTGCTCCTGCTGGTCTCCTCCGGGCGTTCCCCACGCCAAGTACGGCTTTCCATCGCGGAGCGCAAGCCCTGGGCAGAGCGTCGTCCGCGGCCGGGCGCCCGGCCGGAGCGACGACGGAAGCCCCTCTTCGAGCCAGAACATCTGCGCGCGAGTGCCGAGGGGCCAGCCGAGCGCCGGAATCACCGGCGAGCTCTGGAGCCAGCCGCCGCTCGGGGTTGCCGAGAACACGTTTCCGAAGCGGTCGGCGATATCGAGGTGCACGGTGCCGCGACTCGGCTCGCCTGCTCCTATCGTCGTGGTTGCCTCGCGGATCTGCGGCAGTCGCCCGAAACCGGGCCGGTACTCCTCGGACGCATCCTCGCCGACGAGCGCGCGCCGCTCGTTCGAGTACTCCTCCGAGAGGAGGATGTCGAGCCGCACCTCAGCATCGCCGTACAGGGCGTCGCGGTCTGCGAAGGCGAGCTTGGCGCATTCTGTGACGACGTGCACGAACTCCGCCTGCGACAGCTCGGCGAGGTCGTACCCTTGGAGCAGAGCCAGCTGCTGGAGGCCGACCGCGCCCGCCGCCCAAGGACGCGTCTTGCAGACGGTGAGGTCGCGATAGTCGAAGGTCGCGGGCGACTCGATCGTCGCCTCCCAGGAGGCGAGGTCGTCACCGGTCAGGAGGCCACCCTCTGCGGCGCAGAAGCGATCGATCTCCTCGGCCACGAAGCCTTCGTAAAACGCGAGCCGTGCGCGCTCGATCTCCTCCTCCCGCGATCCACCGCGACTCTCCTCCACGATGCGGCGGTACGTCTGCGCGAGCGCGGGGTTTTGAAAGAGTCTTCCCGCAGGCGGCGCAGGCAGATAGAGCTCCCGCGACCCCGGCCAGCCTACGAGCAGATCTTCCGTCCGCTCGATGGTCGTGCGGATCCGCTCGTGCAGCGGATAGCCGTTCTCGGCGTACCCGATCGCCAGCTCGAGCACGTCCTCGAGCCGCCAGGTCCCGAACTCGCGGAGAAGGAGCAGCCACCCGCCGAACGCACCCGGCACGCATGCGGCAAGCACGCCGGTCCCGGGGATCAGCTCGTGGCCGAGCTCGCGAAAGCGCTCGATCGTGGCAGCCGCTGGCGCCACCCCTTGTCCACACAGCACGAGCGGCTTGCCCCGCTTCTCCGCCCAGAAGACCGCCGGCATCTCCCCGCCAGGCCCGTTCAAATGAGGCTCGACCACCTGCAGGACGAATCCCGTCGTCACGGCGGCGTCGAAGGCGTTCCCGCCTCGCTCGAGCACCGACATTCCAGCTTGCGAGGCGAGCCAATGCGTCGAGGCGACCATCCCGAAGGTGCCGCGCAGCTCCGGCCTCGTGGTGAACACGATGCTGCACTTTATGGATTCGACCAACGTAGTCTTCGTTTGTGTCGATCTGCACGCTTTGCGGCCAGGAGAACCCCGAAGGCGCGAGGTTCTGCAACGCATGCGGTGCCTCGCTGGCCGGAGCGACCCGTCGCGAGGAACGCCGCGTCGTGTCGGTGCTCTTCGTCGATCTCGCCGGCTTCACATCCCAATCGGAGAGGCTCGACCCAGAAGATGTCCGCGCGATTCTGACGCCCTACTACGAACGCGTCCGCTCGGAGATCGAGCGACATGGCGGAGGAGTCGAGAAGTTCGTCGGCGATGCCGTGATGGGCGTGTTCGGCGCACCGACGGCGTACGGTGACGATCCCGAGCGCGCCGTCCGGGCCGCCCTCGCCGTTCGCGACTGGGCAGCCGATGCGGAGCTCCAGGTGCGAATCGCGGTCAACACCGGAGAAGCGATTGTCGCGCTGGATGCTTCGCCAAGCCACGGCGAGGCGATGGTGGCTGGCGACGTCGTGAACACGGCTGCACGGCTGCAGACCGGGGCTCCCGTCGGAGGCGTGGTGGTCGGCGAGGAGACCTATGCGAGCACTCGCACCGTCATCGAGTACCGTCCCGCCCCACCCATCGTTGCGAAAGGGAAAGCAGAACCTCTCCGAGCCTGGCTCGCGCTCGAGCCCCTCACCAGCGCCGGCGAGCGGGTGCTCACGCGCGTCCCGATGGTCGGCCGGGAACGGGAGCTGGCCGTGCTCGCGGGTATCTGGCAGCGGGTCGCGGATGAGGGACGCTCGCACTTCGTGACGGTCTCCGGGCCTGCGGGCATCGGTAAGTCGCGCCTCGCGCTCGAGTTCGCTCAACAGGTCACGTCGCTCGGAGGCCGTGCGCTACGCGGACGATCCACCCCCTACGGTGCGAGCACCCCCTACGGTGCTTTTGGGCACCACGTCAAGCAGATCGCCGGCGTCTTCGACAGCGACGATCTCCCGGATGCTCGCGCCAAGCTTCGGACCGCGCTCGTCGAACTCGTAGGCTCGGAGCGAGAGGGCGAGGAGCATGCGGGAAACCTCGCGGTCTTGCTTGGGCTGGGCGGGGACGAGAGCGTCAGCGATCGCGAGACCCTCTTCTTCTCGGCCCGCGTCTTCCTCGAGGCGCTCGCAGCCCGGGAGCCGATGTTGCTGCTCTTCGAGGACATCCACTGGGCGGACGAAAGCCTCCTCGACCTGCTCGAGACCCTTGCCGCCCGCGTTCGCGACGTTCCCCTCTTGCTCTTGGCGCTTGCCCGGCCCGAGCTGCTCTCGGAGCGACCCGGTTGGGGAGGCGGTCTTCCGGCCTTCACGGCGCTTCCCCTGGAGCGGCTGTCGGACGACGCTGCCCACCAGCTTGCGGAGGGGCTGCTCGAGCGTGCCGGCTCGCGGACGGCGCAGGTCGAGGCCGTTGCGAAAACAGCCGAGGGCAATCCACTTTTCATCGAAGAGCTCGCAGCGTCATTGGCCGAGCGCACAACCGACGACGCGGATGAGCTGCCGACGAGCGTGCGCGGCATCATCGCGGCGCGGCTCGACACGCTGCCGCCCGACGAGCGCGCCGTGATGCTCGATGCCGCCGTTGTCGGCCGAGTCTTCTGGAAGGGCGCACTCGAGCAAATGCGGCCGCGCGACGACCTGACGGCTCTTCTCGGATCACTCGAGCAGCGAGATTTCGTCCGGCGGGAAGCCGTGTCGCGCATCCAGGGAGACCAACAGTTCGCGTTCAAGCACGGGCTCATCAGAGAGATCGCGTACCAGATCCTTCCCCGAGCAGGTCGCCGGGAGCGCCATGCGACGGTCGCAGCCTTCCTCGAAGAGACGACGGGAGGTGTCGGACAGTCGCTGGAGGCGCTCGCGCATCACTGGCGGGAGGCCGGCGAGGCGGAACAGGCGATCTCCTACCTCGTCGCAGCCGCCGACCAGGCGGGACGCGGCTGGGCGAAGGAGCACGCGCTCCAGCTCTACACGGAAGCACTCGAGCTCATCCCGGAGGACGACGGGGGGCGCCGCCGCCCGATCAAGCTACGACAGGCGGTGACGATCCAGGCCTTGTTCCAGAGACCTGACGCGCAACGCCTCCGCCGTAGCTGATCGGCTCAGACCGGATCGTCGACGAGCGGGAAGTCGTCAGGAGTCACGTCGCCCGCGATCTCGTAGATCGTCTCCACGAAGTGATCCCCGAGCTGCTTCGAGTGCGCCAGGACCATCTCCTCGGTGGGTGCGGCGTAGACGCAGAACGACTTCGGCGTTCCCTCGCTGTCCATTACGACGTGGCTGTGCTCCCACACGATCTCCGGGAAGTGGTAGTGCCCGATCGCCTTCGAGCGGGTCGCGACCGTCGGGAGCGTGTCCATGTCGACTGTGTAAGTCCTCTCGACCAGATATCTCGGCATGGCACGATCGTACAGCCACGCGTCCCGCTGGACAACCCCGGGCACCCACGGACCTTACGCCGGCGAGATGTTCCAGTTCACCCGGAAGAGGTTGTCGGGGTCGTACTTGCGCTTGAGCTCGACGAGCCGGTCGTAGTTCTCGCGGTAGGTCGACCTCACCCGCTCCTGTCCCTCGTCGTCCATCAGCATGTTCACGTACCCGCCACCCAGCGAATGGGGGTGAAGTGTCTCCCAGTAGTCGCGAGCCCATTCCTTGGCCGGCCCCACCTTGGCCGGGTCCGGGTCGACACCGACGGTGACCTGCACCCACCTGGCGTCCCGGTAGCTGAACGCCGTCGCGTCGCTCGCCACCCGCGCGGCGGCACCGTCGACCGGGTACAGATGCATCGTGGACTTGAGCGTCGGCAACCGCTCGGCGAAGTCGGCGTGGATTGCTACCGCTTCGTCCGGAATCTCTGCCACGTAGTCCGAGCGCCAGTACCACTGGTCACCGGGCGGGTAGAGGCCGTCGAACGCCGAGTTGAGCGCCGGAAACGGCATCTCCATCAGGCCTGGGAGATCGGGTTCGAGCTCGCGTACCGGTCTGTACACCTCGTCGGCCGCCTTCGCGTCGCCTGTGTAGCACCAGACGACCCCGCACATCTTCTGGAAGTGGAACTGCTCGGGGAAGGGCGGCGCCGGCGGGATCGTGTGGAAGGCGAAGAACCCACTCAGCTCCGCCGGCGCGTTCGGCAAGAACTCGCGATACCAGGACAGGATCTCCTCGGCGCGGTCGAGCGACCAGAACGTCGGGCCGCCGACGATCGTTGACACCGGACTCAGACGGAACGTGAAGGACGTGATGACACCGAAGTTGCCACCGCCGCCGCGAAGCGCCCAGAAGAGGTCTTCATTGCGATCCTCGGTCGCGGTCACGAAGCTGCCGTCGGCCAGCACGACGTCCGCTGCGAGGAGGTTGTCGACCGACAGGCCGAGAGTCCGCGTCAGGTTGCCCACGCCGCCGCCCAGAGTCAGGCCCCCAACCCCGGTCGTCGAGATGATGCCGAACGGCGCGGCCAGCCCGAAGACGTGGGTCGCATGATCGACCTCACCGACGAGCGTGCCGCCCAGCACTCGCGCAATGCGCGCTTCGGGATCGACGAGCACGCCCCGCATGAAGGAAAGGTCGATGACGAGCCCGTCGTCGACGCTCCCGAGGCCCGCGCCGTTGTGGCCGCCTCCGCGGACGGCGATCTGGAGGCGATTCTCTCGACCGAAGCGAACCGCTTCGATGACGTCGGCGACGTCCACACAGCGCGCGATCAGGCGTGGCCGCCTGTCGATCATCGCGTTGTAGAGCGCGCGCGCCTCGTCGTACTCGGGATGACTCGCATCGAGAACATCGCCGCGAAGCGAGCCCGCGAGCTCCTGGCGCACGGTCGCATCCGTCATCGGGTTCTCCTCATCGTTTCGCGCGAGACTACGCGAGGTCCGCGTCTCTGGCAACCGTGGGTTGGGCGAGGCTACGCGGACTCTTCGGCGAGCTCTTCGAGCTCGTCGTCCACGCCTTCGGCGCTCGTCAGGAGCGTCGGTTTGAGACCCTTGGAGATGGTCTCTTTCGTGATCACGCACTTGGTCACGTCCGTGCGAGAGGGGAGCTCGAACATCACATCGAGGAGCGCAAGCTCGATGATCGAGCGCAGCCCGCGCGCGCCGGTCTCTCGCGCGAGCGCGCGATCGGCGATCTGCCAGAGCGCGTCCTCCGTGAAGACGAGGTCGATCGAGTCGTAGCCGAAGAAGCGCTGGTACTGCTTGGTGAGCGCGTTACGCGGCTCGGTCAGGATCTCGACAAGATCCTCCTTCGTCAGTTGGTGCACCGCCGAGATGACCGGGAGCCGTCCGACGAACTCGGGGATGAGCCCGAACGCCATCAGATCCTCGGGCATGACGTGCGTCAGGAGCTCGGCGCCTTCCTCCGAGTTGCGCGACCGGATGTCGGCGCCGAAGCCGACCGTGTTCTTCCCGATGCGGCGCTCGATGATCTTGTCGAGGCCCGCGAACGCTCCCCCGCAGATGAAGAGGATGTTCGTCGTGTCGATCGACAAGAACTCCTGGTGCGGGTGCTTGCGTCCTCCTTGCGGCGGCACCGAGGCGACCGTGCCCTCCAGGATCTTGAGAAGCGCCTGCTGGACGCCCTCACCCGAGACGTCGCGCGTGATGGACGGGTTGTCCGCCTTGCGCGCGATCTTGTCGACCTCGTCGATGTAGATGATTCCGGTCTCGGCCTTCTTGATGTCGAAGTCCGCGGCCTGGATCAGCTTCAGGAGGATGTTCTCCACGTCCTCGCCGACGTAGCCAGCCTCCGTGAGCGCCGTCGCATCCGCGATCGCGAACGGGACGTTCAGGATGCGAGCGAGCGTCTGGGCAAGCAGCGTCTTGCCGCAGCCGGTGGGCCCGAGCAGGAGGATGTTCGACTTCGCGAGCTCGACCTCCGCGTCCTCGAGGCCCATGCGCACCCGCTTGTAGTGGTTGTAGACCGCCACTGCGAGCGTGCGCTTGGACTCCTCTTGCGAGACGACGTAGTCGTTCAGGACGGAGTAGATGTCGAGCGGCTTCGGGAGGTTGTCCAGGTCGAGCTGGGTCGGCGCCGTCAAGTCCTCATCGATGATCTCGTTGCAGAGATCGATGCACTCGTCGCAGATGTAGACGCCAGGTCCAGCAATCAGCTTTTTGACCTGTCGTTGGCTCTTGCCGCAAAAGCTGCAGAGGAGCTGCTCGTTACCCTCGCTCGCCCGCGCCATCCCGTATCTCCTTTTACTCCGGTTTCCGCTTATGTGCAAGATCGAAGTCTGCTAGCGCGAAATCCGGTTCCGCGAAAATCGCTAGAGGCCGCCGCCTCGCGGTGGCTACGCGCGTGAGCAGAAGCACCATCAATGGTGCTCGATCACACGGTCGATGACTCCGTATTCCTTGGCCTCCTGGGCCGTCATATAAAAGTCGCGATCCATGTCTTTCGAGACCTTCTCGATCTCCTGACCGGTGTCCTTCGACATGATCTCCTCCATTAGCCGCTTGAGGCTGATTACCTCCCGGGCCTGGATCTCGATCTCGGTCGGCTGGCCGGAGAACCCGGCGGAACCCTGGTGGATGAGGATCTTCGAGTGCGGCAGCGCGCTCCGCTTTCCCGGCGTGCCGCCCGCGAGGATGGTCGCTCCCATCGACATCGCCATGCCCACGCAGGTCGTCTGCACGTCCGGCTTGATGTACTGCATCGTGTCGTAGATCGCTAGGCCTGCGTACACGATTCCGCCGGGCGAGTTGATGTACATCGAGATGTCCTTGTCCGGATCCTCCGACTCGAGATGGAGGAGCTGGGCGACGATGAGGTTCGCGATCTGATCGTCGATCGGCGTGCCGAGAAAGATGATCCGCTCGTTGAGCAGACGCGAGTAGATGTCGAACGAACGCTCGCCTCGCGAGGTTTGCTCGATGACCATCGGAATCAACGGACTCATGAAGGCTCCTTGCTGCCGGGGATCCACAACTTCGTCTCTCCCGCGGGCTTTTCCTTGTCGGGAATCCACAGCTTGTCTCGCGCCTCGGCGAGGTCGGGTGCGATCGGAGTGACGTCCTGGACGAGGCGATCCAGCGCCGCGCGCAGGCGCAGGTCCTCACGAATCGATTCCTGCTGCCCGTGCTCCCACACGTCCTCCACGAGGGAATCTGGGTCCTCGCCCGCCTGCTCCGCTTCCTCGCGCAGATACGCCCTGACCTCGTCATCCAAGACCTCGATTCCGGCGCGCTCGGCGAGCGCCTCGAGCGCGAGCTCCCGGGCGATGGAAACGGCGGCCTCGAGCACGAACTGGCGCTGGATCTCCTGCGGGTTTGCTCCACTCGCGGCGATGTAGGTCTCGAGCGAGACTCCACGCCGCTCCAGCGAGCGGACGAATCCCGTGAGCAGATCGGCTGCACGCGACGACACCAACGGGGGCGCCGGCTGCACCTTCGACTCCTCCACTAGCGCGTCGACCGCTGCGACGCGGTAGGCGGCGTCGATCTCGCCGTCGAGCTGGGCGCGCAGCGTGGCCTCGATGCTCTGCCGAAGCTCGTCCAGGGTGTTGAACTCGCTGGCCGCGCGCGCGAGCTCGTCGTCCAGGGGCGGCAGGATCTTCTCCTGCACCTCGCGGACGGTGACCTCGACCGTGTCGCTCGTACCGTCGCCGCGCTCGAACGAGACATCTTTCGTCTCGCCGGCGGACGCACCGATGAGCGCCGCCTCGAGCTCGCCCGTGAGCCGGCCCGCGCCGAGCTCGACCACTGTGTCGCGTTGCGCCTCGCCCTGGGGATCGACGAGATCGACAACGAGCGTGTCCCCTGCGCGGGCGGAACGGCCGTTGGCGGGCACGAGCTCGGCAACCGACTCCTGCAGCGCCTCGAGCTCGGCTTCGACCGCCTCAGGCGGCACATCCGCCTCCACCCGCGGCACCTGCAGCTGCGTCCAGTCGCCGATCTCGGGGAGCGCCTGCACCTCGACCGTCGCGGCGAAGCTCCAGCCGTCGTCGGCGGTACCGGGGAGCTCGAACTCGTACTCGGGCTCGGCGACTGGGCGCACCCGGTTGCGGGAGGCGGCGCTCCAGAACCAGCCGCCGATGTGACTGTCCACCGCCTCACGGTAGATCCGGTCCTTGCCGAGACGGGAGACGAGAACCTGCTGCGGGATCTTCCCCGAGCGGAACCCTGGAATCTTGACGCTCTCGGCGAGGTCGGAGAGCGCATGCTCGACCGCATGCTTGACCTGGTCGGGCGAGACCTCGACGGTCAGGCGAACGCGGTTCTCTCCGAGCTCTTGCAGCTGCGTGGACACGGAGCCATTCAACCAGCCTGGGCTAGGGTCACGCGGGATGGAGCGATACGACGTGGTCGTCGTCGGGGTCGGCGGGATGGGAAGCGCGACGCTCTGTCACCTCGCCCGCCGTGGGAAGCGCGTGCTCGGCCTCGAGCGTTTCGACGTCCCGAACGAGCTCGGCTCCTCGCACGGGATAACGCGCATCATCCGGCTCGCCTACTTCGAGCACTCCGCGTACGTCCCGCTGATCCGCCGCGCCTACGAGCTCTGGCGGGAGCTCGAGTCCGAGGCCGGGGAGCAGCTCCTGCACGTGACCGGCGCGGTCGAGGGCGGACCCAGGATCTTCGAGGGGGCGCTCCGCTCATGCCACGAGCACGACCTGCCGCACGAGACCCTCGACGGGCGCGAGATCCGCCGGCGCTTTCCCGGGTACCGGCTCCCGCCCGGGCTCCCCCTCGTATACCAGCCGGACGGTGGCTTTCTCCTTCCCGAGCGCTGCATCGTCGCCCACGCCGCCGAGGCGACCGCGCGCGGGGCGGTCATCGAGACGAACGAGCGCGTCCTCGAGTGGAGCGACGGCGAGAACGGGGTGCGCGTGCGCACCGACCGCCGCACGGTCGAAGCCGAGAGGATCGTCTTCACCGCGGGCGCCTACTCGCAGGAGGTCGCCCGACTTCCGCCCGGCTCGGTCACAGCGCAGCGCCAGGTGCTCGCCTGGTTCCAGCCGTTCGAGCCCGATCTGTTCACTCCCGCTCGCTTTCCGGTGTTCAACGTCGCGCTCGAGGAGGGGCACCTCTACGGGTTCCCCGAGTTCGGCATTGCGGGCTTCAAAGTCGGGTTCTACGACCCGAGCGGCGAGCGCGCGGAGCCAGACCGCATCTCGCGGGCGACGAGGCCCGCGGACGAAAGCGTGCTCCGGCCGTTTGCAGAGCGCTATTTCCCGGCCGGATCCGGGCCGACGCTGGCGCTGAAGGCGTGCCTCTTCGAGCTCTCTTCCGACGAGCACTTTCTCATCGACCGCCATCCCGAGAGTGAGCTCGCAGTCTTCGGCGCCGGGTTCTCCGGACACGGCTTCAAGTTCTGCTCGGTCGTGGGAGAAATCCTGGCCGATCTCGCACTCGACGGCGAGACGCGCCACGACATCGAGTTCCTGCGCCTCGCGCGCTTCGGATAGTCGAGTTCTGCGCCTCGGCGCTGCTGGGGTCGGCCGCCGCCACTCGGGGAGTCACGCGACCGA
>Ga0136621_1000278_pt1 | contig 19572 bp, 16 predicted proteins | sample AntDryUQ445A2306_FD_104673 | JGI IMG/M metagenome (GOLD analysis project Ga0136621, IMG submission 104673) | Polar desert sand microbial communities from Dry Valleys, Antarctica - metaG UQ445A (23.06) | ecosystem: Environmental > Terrestrial > Soil > Desert | place: Antarctica: Dry Valley...
GTCCCGGAGGTGCTCCGAGAGCCGGCGCAGCAGCGGAACCTGCTCGCGCCGAGCGACGAAGTGGAGCGCGTTGGCCATGACGATGCCATCAAGGGTGGGGAGCGCCAATGGGTCCCGGAAGTCGGCGATCTGCCGGTCGAGCTTCACGCCGGGGAACCGCGCGGCCATCGCGACGGCCTGCTCCCGCAACGCGGCGGCATCGCGATCCACCGAGACGATCGCCGCGCCGGGGCCGAGCAGGTCGGCCAGCGCGAGCGTGAACGCGCCAGTGCCCGAGCCCAGGTCCGCCCACGTGCCGCCTGCTCCGCCGACGCCCGGGCGGATCAGCTCGACGTGATCGCGGTGATTCACCCCGCGACGATAGCGCCGCGACGGAATCAAGAGGCCGCGGACACCGGGGTGTCCGCGGCCTGGTTTGGGGCGGGTAGTGCGATCGTCAGCCTATGGTCGACGGGCGACCGCGAAGCGAGCGAGGCCCGCGAGCAGGCCGAGCGTCGCGACGACGAGCAGGAGTGCCGCCGGCGTGCCCGCGGTCCCGTTCGGCGCGATCGCCACGGTGTCGGTGGGTGGCGTGGTCGCACCGGCTCCGCCGCCGCTGAGCTGGCCTCGGATCTCGCCGCCCGGGTTGGCCGCGGTGTGGATGTTGACGTAGGTGTCGCCGTCGCGGATCGCGGCGAGCACGCCGTCCCAGTCGGCCGGGAGGCCATCGCCGCCTTCGTAGTCGGCGGCCGCGAAGCTGCCCGAGCTGCCCGTCTCAGTCACTTCGGCGAACGGGATCATGACCGGCCCGTTGGTACCCTCGGGCGCGGTGTGGATGTGACCCGCCGCCGGCGCCCCTGTCAGGCCGCTGTAGGTGATCTCCCAGGTGACGGTCTGCTCGTCGTCGGAGATCGTGACCGTCGCCTCGCCGGTGCCCGCGACATCGAGCGGGGGAACCTGGTTGTCACCGGACAGCTCGGTGGTGAATGTTTCCGCGGCGAGAACCGCCGGCGCCAGCGCGAGGATCAGCGCTGCGGCAGCCAGAACGGCGAACCCACGTCGTCTCATGGTGCAAGGGCCTCCACTCCATCGGGGACGAGAAACCAGTCCCTGTCTCTCTATTCGCCTGCGCGGGCCGATCGGTTTCACGAGATCCTGAACGGGCGTTTCGACGTATCGGAGACATGAGGTACAGGCTCCGCCCCGCCCCGGCCCGCATGGCCCTCCTGCTGATCCTTGTGGCCGGCGGATCGGCGGGTGGAGTGATCGCCGCCGAAGACGCGCCGGAACGCGCGGCGGTCCTCGTCGAGGACTACGTCTTCCAGCCCGCCCTGATCACGGTGCGCGCGGGTGGCACGGTGACGTGGACGCTTGGGACGGATCCCGAGCAGCACACCGTGACGCCGCGGGACGCCGCGGCCTTCGACGACAGCGGTCAGCTGTCTGAGGGCGACACGTACGAGGTCACGTTCGATCGGCCCGGCACGTTCGAATACCTCTGCACCCTCCACCCGACGATGGTGGGGAGCGTGACGGTCGAGGCGCTCGCGGCTCCGAGCGCCACCGTCGCGCCCAGCGTGGCGGCCACGCCGCCGGTTGGGACACCCGTGGCGTCCTCCCCGGGTCCCGCCGCGGCGCCTTCGAGCGAGTCCACGGCTGCCGTCCCGATCGCGCTCGTGGCCGCGGTCATCGCCCTCGGTATCGTCGGGTTGCTCGCCGTCCGCCGGCGCCGGCCGTCCTAGCGGGTTGCCGCCCAGGCGATCCGTCTGGCCAGTGAGCGCCGAGCCCGCACTTCGAGCCCGCATCTTCACTGTGGTTGGGGACCACCGCTCAGGACCGGAGCGTGCCCGGCGCCGGCCGCCCTAGCCGGTCGACTGCAGGCCCGCGGCCACTCCGTTGACCGTGAGCTGGACGAGGCGCTGCAGCCGCTCGCGATCCGGGTCGTTCGGGGGCCGGCGGCGGAGCTCGGCGAGCAGCCGGACCTGCAGCTCGCTGAGCGTGTCGACGTACGGCGTGCGCAACGCGATCGTCCGCTGGAGCATCGGTGCGCCGTCGAGCAGCCGCGCGCGCCCCACCACCCGGAGCAGCAGATCGCACGTCCGCCCGTGCTCCGCCTCGATCGTCCGCCAGCGTTCGTCGTCGCCCTCGGCCGTGGCCAGCGCCGCGAACCTGCGGGCGACCCCGAGGTCGACCCGCGCGAGCGCAAGCTCCGCGTTGTCGAGCACGCTGGCGAGGAACGGCCACGAGCGGTAGAGCCGCCCGATCCGCTCCAGCCCCTCGTCGCCGTGCCGTGCGTGCCAAGCTGCCAGCGCCGAGCCCAGCCCGAACCAGCCCGGCAGCTCGATCCGGGCCTGCGTCCAGCTGAACACCCAGGGGATGGCCCGGAGCTCCTCGATCGCCGGGGGAGCGCCGTCGAGGTCGCCGGCACGTCGTCGTGCCGACGGCCGCGAGCCCAGTCGCAGCGCGCTGATCTCCGCGATCGGCGTTGCCGCCCGGAAGAAGCCGGCAAAGCCCGGATCGTCGTACACGAGCGCCCGATACGCGCGACGCGCCTCGGCTGCGAGATCGTCGAGCACGGGCCCGCCCTCCGCCACCGCCGCCGCGAGCGCCTCGTCGTGCCGCGGCGCTGACGCGAGCAGGACCGCGGCGGTCATGAGCTCGATCTCGCGCCGCGCGATCTCCGGGTCGGCGTAGCGCGCCGCGATCACCTCGCCCTGCTCGGTCACCTTGAGCCGGCCGTCGATCGATCCGGGCGCCTGGGCGCGGATCGCACGGTGAGTGGGACCGCCACCTCGACCGATTGCGCCGCCTCGGCCGTGGAACAGGGTCAGCTCGACGTCGTGCCGACGGGCCACTGCCACGAGCGCCGCCTGCGCCCGGTGAAGCAGCCAGGTGGCGGTGAGAAACCCCGATTCCTTGTTCGAGTCCGAGTAGCCCAGCATCACCTCCTGGCGGCCGCCCCGGTGGGCGAGGTGCTCGTGGTACGCCGCATCCCCGAGCAGCCCGTCGAGGATCTGGCCGGCCGATGCCAACACTTCGGCTGACTCGAACAGAGGCACGATGTCGAGGTCCGGCGGCATCCCACCCTCGCCCGCCGCGAAGCTGGCCAGCTCGAGCACGTCCGTCACGTCGGCCGGGGCGAGCGTGAAACTCACGACGTACCGGCACGCGGCCGCCGCACCGAACCGGGACTGGATCCGGGCCATCGCCCGGAAGGTTTCGAGCACCTCCCCGAGCGTGACGCCGGGCGCCAGCTCGCGGTCCTGCGGCGCGCCCTCCCGCACGGCCTGGAGCGCAGCCCGGTGGACCGCGCTGTGCTGGCGCACCTCCAGCGACGCGAAATGGAAGCCGAACGCCTCCACCTGCCAGCGCAGGTCCTGCAGCTGCCCCCATGCCACTCGCTCCAGGCCGGCATCCGCGAGCGCCGACTGAAGCTCGGCGATCTCGGCCACCAACTCGTCCGGAGACCCGTACCGTCCGGTCTGCGCGCCGGGCGCAGAGGTGAGGAACGCCCGAGTTCGCCGCAGTCGCTCAGCGATGTGTCCCAGCCGCCGGCGGTACGGCTCGCCGGGGAAGCGCCGCCGGAGCTCGCCGTCGAGGTCCGCCAGCGTCTCGGCGTCGCGCGCGAGCCGCGAGACCAGCGCCCGCGGCAGGTCCTCGTCGGGAATAGTGGTCGAGATCGTCTGCATCAGCCGCGTGGCGACCGCCTCGAGCCCGTGCAGGACGTGATCGGCCTGGATGCGAAGCGTCCGCTCGGTGAGCTCCGCGGTGAGCGTGGGGTTGCCGTCGCGATCGCCGCCCACCCAGGTCCCCCAGCGCAGGTACGGCCGGATCCGCGGCGCCCGCGTGCCAGTCCGGCCGGAGTCCGTGGCTGAGCCGTCGCGGACCGCCGGATCGTCGAGCGCCGCGTCGACGGTGCGGAGGACGCGGGGCAGGAGCGTGAACAGGGTCTCATCGAAGAATGCGAGCACCGTCCGGACCTCGTCCAGCGGCGAGAGCCCGGCCGGCCGCACGTCGGCGGTATGCCACAGCAGCGCGATCTCCTCGCGCAGGCGGCGTCGGACCTCGACGTCCTCGTCGGGCGTGAGACGCGGATCGTCGAGGCGTTCGAGATGGCGGGCACAGCGGCGCAGCGCGAGCAGCAGCGTGCGGCGGCGAGCCTCGGTCGGATGCGCCGTGAGGACCGGCACGATCGACAGGCGCTCGACGAGCGACTGGACCGCGTCGGGCGGCATCGACCGCCGGAGGGTCGCGACAGCGGCCGCGACCGAGTCGGCCAGTGCCCCGTCGCGTGCGGCCCGCCGCCGCCGCCGGAGCGTGCGGACGCGGTGGCGCTCCTCGGCCAGGTTCACCAGCTGGAAGTAGCGGGTGAACGCCCGGCCCACGAGGTCCGCCCCGTCGAGGTCGACCCCCTCGAGCGTGTCCGCGAGCCGGACCTCCGCGCCGGGGTCGTCGCCGCGCCGCACCGCGACCGCCGCGCGCCGGATCCGCTCGACGAGCTCGAACGTCTCGGCGCCCGCCTGCTCGACGATCACCTGGCCGAGCAGCGCGCCCAGAAGGCGGACCTCGTGCGCGAGGGGGTCCCGCGCGTTCGCGCTGCCGATCCCCCCCGGCTCGGCCCGGACGGCGGCGTTCGGCGCCGCTCGGCGCGCCCGTGCCGTCATCGTCGCGCAACCTTCGCGCAACCGTCCGCCGGGCGAGCCGACCGTAGGCTTGTATCGTGGGCCTCGTGGCAACGATGGACGCCGTCCCGGCCGACAGCGCAGACCAGCTCGAGCAGCTGCGCTTCCTGCACCGCGTCGCGCGCCTTGCGACCACGGCGCGGACCTGGGACGAGCTGCTCGAGACGGTCGTCAACGAGACCCGGGACGCGCTCCACGCGGACGTCTCCTCGCTGTACCTCCTCGATCGCGACGGAGCGTACCTGACGCTCGCGGCGACCAACGGCCTGGACCGGTACCAGATCGGTCGCGCCCGGGTGCCCTTCGCCGAGGGGGTCACTGGTCGGGTGGCCGACACGCGCGAGCCGCTGGCCATCAGCGACGTCCGCGACGATCCGCGGTTCCTGTGGGTCCGCGGCCTCGACCAGCGCCGCTTCGTCGTGTCGATGCTGAGCGTGCCGCTGATCTGGAACGACCAGACGGTCGGAGTCCTCAATATCCAGACGGAGGAGCGGCGCGAGTTCGGCCCGCACGACGTCGACCAGCTCCGCGCGATCGCCGACCTGCTCGCCGGGATCGTCGAGAAGGGACGTCAGCAGCGCGAGGCCGAGTCGCGGGCAGATGAGCTGCGCCGGATCGACGAGGCACGCAACGAGCTGATCGCGCTCGTAACCCACGAGCTGCGCACGCCGCTCGCGGTCGTCCGCGCCTATGCGGACCTGCTCGCGGACGATCCGCCGCTCGAGGGGCGGGCGTCGCGCGACCCGTCGCGCCGGGCGCAGCGATCGGCATGGCACCGCTCGACGCTCGAGCAGGTGGAGCGGCTGGACCGGCTGGTCGACTCGATCCTCCAGTCCGTTCGGGTCGTTCCGGACCAGCCGGCAGTCGTCGTCCCCACGGACGTCGGGCGCCTCGTCATCGATCTGGTCGGCGGGCTCGCGCCGATCCTGGGCCGGCACCGGCTGGAGCTCGAGCCGACCCCCGGGCTGCAGGCGCTGGCGGATCCTCCGCGGCTTCGCCAGATCCTCGAGCACCTCATCGAGAACGCGGTGAAGTACGCGCCGCCCGACACGAGCGTGACCCTCGACTGGCGAATGGAGGAGGGCCGGGTCCGGATAGCGGTGACGGACCAGGGTCCGGGCATCCCCGAGGCGTGGCGCGAGCGGATCTTCGAGCCGTATGCACGCCGCGACACCCACACCGCCCGGGGCTCCGGTATCGGGCTGTACGCCGCCAAGCGGCTGGGTGAGTCGATGGGCGGTCGGCTGTGGTGCGAGCCGGCCGAGCCGAACGGCGCGCGCTTCGTTGTCGCACTGCCGGCAGCGGTGGCGGTCTAGACGATGACGATGGGCCAGCGCCCGCTGCGCATCCTCGTCGTCGACGACGATCCCGCGATGGTCGGGGCGCTCTCCGCGCTGGTGGGGACCGAGGGCCACCAGGTCATCACGGCCTACGACGGCCTCACCGCCGTGCGCCGGTTCCGCGAGGAATCACCGGACCTCGTCCTGCTCGATCTGGCCATGCCGGGCCCCGACGGTTTCACCGTCGCCGGCCAGATGCGGGCCGCCGGTGCCGCGCCGATCCTCGTGGTCTCGGGCGAGAGCGCCGAAGAGGCCAAGGTGCGGGCCTTGCGCATCGGCGCCGACGACTACCTCGTCAAGCCGTTCGGCAAGGCCGAGCTGCTGGCGCGGATCGCGGCCGTGATGCGCCGCTTCGATCGGTCCGTCACCCCCGCCGGCGGCCCGCTCACGGCCGGCAACCTCGAGCTGGACCACAGCCGCCACGGGGCGCGCGTGGGCGATTCCGAGCTCACGCTCACCCCCACGGAGTTCCGGCTGCTGGAGATGCTCGTCCGTGCCGGCGGCGCGCTGATCCCGCATCTCCAGCTCGCCCGAGCCGGCTGGCCGGCCGAGGCGGACCCGGACCTGCTCTGGCTCAAGCCGCATCTCGCCCGGCTGCGCGCCAAGGTCGAGGCCGCGGGCGGGCCCGCGATCCTGGCCGTCCGCGGCGTGGGCTACCGGGTCGCCGCCGATCCGCCCGGCTAAGCACCGCCCGGCAGCCGATCGGCCGTTCGAGATGCACCGGCTGACCAAAGCGCAGGCTCGGCGTGTCGCCGTGCGCGCTCAGTTGCTCGAGGCGACTCGGCCGACAGATCTGGTGTCGCTCGTGGAGCGGCTGACGATGCTGCAGATCGACCCGACCTCGGCAATCGCGCCGAGCGCGGACCTCGTCGCCTGGAGCCGCCTCGGCTCCGCATACCGGCCTGCCGACCTGAAGCAGGCGCTGGAGCGGGACCGCACGCTGTTCGAGTTCGACGCGGTGGTGCGGCCGATGCGCGACCTTGGCCTGTACCTCGCCGGCGCAGCGGAGTGGCCGCCCCATCAGAAGCAGCGCGAGTGGCTCCGCGACAACGATCGCTTCCGTCGCGACGTCCTCGACCGGCTGGCGAGCGCCGGCCCCCTGAGCTCGCGCGACATCCCGGACACGTCGGTCGTGCCGTGGCCGTCGACCGGCTGGACGAACAACCGCAACGTCACGCAGATGCTGGAGTTCCTGGTGAGGCGCGGCGAGGTCGCGATCGCAGGGCGCGTCGGGCGGGAGCGTCTCTGGGACGTGACCGACCGGGTATACCCGTCTGACGTCGCCGTGCCGTCGGTCGAGGACGCGGCGCGCATGAGGAACGAAAAGCGGCTCGCCTCGCTCGGCATCGCTCGGCCCAGGACGCGGGCGTTGCCTGTCGAGCCGGTCGATGTCGGCCAGGCAGGCGAGCCCGCGGTGGTCGAGGCGGTCAAAGGAGAATGGCGCGTCGATCCCGCCGCGCTCCGTGACGCGTTCGAGGGCCGGACGGCGCTGCTCTCCCCCTTCGATCGGCTCATCCACGACCGCGTCCGCGCAATGGAGCTGTTCGACTTCGAGTACACGCTCGAGATGTACAAGCCAGCCGCGAGCCGCCGCTGGGGCTACTACGCCCTCCCGATCCTCCACGAGGACCGACTCGTCGGGAAGGTCGACGCCGTCGCCGACCGGAGGGCATCAGTGTTGCGGGTCAACGCCATTCACGAGGACGCCACCTTCACCCGCACGATGACGGGAGCCGTGCGGGCCGAGCTCCGCGACCTGGCCTCGTGGCTCGGCCTCTCGGGAGAGCCGTCCTGAGCTCGGCCTCTCAGGATCCGCCCAGCTCCGTCAGGATGCGGGACATGTGCCTGAGATGACTGCGCTCGTGACGCGCCATCCAGTCGCCGTAGTAGAGGGTGCTGTACTCGTAAACGGTGTTCGGCGGCGCGCTCACCGTTGCCGTCCGCTTCCAGGCTTCCAGTGGCAGCCGCTCGAGAACGTCAAGGAGCTCGGCGCGCTGCGCGCGGAACGCGTCGAACGCGGGGCCGAACTTCCATTCGAAATACTCCTTCTACAACGTCGTCGGCGCCTTTCCCTTCCAGGCCGGATGGTCCTCGCGGACGATCCGCAGCATGTTGCCTCCGAGGACGTCGTGGCAGCTGCGCAGATGGGCCAGCTGGTCATTCACCGACCAGCCGTAATCGGTCACCGCGGAGAGCACCTTCTGCGAGACGCCACGCGTGAGCTCCTCGAGCCGCGGCACGGTGGTCCGCAGGATCTCCATCGTCGCGCCGACGGTCAGCAGCGGCGTCATTGCCTTGCCTTGCCGCGGTGGTCGCGCTGCCCTTGCCACGCCGCCAGTTTGGCCTGAGATCCTGCCTCCCTGCGTCAGGAATAGTCCGAGACGGATCCAGAAACCTGCGAGAGGCTCCATGAGCGCATGAACGTCACCGATTGGCTTCTCGATTCCGATCCCGCCATCCGCTGGCAAGTCATGCGCGACCTGACCGATGCGCCGGACGAGGACGTCGCCGCCGAACGCACGCGCGTGGCCCGGAAGCGTTCGCGCGGCGCGCACGATGTCCGTTCATGTCGCACGCATCACCGTTGGAGGAGCACAGTGCGCGGCGGCCTCTTGAGGCGCCTTGCCCACGCGGGCGTTCCGTATGCGGTGCGTTTCTAGGAGGCCTCGCAAGCGTTCCCTCACGACCTCGGCGGCGCTCACGGCAGAAACGGACGTGGTACGCGACCGTGGAAGCGCGGTCAGCGGGCCTCGGTGGGAGATCCCACTCGCCGGGGAGAAACGGTCGGGATCGGTCGCGGCGGCGGCGCCTCCGGTACAACGGCCACGACCGGCTCCACGAGCCATGTGTCATGGGCGAGGCGCGGGTCCCCAAGAAGCGCCTCCGCCGTACGTGAGCCAACCGACGCGTGCCGCTCCAGGAGCAGGCGCAGCTCGGCCATGCGTTCGACGCCGTCGGCGCGGTCCGCGAGGATCGCCGCGATCCTGACCGCCTCGACAGAACCGCCGTTGAGCGCCGCCGTGGCCCGTCCGCCGGGATCGTGGATGAACGCCCGGCCGCCCGTCATGCCCGCGCCGAAGTTGGCGCCCACCGGTCCCAGCACCACGACCGTGCCGCCCGTCATGTACTCGCACCCGTGCGGCCCCACGCCCTCGACCACCGCGACCGCGCCGCTGTTGCGCACGGCGAATCGCATCCCTGCCCGGCCGACGAGGTGCAGGCGGCCGCCGGTGGCGCCGTACAGGCAGGTGTTGCCCGCGACGGCGCTCCCGTCGCCGGCCGCCAGCTCGGGCTCCGGGGCGACGACGACCATGCCGCCCGAGAGTCCCTTGGCGACGTAGTCGTTGGCCTGGCCGGACAGCCGCACGTCGACGCCATGCGGCAGGAAGGCGCCGAACGACTGGCCGGCCGAGCCGCGCAACCGGATCACGACCGGGGGCCGGAGCTCGCCACGCTCGACGGCCCCCGCCAGCCCGGCGCCGAAGGACCGGTCGGCCGTGGTCACCCGCAGCCCCATGGCCTCGATCGATCCCTGTCCCCGGAACGCGTCGACCAGGGCGGTCTCGAGCGGCGATGCGGGCCGGTGGCGCACGGAGCGGGCAGCCGAGCCCGGGTCCGCGCGGCGCGCCGGAGAGGCGGTCCATCGCGGTGCGGCGAGGACGGGTCGAAGGTCATGGGTCGAGTCGAGGGCCTGGAGCCGCGCGCGGCCCTCCCCGACGAGCTCCCCCACCGATTGGACGCCGATCGCGCCGAGCTCGCGCCGCAGGTCCTCGGCCAGGGCGAGCGCGAACCGTTCGACCTGCTCGGGCGTGCCGGTGAACTTCGCGCGGAGGTCCTCGCGCTGGGTCGCGATCCCCGTGGGACAGGTGTCGAGGTGGCACTGGCGGGCCATGTCGCAGCCGATCGCCACGAGCATGGCCGTTCCGAAGGCGAACTCCTCGGCGCCGAGAAGCGCGGCGACGAGAAGATCTCGGCCGGTCTGCAGGCCGCCATCGGCTCGCAGCGCCACCCGATCGCGCAACCCGTTCCGCAGCAGCACCTGGTGGACCTCGGCCAGCCCCAGCTCCCAGGCAGCTCCAGCGTGCTTGATCGACGAGAGCGGCGAAGCGCCGGTGCCCCCGCTGTGGCCGCTGAGATGGACGTAGCCGGCCCCGGCCTTGACGACGCCCGCCGCGATCGTGCCCACGCCGCGTCCCGCCACCAGCTTGACGCCGATCCGGGCTGCGGGGTTGATCGCCCGCAGGTCCGCGATGAGCTGGGCGAGGTCCTCGATCGAGTAGATGTCGTGGTGCGGCGGCGGGCTGATGTACGACTGGCCCACCTGCCCACGGCGGAGGGCCGCGATGAAGGCCGTAGCCTTGCGCCCTGGCAGCTGGCCGCCCTCGCCGGGCTTCGAGCCCTGCGCGATCTTGATCTCGAGCTGGTCGGCACGGGCGAGATACGCGGCGGTGACGCCGAACCGCGCGGAGGCGACCTGCTTGATCCGCGCGTCGCGGCGCCGGCCGTCGGCACCCGCGGCGTACCACGCCGGGTCCTCTCCGCCCTCGCCGGTGTTCGCGGCGCCGCCCGCCCGCTGGATGCCGATGGTGAGCGCCTGGTGCGCCTCGGGGGAGAGCGCGCCCACGCTCATCGCCGACACCACGAACCTGCGGGCGATGTCGCGGGCGCTCTCGACCGACGCCAGCAGAACGGCCGTGCCTGGACGGATCCGCAGGTCGTCGCGCACCAGCGAGCGTCCCCGCGCGGCCACGCCCTGGCGGTGCGCGGCCATCGCGGTGGCGGCGTCACCGGGTGCGGCGCCGGCAATCGCCTGGATCGTCTGGACGATCTTGGGCGCGTAGAGGTGCGCCTCGCCGTCGGCGCGGAAGCGGGCCAGCCCGGGATCCGGCAGGCGCGGCTCGCGCCCGGTGGCCGGCTCGGGGAGCGCGCGAGCCGCGTCGAGCCGCCGCAGCTGGCGCCGGGCGAGGTCGGCGAAGCCGAGGCGTCCGGGCCACGCGGCGGCCGAGGGGAAGCAGCGCGCGACGACGTCGGGGGCGAGCTCGAGGGTGTCGAACAGCTCGCCGCCGATGTACGAGGCCGCGGTGGAGATGCCCATCCGCGCGAGCGTCTTGCGCAACCCCGCGTCGAATGCAGCGACGAGATTGCGGACGGCCTGTGCGGGGCTGAGCTCCTCGGCGCCGCGACTTCCCGCGAGCTCGGCGGCCAGTTCGAGCGCAAGCCGCGGATGAACCCCCGTCGCGCCAGCGGCAAGCACCATCGCAAGCGAGTGCACGTCGAGGACATCGGCGGCATCGACCACGAGATCCGTCCGGCCGCGCAGGCCGGCCGACACCAGCCGCGTGTGCACGACGCCCGCCGCGAGCACCGACGGCACTGGCAGCCGCCCCAGGCTCAGTCCGCGGTCGCTCAGGAGGAGCACGTCCGCGGCACGAGGCCCCACGGCGGCGGCGACCGCGCGATCGGCGAGCCGGTCGAGGGCGGCCTCGAGCCCATTGGGCCCGGCAGCCGGATCCCAGGTCGCGTCGAGCTCGACGACGGGGCCCCGCAGCGCCGCGAGCAAGCCTCCGAGGTCGACCACCAGCGGTCGCTCGAGCCGCAGCGTGCCCGGCGGCGCAGGCTGCCCTGCGAACAGCGATGCGCGCCGTCCGAGCTCGATCCGCAGGTCCATGACGGCCCGCTCGCGATCGGGGTCGATCGGGGGGTTGGTGACCTGGGCGAACGCCTGGCGAAGGTGATCGGCGACGCGGCGGTCGACGAGGCCGCGCCCCGGCGTCGGCGTGTCGTCGCCCATGCTCCACAGCGGCTCGTGCGCCTCCAGCGTCATCGTCCTGATGTCGAGCCGGAGCCGCTCCGCGTCGAGACCGGCGAGGTAGCGGAGGGGGGGAGGAGTCCCCTCCGCCGTCTCGCCGTGGATGGCCGGGCCGTCCCCGTGCACGGGATGCGGCTCGTCGTGGATCGGGATGCCTTCGAGCACGACGGCCTTGGCTTCGACGTCCTCGAGGATCCGGCGCCGTCCCGGATCGACGAGCAGCATCTGACCGGGGCCCAGCCGGCCGCGGCGCACGGTCTCCCCTGCCGGAAGCGGCACGGCCCCGGCCTCCGACGCGGCGGCCACGAGCCCGTCACGGGTCGATGCCCAGGCAAGCGGTCGGAGCCCGTTTCGGTCGAGCAAGGCGCCCACCCACCGTCCGTCGCCAAAGACGAGGGCCGCCGGGCCGTCCCACGGCACGAGGAACCCCGCGATCCGCCGCTGGAGCGCCGCGACCTGGGGGTGCGGGCTGAGCCGCAGCGGCAGCGCCTCGGGGACCGCTGCAAGAAGCGCGGTCGGAAGATCCCAGCCGGTCTGCAGCAGGAGCTCGATCGCCTCATCGAGCGACAGCGAGTCGGACCCGTTCGCCGATAGGATCGGGCCGGCATCGAGGAGCTCGCGGGTCTCGCGGCGAGCGGAATCGCCGAGCCGGCCCCGAAGCTGCCGCCGGTTGCCCCGGACCGTGTTGATCTCGCCGTTGTGCGCCAGGTGGCGGAACGGCTGGGCGAGCGGCCACTGGGGCGCCGTGTTGGTCGCGTAGCGCTGGTGGAAGATCGCGTAGCGAAGGTCCAGCCGGGCGGCGAGGTCCGGGTAGAGCGCGGCGAGGCGGTCGCCGGCAACGAGGCCCTTGTAGACGATGGTTCGGGACGACGCCGACGGCACGGAGAGCCCATGGAGTCCCTCGTCGCGCGCGGCGGTCTCGAGGCGTCGCCGGGCGACGACCAGCCGCCGCTCGAAGGCCGTGGGGCCAAGGGTCGGCGGGCTAAGCACGATCGCCTGGCGGACGTCCGGCCGAGACGCTGCGGCAGCGGCGCCCAGCGCCGATGGCTCGAACGGGACGCGACGCCACCGGGCGATCGGGAGCCCGGATTCCGCGAGGACTCGCTCGACAAGTGCCCGCGCCCTGGACCCGCGTGTTCGACCGCGGGGCAGGAACAGCTGGACGATCCCCGGCCGGGAAACAGCGGGCTCCGGTACGAGCAGGTGGACGAGGCCCCGGTCGAGCGGCAGCGAGACGCCCGCGCCGTCGCTCGACTCGCCGTCGGCCCCGAACGCGCCCCGGTGGCCGAGCGACGCGAGACCGGCCAGGGCCAATGGCAGGACCCGGTCGCGCGAGCGCCCGCCCGCGTCCGCGACGAACCCGACGCCGCAGGCGTCGTGCTCGAAGCGAGGGTCGTCGAGGTTGCGGAGGGGTCGACGAGACATGGCGCCTCTGCGAGATCAGACCGCCGGTCGCGGTCAGGAGGTGTAGGCGGCCTCACCGTGGAGTGCCAGGTCGAGGCCCAGCTCCTCCTCCTGGCTCCCCACCCGGATGCCGAGGATGAAGTCGACGAGCTTCACGATCACGAACGTGCCCAGCCCCGCGAACGCCACCGTTGCCCCAACCGCGATGAGCTGGGTGACGACCTGCCCGGGGTTCCCGTCGATCAGGCCCGGATAGGCGTTCACGGCACCCGTGGCGAGGACGCCGGTCGCCACCGCGCCGAGCATCCCGCCGACGCCGTGGACCGCGAAGACGTCGAGCGCGTCGTCGATCTTGATCCGCTCGCGCAGCAGCGTGGCGCTGTAGCACAGGCCGCCCGCGGCGAGCCCGATCAGCAGCGCGCCCCCGGCGGTGACGAATCCGGAGGCCGGGGTGACCGCGACGAGCCCTGCGACGGCGCCGCAGACCGCGCCGACGACGCTGACCTTGCGCTTGAGGGCGTAGCTCGCGAGGACCCAGGTGATGGTCCCGGCCGCCGCCGCGGTGTTGGTCACGATCAGCGCGTTCGCCGCCAGGCCGTTCGCGGCGAGGGCCGATCCGGCATTGAAGCCGAACCAGCCAAACCACAGGAGCCCCGCGCCGAGGACGGTCATCGGGACGTCGTGGGGCTCCATGCGGTCGCCGTTGAGGCTGCGCCGCCCGATCAGGAGCGCGACGACGAGCGCCGACACCCCCGAGCTGATGTGGACGACGGTGCCGCCGGCGAAGTCGAGCGCGCCCAGCTTGAACAGCCAGCCATCGGCGGACCAGACCCAGTGGGCGAGGGGCGAGTAGATGAAGATCGACCAGAGGACGGTGAAGAGGACGAACGCGCCGAACCGCTTTCGCTCGGCGAACGCGCCGGTGATGAGCGCGGGCGTGATCGCCGCGAACATGAGCTGGAACCCGGCGAAGAGGACGAACGGGATCGTCGTGCCGTACACGGTGCTCGGCTCGGCGCCGACGTTCATGAAGCCCAGGAAATCGATGCCGCCCACGAGGCCGAGCCCGGCGACATCGGGCCCGAACGCGATCGAGAAGCCGACCAGCACCCAGACGACGCTCACGATGGCGAGCCCGAAGAAGCTGTGCATGATCGTCGAGAGGACGTTCTTGCGCCGGACGAGGCCGCCGTAGAACAGGGCAAGACCCGGCAGCATCACCATGACCATCGCCGTGGCGATGAGCAGCCACGCGGTGTCGCCGCTGTCGATCGCGGAGCCATCCGCGGCCGCCGCGGCTCCTGGCACGGCCAGGGCCATGGCCGCGGGAACCGCAATGCGTGCCAGCCGCCAGCGCATCGATCGCATCGTCATCCTCCTTGAGGTCGCCACGCCCAGGCGGGACGCGTCCTCCAGCGCCCGTCCCGAGGCTAGGTCGCATGTGGTGCCCGGTCGTCGGCGACCGGGAGGCGCGAAGGATGCGGTTCGGTGGCGCCGCACCCTCCGGACGTGATGAAGCCCCTCCAGCGGGGAGGGGCTTGTGAAGTCGATGTGCGGCGCCTCGGGCGCGGCGGGCGGTCCCGTCAGGACACCATCGGGCGGCCGAGCAGGTCGTGCTCGATCTCGGCGCAGGCGATCCGGCAGCCACGGGCATCGCGCCCACCGAGGCGGCCGTAGTGCAGGAACCGACCCTCGCCCGACGCCTCGAGCCGGCAGCCGCAGGCAGCGCACACCACCGGTGCGCCCTGGCCGTCACGGACCGAGCGGCGCGGAGTGCTCTGGCTGTTGGTCGGATGGATCATCGACGCATACTCGCCCATGCCGTGCACGGCGTCGGCGGCGGGGTGGGTGCGGGATGGTTGCGGTCCGGTTGCGGCGAGGGCCCGCGGCGCTATCGGGCCTGCCGGTAGATCAGCCCCAGCGACCCGTCCTGGACGAGGGTCAGCCGGTCCCCGTCGACGGTCGCCTGAAATCCGTCGCCGATCACGTCGGCCACGTGCGAGTCCTGGGCCTGAAGCTCGGGGTTGCACTCGCCGTCCGCGGCCAGCTCCGTGATACGGACCTCGTCGCCCTGGACCACGTACCGGCCGGTCAGCTGCCGGCAGCCCGTCGACCCGCGCAGGCTGCCATCCGAGCGGAGCTCGAGGGTAGCTTCCGCGCCCTGCGGCGACTGTGCGATGTCGGCGTTCGTCAGGGTCTCGAGGATCCAGCGGGTGTCGACGAGCGCGGCGGCGTTCACCGGCTGGAGGGCCACGAAGCGCAGCTCCACGCCCGGCCCGGACAGGAGCAGGCGGTCTCCGGCCCGGGTCGCGCTGGCGACCCGGCCAAGCGCCTGCAGGAAGGCCGCTTCCGACGCCGCGATCGGGGCCTCGCAGCCCATCGCCGTGCTGCTCACCTCGATGACTTTGAACGACGGCCCGCTCGACTCGAGGCGGCCGCCGTAGTGGTTGCAGGCCGCGGTGCCCGAGACCCCGTTCGCGTCGACCGTCATCGTAATCCGGTTCTCGGCGACGATCGGGACGGGCCGGCCGTCGAGGCTCCCCGCCTCGAGCTGCCAGGCGCCGGCCGTCTGAACCTCGAGCAGCTGATCGCAGCCCACCAAGCTGACGGCGGCCACCGCGGCCAGGGCGAGGGCCCAGCGCATCGATCGCCTCCGCGTCCGCGTCCGCTGCTGTCGAGGGCCGGGAGGGATTCGAACCCTCGACCGGAGGATTAAAAGTCCCCTGCTCTACCGCTGAGCTACCGGCCCGCCCGGGACCGTATCACGTTCGGTTCAGGGCTTCCGGCGCCTCCGCTGTCCGGTGTTCGGCCCGCCTGACCACCGTTCTGACCTCCAAACCGCCGTCGCACCGCGAAGCCTTCGGCGCTCGTCTCGACGTGAAGGTCGAAGCGACGCTCGAAGACAAGATCGACGCCGAACTGACGGACGATGAGCTTCAGCGACACGCGCTCGATCTGGCTGACGAGGTTCAGCGGCGCTTCGGAGTCAGGCCGTGATCCGGGTCCGGATCCCGGGGCGTGGCGAGATCGAATGGACGGGGCCGGACAGCGTCGCGTCGAGGTCGACGACGGGCTCGCGACGCGGATCATGAACGGGAAGCTCGACGACCGGCGGGCGTCTCAGGCGATCGACGACGTCGGAGCGGCGCTCCGGGCCGAAGCCGATCGCGTGCTGTCCCGGGCCGCGTACGACGGGGCGGCGTGGGGCGACGACGATCCGTTCCGGGTCACGCCGGAGTCGCCCGGTCACGCGAAGCTCGCTCTGCTCTCGATCCCGGGGGCCGAGCTTGTCGACGAGGATCCCGACGACGAGAGCGTCTTCGCGGAGGTCGACGCGATCGTCGGGGGATACGGACCGTGAAGGCTCTCGTCATCCCCGGGCTCGGGGCCGTGACCGAAGACGGGCGTGTGATCCCGGCGCGTCAGTCGACCGAGACCGAGGGCGTCGCGTTCGCTCAGACGATCCGGGAGGCGGTCGCGTCGGGCCGTCCGCTCGTCGAGCGGTTTGATCACGTCTACGTCGTCGAGATCGATCGGCTGACTGATCCGACTACCCTCGTCGACGACGTCCGCCGACCGCGAACCTGTCGACGATGCGGCGCGAGCTTCGAGGCTAGGAGCGCGACGCTCGTCTACTGCTCTGTCGGCTGTCGGCCGCATCCCGGCTATCGCAAGTCCGAAGCTCCGGGCGGGCGCGTAGGAAGGCCGCTCAGGACGCCGAGCATCCGTCAGGTACTCAGCGACCGGCGCGAGCAGATCGGGCCGGGACGGCGGCTCCTAGCTCGTTAGGGAGCGCGGGGCGGGAGCGTCCCGCGAACGTTCAGATCGCGGCGATCGCGGGCGTCGACGAGATCACGGTTCGCCGAGAGCGTCACTCGACAAATGTCGAGTCAGAACCCGCGCCGGTCACGAACACTCGCGGTCAGAAGCGCCCGGCGACGCTCGGGCCGATCCGGATCGAGTACATCGAACCGGCGACGCCGCGACGTCCGCGCTGTAGTCTGCCGGTGTGTCGTTCTTCCGACGGTTACGGGGCGGCGTGGGGCGGGACGAGGGGCCGGTCAGCCCTTCCCATGAGGTCGTGGCCGACGATCGCGGCGTCCTCTACGTCGACCCGGTGTGTCCTCATTGCAGAACCCGGTTCGACCCGCTCCCCAAACGCGGTCGCAAGTGTCCGGCGTGCGGGCAGCCTGTCGTATACGCCCGAGGCGACGACGATCTCGTCCGGCTCCGGCGCCCCGACGACCCCGAAGACAAGGACGCCGCGTGGGCGCGAGATCAGGCGGCCCGTGACGCGCTGTTTCAGAATCGGAACGGCGAGCCGCTCCGGGCGCTCAATCGGGAGCGTCTAGCCACGTACGCGGCGCTTCGGATCCGCGTCCGCGTCGTGAATGCCGACTTGAACAGCGTCGTCATCGGCGGCGCGGACCAGATCGGGCCCGGGGCGTCCTCGTGCGACCGATGCAAGAGCCTCGTCGGCGTGGTGTACGACGCTCTCGAAGCGCCTCTGCTCCCGCTCTCCGGCTGTCGGAGCCGACCTAACGGGATCTGCGTCTGTCGCTACGAGCTATTCCCGACAGCCTGACCAGCCGTCTTCACGCGCGATCTTCCTTGACGCACGTCGCGAGACTCCGACCGTCGACTCTTCTTCGGAAGCGCCCGGCTGCGCAGCGGCGATCGCCGCGACGAGTTCAGGCGTGGTCGTCGCTCATTCCCGGACGATACGGGTCAAGCGCAACCGATTGCTTCGCCGATGACTGACGCCGTGAGCTTCCGTGGCCGCAATCAACGCCCGCTAGACCACCGACCCTGACCACTTAGACAGCAACACGCCGCGGCATTAGGCATCACGTGAAGGAGTCCGGACCAGTCGCTCCACTCACGGGACGGCACTCCACGAAACGTGGCGATAGGCCCGTGGCGAGATTAAAGTCCCCTGCTCTACCGCTGAGCTACCGGCCCGCCCGGGACCGTATCACCTCGCCGAAGCGCCCGCCGATCCCAGCCTGCCGTCCACGCGATGATCCGGTCCAGCTGGGCATCCGAGAGCCGATGTTGCAGATCGTGGGCCATGACCTTGCCGGCCCATGACACGAATGGCGCCATGTCCCGCAGCTGGCCGTTCAGCTCCTCGTAACCCGCGCGCCAGCCGCGCCGGAATGCCCGCACCACCCGCCGGTCGAACGTGCCGACGCCGGGATCCGCCACGAGGATCGAGTACGTGCGGGCCACGTCGGCCCGCGGATCGCCGGCGCGGGCGTTCACCCAGTCGAGGACTGCTGTCACGGTCTCGCCTTCGACCAGCACGTTCATGGGATGGAAGTCGAGGTGGAGCAGAGCACGAGGCGCAGCCTCGTCGGGTGCCGGGAGGACCGCGGCGGGCACCCAGCCCCGCCACCCGTCCGCGCGCCAGCCCGCCGGCGCCGCCACCCGGTGGATGGCGGCCTGCGTCCGCCCGAACGACAGACCGACCGCCTCGGCCCGGTCCGGCGCCCCGAGGAGGCGGGCGACGACCGTCTCGCCCGTGCACCAGCCGATGACCGTGACCGGTCGACCCTCCCAGGTGCCCCGGGCGATGACCGCCGGAACGGGGACGCCGCCGGCATGGGCTGCCGCGAGAGCCTCTGCTTCGCGCTCTGCGGCCGCACCCTGGTCGGACCTGAAGAGCCGCACGGCGACCGGGCCGTCCGGCAGCTCGACCCGCCAGATGACCGTGTCGGACCCGCCCTCGACCCGCCGGGCATCGCGCCCCCGGCCGGCGCCGAGTGATGCCGCGATCCGGATGGGGTCGAGCGAGGCCTCCCTCATGGATCAGCCGCAGGACCGGATCACGGCCGCTCGTACACCTCGGGATTGACGGGGTTCGGCAGCCGCTCGCCGCGCACGCCGGCCAGCAGGTTCGCGGCCGCCATCTCGGCCATCTTCCCGCGCGTCGCCGGCGTGGCCGAGGCGATGTGCGGCACGATGAGGCAGTTGGGCAGGGACACGAGCGGGTCGTCGACCGGGATCGGCTCCGGGTCGGTGACGTCGAGGGCCGCCGCGCCGATGACGCCGTCCCGGAGCGCCGCGTGAAGCGCCACCGGATCCACGACCGGCCCGCGAGCCGTGTTGACCAGGACCGCCGTCGGCTTCATGCGCGCCAGTCGCGGCGCATCGACGAGCCCGCGCGTCTCGTCGGTCAGGTTGACGTGGAGCGACACGAAGTCGCAGCGTGCCAGCAGGTCGTCGAGCTCGGCGTACTCCGCTCCCAGCGGCTGCGTCACCTCGTCGGGCAGGCGCACCGGGTCGTGGTACAGGATGGTCATCCCGAAGCCCTGCGCCCGTCGCGCGACGGCCTGCCCGATCCGCCCGAAGCCCA
>Ga0136621_1000279_pt1 | contig 19552 bp, 15 predicted proteins | sample AntDryUQ445A2306_FD_104673 | JGI IMG/M metagenome (GOLD analysis project Ga0136621, IMG submission 104673) | Polar desert sand microbial communities from Dry Valleys, Antarctica - metaG UQ445A (23.06) | ecosystem: Environmental > Terrestrial > Soil > Desert | place: Antarctica: Dry Valley...
GATCCGCTGGTCGAAGAAAGACTGCAACCACCTCGCTCTGCTCCAACTCGCCAGCGGTCTCATCGCCTTCAAGAAAGCCCGGAAAGCGACACTTGCTATCGCCCTTCCGGGATAGGCCCTAAGTCTGGCGCTGAGAGTCTAACGCCGATCGAGTACTCGATCCTAGCGCTTGTCGGGCACGACGGGCAGACGGCATACGACCTCACGCTCTGGGCGAGCTCCGGCGCGTGGGGCCTCCTTGGGTACTCACGGTCGAGCCTCCACGAAATACCCAAGCGGCTTGAAGGAAAGGGCCATCTCCGAAGCGAGGAAGTGCCCGCAGCGAAGGGTGGGAAGCGGCGGCTCTACCGACTCACAGACAAGGGCATTGCTGCGGTGAGAGAGAGTGGCTGGCCACCCCGCCAGGGCTGCCCGTCGTTGACTCGGAACTCGTCGTCCGGACTCTGAGCGGGGACCTGATGTCGACCGATGAGTGGTTGGAGTCCTTGCGTGCCGTCCGGCGTGCGATCGAACACCGCCGAGCCGTGCTTACTCTGGCGAAACAGAAGTACAGCTCGGCGCGCAACGACTCGGCGCGGTTGCTGGCCTTCGCCCTCCACGAAGACCTGCTGAATGCGTACACCACCTGGCTGAAGCGCGTCGAATCAGAATTGCGGAAAGTGCGACGGACAGGGAGGCCGCATGGACCACGTCGCGGCTGAGCGGCGCGTACGCGGCACGACCCACCGACCGTGAACTGCACCGAGCTGCGCCGCAACGCCACGGATCGGGCATCATCTGTTCGAGAAACACTTCACCATAAGGTGGGGCGGCACCGCGCGAACGGCCCGCCCCCGGCACAGGAGGACAGCTCCCATGCGACAGCACCGTACCCATCAGGGATTTCGTGTTCGACACCCGCGGACGCACGCGACGCTGCGTGAGGCGTGGACGGTGTGGCTGGAAAGCGCGAAGGCGGGCACGATCCGCACCCGCTCCGGCGACCGCTACAAGCCATCCGCGCTCCGCTCGTATGACGCCGGGATGAAGGCGCGCGTCCTGCCGGTGTTCGAGGGCGCGAAGGTTTCCGCTCTCGAACTTCGCGACTTCCAGGACCTGGCCGACCAGCTTCTCGCCGACGGTCACGATCCCTCAACGATCCGAAACACCTTCATGGGCCTCAGGGCGTTCTACCGGCGCGCGGTCGCGCGCGGCGACGTTGCTTTGAATCCGACCGCCGGACTACAGCTTCCGGCCGTTCGAGGACGGCGTGACCGGATCGCATCCGTGAGCGAGGCCGACAGGTTACTCGCGGCGCTGCCCGAGGGTGATCGAGCCGTGTGGTCCACTGCGTTCCTCGGCGGTCTCCGACGCGGCGAGTTGATGGCACTCGACATCATGCATGTGTTCGACGGCAACGAAGTCGCGAGCCGGATCGCAGTCGAGCGCTCATACGACCCGGTCGCAGGCGAATTCATCTCTCCGAAGAGCCACGCCGGCACACGTTGCGTGCCGGTGACGCGGGAGCTTCGCGCCTACCTCACGGCACATCAGCTGCGGCTGGGCAGGACTACGGGGCTTCTGTTCGGCCGCACTTCGACAAAGCCGTTCGATGACCGCGCCCTCAAGCTTCGGGCGGAGAAGGCGTGGCGCGCAGCCGGGCTGACGTCGATCACCCTCCACGAAGCCCGACACACGTACGCGAGCCTTCTCATCGCTGCGGGCGTCAGCTCGAAAGCAGTGAGCACCTACATGGGCCATGCGTCGATCACGATCACGCTCGATCGCTACGGCCATTTGTTCCCCGGCAACGAGGCTGAGACCGCCAACCTGCTCGATGCATATCTCGCTCGAGAGCGAGACACCTCCGGTGCGTCCGCGTAAGCAACCGAATGGGCCGCGCTCGTGTACGGCGTACGGCTGCGCAAGCGCGCGGGTTACCCGGGTCCAGACACCGGCGGCTCGGCCGTGGAACCGGTGAGTGGCACCCTAAAGGCGGGTAGTACCCTGGCTTCCCAGCAATGTCGAATAGCGTCGTACCGCAACTTCATAAGGCGGAGCGGCGAGCGCCCTCAATCGGACCGGCTCGTGTCCTCGTCCCGACCGGGCTCTTCATCGCTGTCATCTCGGTGGCTGCCCCGAATGGCAGCTACTTTCCGAGCTCGTGGGGCTGGAGCTCACTCGCGTTCCTCTGGGCTGCCGCGATCGGCCTCGTCGTTCAGACCCGGGTCTCGTTTGGAGCGCTGGAGACTGCCTACCTCGGCGCGTGGTTCGTGTTGCTCGCTTGGACCGCAGCATCGCTTCTCTGGTCACCGACAACGACGCAGACCATGTACGAAGTCGAGCGCACGCTCGTGTACGTGGCATTTGCGCTCGCCTAGCAGTCCTCGGGCGCCGCAGTGTCGCGCTGCTGTTACCCGCTCTGCTCGCCGGAATCGTCGCAGTCGCGACGTACGGTCTCGCGACGAGGTTGTTTCCGGATCGCGTCGGCACCTTCGACTCCTACGTCGGTTATCGACTCTCCGAGCCGCTCGGCTACTGGAACGCACTTTCCATCTTCGCCGTAATCGGCGCCGCGGTGGCGGTTGGGCTGGCAGCCCGCGGAAGGTCGATCGTCCAGCGCTCGCTCTCAGCGGCGAGCCTTGTTCTTCTGCTTCCCGTGACTCTCCTGACGTTCGGGAGAGGTGCGTGGATCGCACTCGCGGCCGGGCTCGCCGTGGCGATCGCCGTCGATCCGCGGCGGCTTCAGTTCGTGACCACTCTCCTGGTCGTCGCACCGTGGCCCGCCCTCGCTCTCTGGCGAGTGTACGAATCGCCGAACCTGACAACTGATTACTCGGCGCTCGCTGACGCTTCGAATGAGGGTCGCAATGTAGCTCTAACCATCGCAGCCGTGGCTGTCGCGTCGGCGGTCGCAACAGCCGCCTTTTCGCTCCTCAGCGAACGGGTCACGGTGCAGCGAGGCGTTCGCCGGCCTTACGGCGGCGCCCTGGCGCTCGCGGTCGTGGTCATCGTCGCGTCGGCGATCACTGCCTACTGCCACCGTCCGCCCGGCCCCGGGAACCCCCGTACAATCTCGGTTCCTGCTAACGCGGTTCCTTCCCACCTCGCCCACGGGGACTCGGTCGGACCATGCCCGAGCGGCAACTAGGGACTTCCTGAGTCTTCTTTCTCGCCGAGCGCCTCTCGGAGGCGCTCGGCGGCTCGATGCACGGCGACATCGACCACGTTCCGCGACATGTCCAGCATGGCCCGATCTGATTCCCCGTGAGGCCCGCGCCATAACGGAGCGCTAGGAGCTCTCGATCGCGCTCACTCAGTCGCGAGGCGGGTTCTCGCCCTGAAGACGTACTGGGAGATGATGCCCTCGGTGTCCGCAACCGTCGCGATGTATCTCTTGATCCTCATCGTTACTCATTCAATGATCGGCTAGGACGCTCGTGGGGTTGAGCTGGCGGCGTTGCGAGGTCGGCTGGCGTCCGATTCGCTGGACGAAAACCGCGCGCGCTCAGTACGCCGACCGAATCCGGGCAAGCGCGGGGAGCGTGAGCATGATCAGCCGCACGTCCTCACGCAGCGACCAGTTCGTCACGTACAGGTAATCGAGTTTCGTCATCTCTTCGAATGGAATTTCGCTAGCTCCCAGCACCTGCCACAACCCGGTGATGCCCGGCTTGAGATCGAGGCGCTTCCGTGCCCATGCTTCGACGTGCTGATCCTCGTCGAGGATGAGCGGACGCGGGCCGACGATCGACATCTCGCCGCGGATGACATTGATCAGCTGTGGCAGCTCGTCGATGCGCCAACGACGAAGAAAGGCTCCGGCACGCGTGACTCGCGGGTCGTCGGGAATCTTGAACATCCTCGGGTCTGCGTCGCGATGCATGTTCATGTGCGCGACGTCGGCCTTTCTCGATTCGGCATCGTGCACCATCGTCCGGAACTTGAGCACATGAAACGTGCGTCCCTGCGCTCCCATTCGCACCTGCCGGAAGAAGATCGGGCCGCGGGAGTCGATCGCGATCGAGATCGACGCGATGAGAAAGAGCGGGGAGAGAAGGAGGAGGCCGGCGACCGCGCCGAGGGCGTCGAAGGAGCGCTTGAGGAGGCGCTCGAAGTCGGAGAGTTTTGGGATCGGTAGACCGACCAGGGGAATGCCTTCGATGGTGTGCAGCTGTGCATTCGTCCCCAGGACCTCGAACATGCGGGGAACGATGTCGATCTGAACGTCGCTGTCCTGCATCGAGCGGATGACCGCGAGCGTCTGCTCGTGCGAGTCGGTCGAGAACGCGATTGCGACCCGGTGCACCGAATGCGCCTTCACGAGCCCGGGCAGGTCGGCCGTCGACCCGAGCAGGTCGAGGGGCAGGTCTCCATTCGCCGGCGAAGCGCGGCCGTCGCGGTCGACGAAGCCGACGATCTTCAGGCCGTATTCGGGGCGGTTTCGGATCTTGTTGGCGAGCAGGCGCGCCACTTGACCCGACCCGACGATGATGACGTTCTGGATGTACGCGGCGTTTCGCCGGCCGAGCACACGCGCCACCGCTCGGAGCAGCGGAACGACCACGATCGCGATCGCCCAGAAGACGACGAGGCGCGTGAGGTTGGGATGCGGAAGGCCGATGATCTCTGCGACGGCCACTAAACCCCACGTGCCGATGGAGACCACATGCAGGACGCCGAAGATGTCGTCGACGGTCGAGTGGTCGGTTCGCTCCTCGTCACGATCGTAGAGGCCGTGCATGCGCGCAACGACCACCCAGAGCGGGAGGCTCGCGATGAAGAGTGCGACCTCCCAGCGGGTGTTGACAACATCGACTGCGGGGCTTGGCGAAACCAGCAGGAGAGCAAGCAGGAACGCGGCCAGGAGGCCGACGAGGTCGGCGATGAGGAGCAGACGACGCATGAGCCAGCCGCGGCGCCGCACGGCCGGCATCGGAGCTTCGAGCCCCGGAACGACCTCGACGGCCAAGCCGTCGCGAGATGCTGCCTCCAATTGAATCCTCCCCTTCACGCGCGGCTCCCCGCCATGCGTTTTCAACCCAGTTCCCCTGGCCAAAACATACGATACTCTTCCACTACCGTACGTCAACAGATCGCGCGGAAGCCCATACGCTTGGCTAGTGCGGGCAACCCGAAGGGATGCGGCCGCGCTCCGAGCTCGCCGACTAGCTAGTGCCCGGACGCAACCTCCCGATAGACCGCCTCCAGCTCTCGGAGCGCGATTTCCGGCGTGAAGCGCTGCTTCCAGGTCGCATAAGCCGCATCTCCCAGACATCTCGTTTGTGCATCGTCAGATAGACGCTCGAGCGCGGAGTGCCAACCAGGCGAGTCATCGCGGTCGACGAGATAACCGTTCACCCCGTCCTCGACCAGCTCGGGCAGGCCTCCAACTCTGGAGGCAACAACCGGCACTCCTGCCGCGAACGCCTCGAGGATCACCCGCGGCTGGCCTTCGTACCCTCGCGACGGGACAACGACGGCGCGCGCGTTCCGCAGCAGGGCCGGGACATCCGATCCGTCAACCTCCCCAAGGAAATTGATGCCTCTTCGCAGCTGACGTTCGAGGCGCGAGCGTCCCGGACCGTCACCGGCCACCATGAGTTCGAGCGCTCGTGGCAGGGCGCCAATGACGGTGTCGAGCCCCTTCTCGGGCGACAGCCGCCCGAGAAAGAGTACTGCACCGCCGGGCCCGGTCCGACGTTCCGACGGCCACGCAAAGTTCGACTTCACGCCGATACGACTCGGGTCCAGGCCGGCCTCGACGTGCTTGCCGCGTACGAACTGACTGACGGCCAGAAATCGATCAACGCGCGAGAAGGTGCCAAGCGTCCGGTGTACGACCAGCGACGCCCCGAGCGCAGCGCTCGCTGGTCGTGAGTTTCTGTAGCACGCGTGGACCACGCCCCGCCACGGAACGCGACGGGCGCAGTCCTCGCAAATCGAACCCTCACGAAGATACGTGGCAGGTAGGCACATCAATCTGAAGTTGTGCACCGTCATCACTACGGGCGTGCCAGGACGAACTGCGCGCAAGACCGCGGGGGACAAACGTGGATACAGGCTGTGGAGATGTACGACATCGGGCTTGTTCTCCCTGAGAAGGCGCCGAACACATTTGATCGCCGATCCCGACCAGACGGCGTCAGAGGCAATGCGAAAGCGTGATGTGTTCATCTCGACAGAGGGCTGCCAGGTGGAGACCTGGTGACCGGCGTCGCGCAGCAGGCGGATCTCATCCTCTACCACGCGGTTCTCGCCTGAGGCGACACCAGAGAGGTAGCGCGAGTGGAGCACCAGCACTCTCACGGTTTTCTCAGGCCCATTCCGTGTGCGCCGGAGCAGGCAGCGTCAGGGCTCGAACTACACGGCGGGCAACAACGATAGCCAGGGAGAGGGACGGGATCTGCGCGAAGGCAATTCCCCACGCGGCGGCTTCGAGGCCTCGAGCTGCGGCGAGGGGCAGCACAAGGCTCAGCATCACACCAGCCTGCAGGATCGTCAGGAGAGCGACCGCTCTCACGCGCCGAGCCGCCAACAGCAAGATCCCGAATCCCAAGCCAAGCCCAATGAGCATTTGTCCAACCACGATCGGCACGATTAGGTTCTCGTACGCGACGAATTCAGCACCGAATATGCCGATGAGCTCGTCTTTCGCAATGGACACCACGACGACGTACGCGGCGACCAATAGAACGCTCAACCCGCTGATCTTAACGGCGAGCGACCAGGCTCTCGCTCCGGCTTGATCCTCGACTGCCTGTCGCATGGGCGGAAGTCCCGAACTGATGAATGCAGGACCGATCAGCGAGGTGGGAGCGAACAGCGTCTCGATCGCTCGATAGCCGCCGAGCGCTGCTGACCCGAGGATGGAAGCAATTCCCGCCGCCCGTACGTAGTCAGCGGCGCTGAACACTGTCGACGATGTCGCCCTCCACAGGCCCATACCCAGAGCCTCGTGCCAAAACCATGCAAGAGTTCTGCTCGGACCAGCCACAGCGAGCTTTTCGCTCGTGCCCGCGCCCGCCACGGTGGCAGCGACACAAGCCCCAAATCCCCAAGCCGCGGTGATCTGCCAATCCGTCGATCGTAAGCCCACCGCGACGGCTCCGATCATTATCACGAACCACGCCGCACTGGAAGCGGTGGCGATCTTGGCTCGCCCCTCACGGTAGAGCCAAGCTTTGAGAAGTCCGTGGATCATCACCGGGAGAATCCAGGGCGAGAAGAGAAGCATCGCTCGTGCTCCCGTCCCAGTCGTTGATAGACCTACGGCAAGTCCCATGAGCGTCAACAGGAGTCCCCCCGAGGCTGCCGCCGAGACGGCAGCCTCGAACGCCTCGTGCCGACTCCTCGCCGATGTCTGGATGCGCGTTAGAAGCGGGTCGATGATCAGTGCCCGTTCGAATCCGAGCGCTATGAGAAGCGCCGCGTACCCGAGTGCCACGATGCCTAACCCGGACGGCCCGAGCGTTCGTGCGGTGATGGCAATGAGGAACAGGGTCGTACCCGACGACAGACCGTGATCGACCAGACTCCATGCGTACGGCGAATGACGCAACCGACCCAGGCCACGCCTCGGCGACACTCTTACCGTGGTATCCGCCTGGCCCCGCACGCACATACAGCAGCGAACCGGCCACCGATGTGCCTAGTCAAGTTCCGCAGCGCGCGTTCGCCCGAGTACGTCGACACCGTCGTGTCCTGGACGATCCTTAGCCGCCTGAGTCGCCGCGGCGAGAACTGAGTCAAGCTGGTCGGGGTCGATCAACACATTGTGATGCTTGCCCGGAAGCCCCCTCGTCGTGGTGGCCGCACCATGGAGGCTTGCGTAGGTGAGTTTCCTCACGGCGCTTACGTGGGCAAACCACGTGCTCGTGAAGTCGTGAGCGAAGAGCTCGACGACGACGCATCCAGGATGGCAGAGGACGAGATTGGCGAGGCCCGCCCCGTGAAGAGCGACGACCGCCTCGGCGTTCGCGAAGAGCTCCGCCTCCTCGCGCAGTGTCAGCGTTTCGGTGCAATAGGACTGAAAACCGTGACGCTCCAGGACTTCAATGCACTCTTCTTCGTTCAGCAGCGATCTCGTGGGTCGCAGCTTGCGGCTGATGAAAATGCGCCGCGACGACGTCGACGGGTCGTGCGCGCGACGAAGCGCCCCGGTGCTGAAATCGAGAAATCGCGTCGGCGACGGCGTCGGTCTTTCGGCAATCGCAGCGAGCATGCGGTCACCCACGACGGCGTCCGCCAAAACTCGGTCCCTGACTATTCCAAGCTCGGCAAGCGAGTCGTAGTGCCACTCCTGGATCGGATTTCCGACGTAGAAGTAGTCAGGCTCCTGACCGAGGTACTCGCGGTAGTGCTGCACGAGCGGGAAGACGAAGAGCAACCAATGGCCGAAGTTGTGCACTCCAGTGTTCGAAAGGTATGCGACGGAACCAGACACCCGCCTCGAGTGATCGAGCGGGGTGCGCCAAGGCCGGAGGTCTCGGAACTTGAAGCGCCTACGGTCTTCGTCCGTGTCACGCGGGAAAACGATCCAGTCGCGATCGTCCACGACGAGGTTGTTGCAGAACCTCAACGCGCCCCGCGTCGCGTCAAGGATCGTGACCGTGGTCGTCACCGGCCCAAGGGTAGGTGGCCGGTCTCCGGCGCCAAGCGTTGTGAGCGGTCTCGGCGGCTCTGCAAGGTCCACCACCAATCCCTGGACATTCGTCGGGTCGAGAGCCGCAAGAGCTTCGTCGGGATGAGCAAACCCTCTGGCGAGCCCGAACAGGCCGGACGCCCGCGCCGCCGCCAACATTGGAGTCGAAGCCGTCTTGAATGCTTGCCTGCCCGCCGAGCGCATAGCTCGACGAACATTCGCTCCAGACGAGGGGGTTCGCCGGTCGCTCATCCTCGCGTGACTCCCATTCGGAAGGCGTTCGAAATCGACTGGTGGGAACGAGGAAGTGCCTCGTTTCGTAGCCTTGTTCCGACGGACAAGCCGACGATGATCGCGACGGGGCCGACGACGAACAGGTACACGATCGCATTGTCAGTGGTCATACCTGCCAGCAGGCCGACGAGTGCCAGCACGGCAGCAAGATGTAACGGTACGGCTGCTCTACCTCCACGCGCCGGTTTCAGCCCGCGCCCGGCGTAAACCAGGAGTCCCAGGAGTGACGCGACGAGAAGCGCCAGCCCGATGACGCCGAGGTCGTGCAGCACGCGAAGGTAGTCGCTGTGAGGGTGATCTTGGTCCTCCAACACCTGGAGAATCCTCTCCGCTGAGCCAGCACCTTTGCCCACGAGGGGTGAGTCTAGATACGAGTCCCACGTAAGACTCCAGAGAGCCAACCTCCCTGAGACATTCAGCGATACACCGCCCCCGACACTTTGGACGTCCCCCTGGGCGAAGCGGTCGGCCATCGGCCCAAACGACGTCATAGAAACGAATGCGAGGGCGGCTACCGACCCTACGAGAAGTGCTGACCTGACAAAGCGTGCGGGAGTACGCAGATCGAGGCAGGCAGCGACGACTATCAACATGGCGGCCGCAAACGCCAGCCGAGAAAGGCTGAGGAGGATGAGACACCAGCAGAGAGCCGCAAGCAATCCCTGTCGACGGTCGCCGAATCGGGCATGCGCAGCTCCCCACGCCACCCCGATCACGCCGAAGAGGGCATACGAGCGCGAGCCGATCACATCGTCGCCCCCGATCCCTCCCAGCGCAAGGCTGCATGCGTAGAGGCCGGATGCGACGAGGATTGAGTACGTTATCGCTCGCCGAACGGTCGCTTCCGTGAGATCACCGTGGACGACAGCTGCCGCCGTGATTGGCACCAACGCTGCGAAGGCAGCATAGACAAGGATGTTCTGCGCACCTCCGACGGAAGGCCTGAACCACACCATCGACAGCACAGCCCAGCCGGCGAACGCGTACAGCGGGACGAACAGGAGGCCGGTGCCACGGACAGCCGACAGGACGTACCCGCTCACGCTCACCACGAGGAGTAGCGTTGACAAGAGAACCGTGATCAGGGCATAGGACGTCGCCGGACCGACGGCGACCTGCCGCGGAAGATCCACGACGGCTACAACCGCGATCGTTGCCAGCACGAGCGTCGCCGCGACTGGCACCCGAGCGATGAGGGTGAGAACGCCGGCGAGCGCGCCGGCACCGGCCAGCGCCAGCGCCAGCTTCGGCTGCGTGGCTACGAGCGCGCCGACACCAACGATCGTCGCAGCGGATCCGAATACAAGCCAGGAGCGGGACCGACGCGACCCGGGGTCGGACGTGCCCGCGAGATGCATGCGATCGGTCAATTCCACGCTCGACTCCGACCGGCGGACTGGCGCACTAGGCCTACCCCTGCTCGAACGAGGAAACGCGAGTTCGTGGTGAGGTACCGCAAGCCGAGGCGGCGTGGCTCGGTGAGCAGCCGGTGCAACCATTCGAGGCTGGCCTCCCGCATCCAGCGCGGCGCTCGGGGCTTCGTGCCGCCGATGAATTCGAATGCCGCACCAACTCCGATGACGAAGGCCGGTGCCAGCGCTGGTGCATAGGTTGCAGCCCAGCGCTCCTGCCGCGGCGCGCCAAGCGCGACCCAGATGACGTTCGGTCGTGCGGATCGCAAGTCCTCGATGTCCCGGGCAACCTCCTCGTCCGAACGCGCACCGAAGGGCGGCGCGATCGACGCGACGATCTGCACCAGCGGGTACCGCCGCTCGAGCGTCGCTTTGAGCATGTCGAGAACCGCTTCCGTAGACCCGTAAAGCGCGTGACGAAGACCGACTGCGCAGCCGGCGTGCACAACCTCCTCCATGAGATCAGGCCCTCCGACGCGCTCGGCCGGCCCGGAGGCCGCGCGTCGCTGTACCCAGGTGAGTGGAGCGCCGTCCGGAAAAACAAGGCGTGCCCCGCGCAAAGCAGCCATCGTCAGAGCATCGCGACGTGCAGTCTCGAGGACGTGAACGTTGCAAAGGCATGCATATCCACCAGCGTCGCCTGCAGCGGCATCAACTACGAGGGCAGTCGCCTCTTCGAGTGTGCCGCGGAAGCAGGGGACGTCGAACACGATCGTTCGCGACGCACGGACACGCGTCTCGCCGTCCGTGACCACATCGCGGCTATGGGCCTGCCGAGCTTTTCGAGTCTGTGCGTCGGGATCGGCCTCGCGCACGGGCAATTCGCCTCCCCACCGCCTACGAGGCAGACGACCAGCGACCCTCGGCCACGGTCGCCGAAGGCACGGGCAAGAGAGCTTCGGTTGCCGGCTTGGCGACGGGGTAGTGATACCCGTAGGTCGCCGTCTCGTCCACCGAGAGGCCGGTGAGGACGAGTCCGAGCTTCGGAGTCGCCAATTCCTCCAGCATTCCGGAAAGCTGATCGAGCATCGGACGCCGCATCATCCTGACGTTGGCGACGACAATGACTCCGTCGGCCAAGCGGGCAACCCCCATTCCGACGCTCGTGGTGAGCGGTGGAGCGTCGAGGATCACGATCTCCGCGTGATGTCGCAGCTGCGTCAGCAGCGTCTCCATCTTGGTGGCAACGAGATAGTCGCTCAGCTCGACGGAAGTGGGGCGCGAGACGAGAACGCGAAGGCTCCCCCCGTCAACGCTCCCGGAACGGGGCGTCGAAGGGGAAAGTTCGCGAACCTCACCCGGACGCAACACCGGCACGAGCCGGGTCCGTACATCTCCGGTATCTCCCTCGTCAACCTTCGCGAACGGGCGCGCTACGTCTCCCGAGATCCCCGGAAGCGCGAAAAGCGCCAGTGCACTCTCAAGGCTGGCGCGACCCGTCACAACGTCGCTCAGATCAGGAGTAGACGAACGAATTCGGAAGCGCTCGCCCACGACTGGCCTGAGCGGATCGCTGTCGACAAGGATGACCGAGCGTCCCACGCGTGCGAGCGCGACTGCGAGGTTTGCGGCAACGGTCGACTTGCCCTCCTCCGCGACAGTGCTCGTCACGACGAACATCGTGCCCTCGCTGGCCCCGGCGGCATACTCGAAGTTCATGCGAAGCAGCCGATACGCCTCGGCATCGACGCTCCTCGGATGGGCAATCGTCACGAGGCTAGTCGCACCCTCGGGTGACGAGGGAATCCTTCCGAGCAGGTGCAGATCGAGCTGACGCTGCAGTTCGTCGGTGGAGCGAGGACGGTTCTCCAGTGCATTCCGCAGCAGGGCGACGCCGATCCCTAGGAAGATGCCGACTATGACGCCGAGCATCGCTGCGCGGCGGAGCCGTGGCTGCGTTTGCGGGGCATCCTGCGCCGGATCGACGACCACAGCGCTCTGGGAACGGAGTGCGCGGAGCGATTCGAGCTCTTGCTGCCTTTCGAGCAGAGAGGAGTAGAGCGGCAGGTCGGTCGTACCGTCGACGCGCAGTTTCCGAATTCGCGCGTTAACCGTCGCGAGCGCCTGTCGCACCGGCCCGAGGTCCAGGGATGTGCGATACCGCGTGTAGGCCTGGGCGTACGCGTTCGCGCGTCGGATTGCCTGCGCGGGTGTCGCTGCCGTCGCGGAAAAGGTGAGGATGTCAGCGCTCGGATCAACGGACACCGAAGACGCGCCGAGGAAGTCCGACGACGATATTTCCGAGCCTGCAAGTTTGGCGGCGGTGCGTGCTACCGGTGGAGTGCGAGCAAGCTTCGACTGTGTATCCAAAAGCCGTTCTGGATCCCTCCCGGTGGGATCAGGTACCCCTGACAGCGTGGCCGCCAGGTTCTCCGTCCTGAGCAAGACGTCGGCAGACGCCGTGTGCTCGGCGGGCAGCATCGATGACAGCACGACAGCCACGATCGGGACACCGACGACCGCAGCGAGCACGGTGAGCCGCCTCCGCCAAAGGATCGCGACGTACTCGGCAAGACTCGCGGAGTCCTCTCTCCTGTTGTCGATCATCCACACTCCCTATTTGCCGGCGGATCGAAAGTACCCTCCCCAGTGATCTTAGCCAGGAACAAGAAAAGAGCCACCCCCCGGTCGGCCAGTCTCGGACTACCCTCCCGAGGTGAAGAAGAATGCGTCGAACGAGGTCGTCGATGCGCATGTTGTTCTCCTGACGAACTTCATTCCGCCGTACCGTCTTCCTCTCTACGAAGCTCTCGCCGACCGTGTCGCATGCCTGACGGTCCTCGTATCGACGCCCGTCGAGGCGAACCGGAGCTGGCGTCCCGACCATGGACGTCTCGACGTGCGGGTACAACGCACCGTCAGCCTTCGACGGTTGTGGCGACACCCTGCCGGCTTCTCCGACGCGGCGTACGTGCACTTCCCCTGGGACACGCTGAGGCAGTTGCGCACGTTAAGACCGGACATCGTCGTCTCGAGCGAGCTCGGGTTCCGCTCGGTGTTGAGCGCGATCTACTGCCTGGGTTCCCGTCGGGCGCGGCTCGTCCTGTGGGCCGATCTTTCCGAGCGCACCGAGCAGGGGCGGGGGCGGATGCGAAGCCTCGTCCGACGCTGGCTGTTTCGACGGGCCAACCGCGTCGTTGTCAGCGGTGCGAGCGGCCACCGCTACGTGGAGCGCTTCGGCGTGCCGCCGAGCCGGATCGTGCACGTCGCCCAACCCGCGCTACCGGACTTCGCCAAAGCCGGTGCGACGGAGCGCACCAACGGCCCCGTCCGAAATCTCCTCTTCGCCGGACAGCTCACGGAGAGGAAGGGTCTCCTTCCATTCCTCGAGGTGCTCGCAGATTGGGCGAGCGCCCATCCCGGCGAGGAAGTCACGCTCACCGTCGCCGGATCGGGCCCGCTGAAGGCGACGCTCGAGAGCTTCGAGTCACCGGGACGCCTCGCGATACGGGTTGTGGGAGAACAGGATCCGAGGGAGCTACCCGCGCTCTTCGAGCAGGCTGACGCCTTCGTTTTTCCGACGCTTGCGGATCAGTGGGGCCTCGTCGTCAACGAGGCTCTCGCCGCCGGTGTCCCGGTGATCGGCAGCATCCACAGTCAGGCCGTCGAAGAGCTGTGCGAGGACGGAACCACGGGATGGCTATTCGATCCAGACGACAAGAACTCGACCCGCCCCGCGATCGACCGAGCGCTTGCAACGAGCCCTGCTGACTTGGCGGTGATGCGCCGGCGAGCTACTGAGCGAGTACGCACGCTGACACCGGAATCGACGGCCGACCGAATGGTTGCAATCCTCCGAGATGCACTGTCCGTAAGGATGAGCTAAGGTGAGTTCTCAGGACATGTCGCCGTCGAAACAGCTCTTTATCGCGACCCTTGTGGGGGGCAGTAGGTCGAATGAGGCTCGATGTCACCGCGGTGGACGTCGCGAATGGCGGTAGATGCTTAAGTCCATCCTCTCAAGAACGCCCGACGGTATACGCAAATGGATCTATAGATCCCCGCCTCTCCACCGTCTTGCGAGCAAGGCATCAGCCGTGATCTGGCGCGACGACTCGTGGCAATGGCGTCGAATTACTGGCGGCGCTGCTGAGGGCCTCTGGATTCAAGTTCAGCCCCGTACTCAAAAGTTCCAAGTGTCCGGGTCTTATGAACCGTCAGTCCACCGCGTCCTTGCGGCGCACGCAGCCGGGGGAGTCGTATGGGATGTCGGCGCCCATATAGGCTATTTCGTCCTGGTTGCTCTCCGCATGGGCAGCGAGGTGGTCGCAATTGAGCCCAATCCCGAAAATGCGCGCCGGATCCGTGCAGCGCTCGCCCGCAACCGTCTAGATGCCACACTGATCGAAGCTGCTGTCGGAGCCCGTGAAGGCTCGGCTTACTTGGATGTCCAAGGCGAATCGAGTACGGGCCGCCTTGCCGCTGAAGGCATACCGGTTTCGGTGACTACTCTCGATTCTGTCTACGAGCAGCGCGAAATCGCCCCACCCTCGTTCGTCAAGATTGATATCGAAGGTTCTGAAGGCAACGTGCTGCTAGGAGCAGAGCGCATGCTGGCCGAGGCAAGGCCTAAGCTTCTGATTGAGCTGCATCCGTGGGTTGACGCCAAGGACGTTTTCGATCATCTCGCTGCGTACGAATGGCGTGAAGTTGACGACGGCCACATATTTGCGTCTCCGCGCTAGCTCTGCCCCCTATGCTCTGTTCGCGCTATTTTTTACCTCGGTCCGACTGACCAGGTGGATCCGCGTTCGAAAGCCCCCACATCTGGGGCTGAGCCTCGGTATTCGTCATTTATTCCACGAATGGTGACTCCTGCATCAATGGCAACACTACGCGCCGAGGGAATATACGCGGCTGGAAAGCCGCCGACGAGCGGCAACTGCGGATCGCCAACAATAGCACTCGTCCCACGAGCAGTAACGTTGTAGAAACTGTTCCGGTGAATAATGGATGCCGCAAGTCCTATTCCTAGTTTGTCTCCTATCGCATGAACGCTAGTAAAGATATTGTTCCTGATGTCGATGGTACTCGTTGCCCCCGAGGCAAGGCCAAGGCTGAAGACGCCATCGCGCCAAGACGCCTGCCGCAAAACCAGCGTGTTGTTGTAGAACCTCGCACCTTTCAGGCCACCGGTCATATGCACGCCCGCGGTCGGACCGTTTTGGTTATCGAAGACATTGTGATGGATTGTATTGTCGGTTCTCAACCGTCTCGTGGAGTCGGCAATTGGGTAGAGCCCGCCGTAGAAGTAATTATGGTCCACGATGGATGAGTCCGCGTGAAGCTCGATCGCATAGTTGTTCCCCGACGGAACAGCGAACACGTTGTTATGCACACGATATCTGAAACCAGGGGCTAGCCGCCCCGCATCGTCAATTAATGACAGCACCCGATTAAATGTGGAGTCGCGAATGACAACGTTTGTTGCCGTGACGCGATAGAGCTCGAACGCAAGCGTGTTCCACTTCGCGCAAGTCTCAGATGACACATCGACTCGTATATTATAAAACTCGACATTGGAGAGGTGCGAGGATTGAGGAATACCATTCGTAGACGTTTTTACACCATATCCGCGATCATCTGTGATCTCGAGGTCGTGAATCTTTGAGTTGTGGATTTCGCCAAGTCCGAGCGTCCCAGAGCATGCCGTTGTGTTCGCGTTGCCGCTATTTCTGAGCACGGAGTTCCCGAGATCGAGATCCCATGCTCGGTAAATGTCGAGTGCCCCCCCGCCCGCGTTTGCCGGCCCCTTGAATTCTTGGGCGACCATGCGCTTGATCGTCAACCCACGCGTCCGTGTTGCGCGTAACCCGAATACGCCCGCGTTGCGGTTCTGGCCATCTAGTCGTAGATCGGAAATCGTCTGGGCGTTCGCTCGATGCATGCAGTTCCTCAGCAGGATGAGCGGGTCAGCAGATCCAATGACGGTCGTCCTCGCGGAGCCTGCACCACGAAGGTTAGTCTTGCAAGGGAGATTGCAGGTATGCGACTCCGCGTAATACCCGGCGCTGACACGAATAGTGTGACCGGCACCACCGGTCACCGCCGCGCAGGCCTTCGCGATCGTCCGCCACGGCATGCCTCGGCTTCCGGTCCCGGTGCTGTCGTTCCCGTTTGGGTGGACGTAGTAAAGGGATGCACGAGGCGGACTCACGGCACAGCTGGAGACGACGACTCCCAACGCCGCAACGATCACTGCTCCCGCTATCGCCCCTACCCTCATCCAACCCCTGTAAATCGTCGGGCCGTCGATGTGACGCAGCGAGACGATACCTGAGTGCCTCGTCCTTGGGAAGCGTGGCCAGGGTCGAGTCGCGCTCAGCGCCGAACCAGTACGGCGGAATTGGCTTCTACTGCGGCCCGACCGACCAGGACCCGTCGGCGAATGCTCCCAGGCCGGCGACGGTTCCGGACGAAGGGATGTACGCGTTCGGGAAGCCGGCGGAGAGCGCGAGTCCGGGGTCCTGCGAGATCGCGTTCTGGCCTCTCGCGGTGAGGTTCCAGAAAGCGTTCCTGTCGACCGTCGCGGAGCCGAGCCCGAGTCCGAGCTTGTCGCCAACCCCGGCAGTCGAATAGAAAATGTTCTCGCGGATATCGATGGTCGATCCTGTGTAGCCCTGGAGGTTTCCAAAACTAAACACTCCATCTCGCCAAGAGCCTTGACGGAGAATGACTGTGTTCTCATGGAACCTCGCGCGCGTCGTGCTGGCGACCTCGTGCCAGACCGCAGTGGGGCCGTGCTGGTTGTCGAAGACGTTGTGGTGGATGTCGTTCTCCTCGGCGACGTGTCCCGCGTGGAATTGACCGAACGGATAGAGCCCTCCTTCGAAGTAGTTGTGGTCGACGATCGAGCCGTTCAGGCCCGCCTCGATTGCGTAGTTCGAGCCTCCGGGCATCGTGAAGTGGTTGTTGTGAATTCGCCAGCGATACCCGCTCGGGAGGGGCGACTCGTTGCCGACCTCGGGCAGCGACAGGGTCCGGTTGAGTCGGTTGTGGTGGAAGCTGGAGTTCTGCGCGTCCGACCAGAGCTCCACGCCAAGCGTGTTCCACGTCGAGCATGAGGCCGACGCGGCGTCGAAGTCGTTGTTGTAGATCTCCGTGTCCCGTATCACCGAGTAGTTTGCCGTCATCTTCACGTTGTATCCCTGGGGCGAAGTGATCTTGAGGTCGTGGATCAGCGCACGGTTGAGGTCACCGAGCCCTAGGTCGCCCGTGCAGTAGGTAGCGGTTTCGCTTGCGTTATTCGAGAGCGTCGAGTGAGAAAGCTCGAAGTCCGTGGCGCCTAGGACCGAAATGCCGCCGCCATTCCAGTTCTGAGTGTTCTTGAACCCCGTTACATCAAGCCGAGTGATCGTCAAACCAGCGACGTTCAGGACTTTCATCCCGAAATCGCTCGTCGTCCGCGACTGGCCATCGAGCTTCAAGTCCGAGATCGTCTGTGGCCCCGTCGTGCCCTGGACGAGGATCAGCGGATTGACGGCAGAGCTTGCTGCGCGAATGACGGTCGCCCCCGCCCCCGCCCCGACAATGCTGGTCTTGGAGCGCAGGACGCACGTCCCGGACTCGGTGTACGTCCCCGCAGCAACTGAGATGGTTCCCGACGTGACGGTATCGCAGCCCTTCTTAAGGGTCCGCCACGGGCTGCTCTGACTTCCGTTTGCCGAGTCGCTTCCGTTCGGGTGCACGTAGAACACGCCGGCGGGTGCGGGAGGCGGAGCGGCGCATGCCGTCGTCGTCGCGTTTACGCTGATTCTTGCGGAGCGGTTGCCACCGGCGTCGAAAGCCTCGACGCCGAACCAGTAGGACGTCGCGCACGCAAGCCCAGCCTGTCCGGCCGAGGTCGAGGTAACCGTCGCCATCTTCGTTCCGTCACGGAAGACGTCGTACCCGGCCACCCCCACGTTATCGGTCGACGCGTTCCACTGAAGCGCCAGGCTCGTTTGCGCGATGCTCGATGCCGCCAGACCCGTCGGAGCTGAAGGCGCGGTGGTATCCGGACAGGCGGTGGTGGACACCATCACCGTCGCCTTGGCCGAGCGGTTTCCTCCGGCGTCCACCGCGTCGACGGCGAGCGTGTAGTTGGTGTTGCAGGTGAGGCCGGAGAAGATCGCCGTGGTCGTCGAGGCGCTGCCGACCGAGCTGCCGCCGCGGTAGAGGCCGTAGCCGGTCACGCCCACGTTGTCCGAGGAGGCAGACCAGGTGAGGGCGATGCTGGTCGCGCTCCGCGACGAGGCCGAGACGTTGCTCGGCGCAGTGGGCGCCTGCGTGTCGGCGCAGGCCGCGGTGGAAGCGGTGATGCGTGCACGGGGCGAGCGGTTGCCGGCGGCGTCGACCGCATCCACCTCGAAGGGGAAGGCGGTGCCACAGGTGAGAGCGCTGACGAGGGCAGTGGGCAGCGTCGGGTTGGCTGCGGGAGCCCCGTTCACGTACACGCGGTAGCCGGAGACGTCGACGTTGTCGGTCGAAGGGCTCCAGGTCAGTGACACGCTCGTTCGGGTCGCTGCGTTGACGGCGAGATTCGCAGGCTGGGTGGGCGGCGTGTTGTCGGTCGGCGCGTCCGGAGCCGGAGGCGGCGGAACCGTCGGGGGCAAGGGCTGCCGCGGGCAGTCGGGCGTCTTCGGGTTCACGCGCTTGCGCTCCGAGCGGTTGCCGGCCGTATCGAGCGCCTCCACCCCGAACCAGTAGGAGGTGCCGCAGGCAAGGCCACCCTGGGTCGATGAGGTGGAGGTGACGGAGGCCATCTTCGTGCCGTTTCGGTACACGTCGTAGCCAGCGATGCCCAGCTCGTCGGTGGAGGGGCTCCAGCTCAGCGAGACGCTATTCGTGGTCGCGCCGCTGAAGGCGAGATTCGCCGGGGGCAGCGGGCACGCGGAGGTCGTCGGGTTCACGCGCACGCGCGGCGAGCGGTTGCCCGCGGCATCGAAGGCTTCGACGCCGGACCAAAACGGCGTGCCGCAGGTGAGAGCGCCGAGCGTGAATGAGGTGGAGGCGACCGACGCCATCTTGGTGCCGTTTCGGTACACGTCATAGCCGGCGACGCTGAGGTCGTCGCTCGAGGGCCCCCAGCTCAGCGTGACGCTTGTCCTGGTCGCAGCGCTGATCGCGAGACTCGCGGGCTGGGAGGGCGGCGTGGAGTCGGCTGCAAGCGCGTCGATGGAGGGCGGCGAGGGCAGGGTAGGGAGCGTCGGCGTCTATGACGTGTACCGAAACGGCACCAAGA
>Ga0136621_1000280_pt1 | contig 19523 bp, 18 predicted proteins | sample AntDryUQ445A2306_FD_104673 | JGI IMG/M metagenome (GOLD analysis project Ga0136621, IMG submission 104673) | Polar desert sand microbial communities from Dry Valleys, Antarctica - metaG UQ445A (23.06) | ecosystem: Environmental > Terrestrial > Soil > Desert | place: Antarctica: Dry Valley...
CAAGACAGACTCCAGCTTGCGCCCGATACGGACGAGAAACTGGTCGCCTACGGCATGACCGAGACTGTCGTTGATAGTCTTGAAGCGATCAAGATCGAGAAATAACACGGCAAACAGATAATTTTCGTGCCGCTCGGCGTACGCGATGGCTTGATGCAAATGCTCGACGAACAAGGATCGGTTCGGCAGACCGGTCAGCGCGTCATGAAACGCTTCATGGGCGATGCGCTCGCCTGCCAGCTTGCTCTCGGTAATATCGGAGTGCGTGATGACCGCGCCGCCGACCTCACGCGGCCTCGGGTCAACCTGCATCTTGAACCAGCGCTGCTCAGTTGCCGAGTGACACGGATATTCGAGGAGAAACCGGGCAGTTTTCCTTCCATTACGGCGAGAATACCTTCCAATGCCCTTGTTGCCGACGGGTCTTTCGCTACTCCCCTTGGGCACACGTCGAGATAATTCATCCCGATCCCGATACGTTCCACCGCAGCTTCATTTTCCAGCGCGAAACGCTCCCAGGAACTGCTGACATGAGTAATAACTCCATCCGCGTCCAATAGGACTATTTCTGAAGACACCGAGTCGAATACACCTTGCAATAGTTGATCGCGCTGCCGGATAAGTTCTTCGGCGGCTTTGCGCTCGGTGATGTCGCGGATGTTGCATTGAATGACCTGCTGGTCGCCTTCCTCGTAGAGGTTGCTGACAAACTCCACGTCCCGGCGCTTTCCATTTTTGGTTTGAAGCGGCAAGTCTTCGTAGCGGATATAACCTTGCTCCTGCAATTGTTCAAAGGACTTCGCGCTGGCTTTTGAATCTTTCAGCAAACCGATTTCCCAGAGTCCTTGCCCAGGAACTCATCGAGCGTGTAACCCAGCAACTCCGTCATGTAGGGGTTCGCGTCGGTGATTCTTCGATCCGCGTTGTCAAGAATCAGTATGCCGTCGCGTGCGCTTTCGAACAGACGGCGATAACGAAGTTCGGAGCCCCGCACCGCTTCCGCCACCCGTTCGAGAGTCTCTTCGGCGGCTTTGCGCTCGCTGATGTCGCGGCCGACCCCGTACGCTATACCTTCCTCGACAACCGGGAAGTATGACCATGCGACCCATTTGTGAGAACCATCCTTGCAGCGCCAGCGATTTTCCAGGTTGTTCGTCGGGCGACCGGTGGCAAGCCTCGCGTATTCAGCCATCAGCGCGGACTGATCATCGGGATGGAGGAAATTAGGGATCGGCTTGAAAAGAAAATCTTCTTCTGAGTAACCCAGCAATCTTTCGAATGCCGGGTTAACCTGCTGGAAGAAGCCGTCGAGGTTGGCGATACACAGCATGTCCATCGATAGCGCGAAGAAACGATCGCGCTCGTTTTCGATTCGCTTACGCTCGGTGATGTCGCGAATATTGCATTGAATGACCTGCTGGTTGCCTTCCTCGTAGACGTTGCTGACAAACTCTACTTCCCGGCGCTTTCCATTTTTGGTTTGAAGCGGCAAGTCTTCGTAGCGGATATAACCTTTCTCCTACAATTCCTGAAAAGCCTCGGCGCTGGCTTTTGAATCTTTCAGCAAACCGATTTCCCAGAGTTCTTTGCCCAGGAACTCATCGAGCGTGTAGCCCAGCAACTCGGTCATGTAGGGGTTCGCGTCGGTGATTCTTCGATTCGCGTTGTCAAGGTCTTGCGCGATGGGTTGGCGGTTTTGGCGAAAGTCAATGCCGAAGGAGGCGAGAACTTTTCCGGTGGTTGAGAGAATCGACATCGATCAAGCAGGCCTTATTTCAAGTTTCAGAGGCAGATGTTGGAGGTTGCAGGCGGCGCCCCGATCGCTCGATCAGGGTCGTCATCGCCGGTAATAAATTGTGAGGAAGGAAGGGATAGCTCACGCTGGTGTTCCGTCAGAATTGCTGAAATACCATGTGACCTTATGTCCTGAATGACTAAAACTTGTACGGCTCGGCGGCAGGATGGGCAGGCGCAAAACCTGATCCTCGTCGAGGACAGGCGGCAGCTCATAAAGCGGAAGGCGCGAACCCGAACTTATGCTAAAGCGCGGTCATACACGCAACGAACTCGGGGCTGGGCGGCGCGGTTTGGCCGACGAATGGTCAGCCGCCGGTCGCGCTATGATCGCATCTGGTGCGGCGGCTCATTCCGGGGATTGCTCGTCGCAGCGCGTATGGTTTCGCGTCGAAGGCAAGTGGCTTCTCCGCGTCGTTCGCCAGATCAGCGATCATCGGCTGATCGGCGGTACCGCCGAATTCAGAGGGGCATGCTTTTGCGCGCTGGCCAGTCATAACCCATCACTTGGTCTTTGGCGCAGGCGCTTGGAGGCAAGGCGGAATCATCGGAAGCAAGTTCGCGGCATAATTCATTGTCATTCCGGCAGAAGTCGGAATCCAGAATATCCATCCTTGGCGCTGGATTCCGGCCAATCCCCGGCCGGAATGACGGCCCTGATTTATGCGGCGAATCTACGAAACACGACACTAGGCTTATTTTGCTATTTGTTCGCTGGCAAGGCGTTAACCGCGTCGCGAATTCCCTGAGCAACTGCCGCGAGGGGATGCTTCCCTGTAGCCACGACCCAGCCGCGGCGTTCGCTGGCGCAAAACCTAATCGTTCTGCGAAACCCCAGCTCCTAATCATCGTGACCTGAAGTTCCTATTTGCTATGCGCCCGCCTTCTCTAGCGATGCAACCGTACTATTCACAGCCCTCCGACCCCGCCTTCATTGGCGGGGCGTGCGCGAGTGCTGAGCTTTAGTTTGCTCTGCGAATCCCCCGGCTCCGACGCATTGTCAACTGGGACTTCCGTTTGCGTGTTGCCTGCCATCCGTGGCGATGCCTCGCTGCCTTCGATAATGTCCGGCCCGGCCATCCTTGGCCGGTCGTGAGCCGGCGCAGAGCTTTAATCGCTCTGCGAATTCCCGGCTCACCCCCACAGCCAGGCAGCGCCGCGGACGCCGCTGGAGTCGCCGAAGCGGGGTGGCAGCAGGCGCGTGTCCACGCGGTCGGAGAACACGTAGCGGCCCCATAATTTTGGCACGTTCGCGTAGAGGCGCGTGACGTTGGACATGCCGCCGCCCAACACGATGATGTCCGGGTCCAGGAGATTGATTACGTGCGCGAGGCCGCGCGCCATGCGGTCCTCGTATCGTTGCAGGGTCGCCTCGGCGCGCGCGTCCTGCCGATTGGCGCGCTCGATTATTTCGTGTGTGGGCAGGTCTTCGCCAGCGACCTGCGCGTGATCGCGGCGCAGGCCCGGCCCGGAGAGAAAGGTTTCGATGCAGCCGTGCTTGCCGCAATAACATTGCGGGCCGGGCCGTTCGTCGTCACGCGGCCATGGTAACGGGTTGTGGCCCCATTCGCCGGCGATGGCGTTGGGGCCGTCCAGTACGTGCCCGCGAATAACGACGCCGCCGCCGACACCGGTGCCGACGATGACGCCGAACACCACGTTCGCCCCCTGCGCGGCGCCGTCCGCGGCCTCGGACAATGCAAAGCAGTTGGCGTCGTTGGCGATGCGCACCGCGCGGGCCAGCCTGTTTTCCAGATCGGTCTTGACCGGGCGGCCGTTCATGCACACGGTGTTCGAGTTTCTTAAGACACCTGAAACGGGCGAAATCGCCCCCGGCGTGCAGATGCCCACCGCGCCCTGCTGGCCCAGCTCGCCTTCGACCGCCCGCACCCGATCGACGATCGCGCTTAAGATACCATCGTAATCACCCTGCGGCGTGTCCGCGCGCCGGCGCAGCAGTTCGCGGCCATCCTGCGCGAGCGCGATGATTTCGATCTTGGTGCCGCCGAGGTCGATGCCCAGTCTCATCGGCGGCCCGGGCTAGTTGCTTCGTGGCGCCTTCCCCCCGCGCGCGGACTGCCAGTACGTTTCCTGCTCATTGTCGGCAAGCGCGAGCACGCGGCACAGCACGAACAGCAGATCGGACAGCCGATTGAGATACACGCGCACCGGAGGATTCACCGTCTCGACCCTGGCCAGCGTAATCACGCGGCGTTCGGCGCGCCGGCAGATCGCGCGCGCGAGATGACAGCTCGCGGCCGCGGCGCTGCCGCCGGGAAGAATGAATTCCTTAAGCGACGGCAAATCGGCGTTGAACAGATCCAAGGTGCGCTCTAGATCTTCGGCATCGCTGGTGGCGATCAGCGCGTGATCGCGCATGCTCAGTTCGCCACCCAGATTGAACAAGGTGTGCTGAATCCGCGTTAGACAGCGGCGCACTTCCAGCGGAATATCATGCGCCAGCACCTGGCCTATGGCGCTGTTCAGTTCATCGACATCGCCGATCGCCTCGATGCACGCGCAATCCTTCTCCACCCGCTCGCCACCGGTGAGTCCGGTCTGACCAGCGTCGCCGGTTCGGGTGTAAATCTTCGTCAGGCGATGGCCCACGTGTGTCTCCGTTAAATATATAGTTCTCGGATTACACTACCATCGCGCCAGGCGCGCAAGCCGCGCTGCTAGCGTGGTATTGATCTGCCGTCGCTTATTCCGTACAGTCCCTAAGCTCTTCAATTCATGTTTCTGGTGCCCCGCCCGCCGCCAGGCGATCGGGGTTAAACGGGAAGCCGGTGCGCTATTCAATCGCAACGCCGGCGCTGCCCCCGCAACGGTAAGCGCGTTAAAGAATCAGCACGCAGCCACTGTGCAACCGCATGGGAAGGCGCTGATTCCAGGAATTACACATTCCGCCCGCGAGCCCGTATACCGGCCCGAAACGCTAACTTCCGGTATTGCGGCGGGCAATGGCGCGGGCATTACGATCCAGCCTTCGACGTTTTCCTCCGCACGCCATCGACGTGCGCGGGTGTGCGCACCGGAGAATAGATCATGCGATATCGTATTTTGGCGCTGCTCGCGCCCGGCTTTCTATTACCCGCGACCCTCGCGGCGCAACCCCAACCAACTGACCTCGCGCCGATCATCGTCACGGCCAATCGCGAGGCGCAGCCCGCCGACGAACCGCTGGCGGCGACGACCGTCATTACCCGCGAGGACATCGAACGCACGCAGCCGCAGAACATGCTGGACCTCCTGCGCACGCAGGCCGGCGTCGATGTTTCGAGCAACGGCGGCCTCGGCGCGTTTTCCAGCGTGTTCCTGCGCGGCGCAGAGTCGGATCAGGTGCTGGTGTTGATCGACGGCGTACGCGCGGCGTCAAGCACCGCCGGCCTGTTTTCATTCCAGCAGCTCAACCCCGCGCAGATCGAGCGCATCGAGATTGTCCGTGGGCCGCGCTCCACGCTGTACGGCTCGGACGCCATCGGCGGCGTAATCCAGATATTCACGCGCAAGCTGGACGGACCCAGCGTGAGCATCGAAGGTGGTTCCTACGACACCTACCGCACGCAGGCCGGTTACGGAGGTGGCGGCGACGCGGTGCGCTACTCGGTCAACGGCGCCTACGTCGATTCGGATGGCTTTTCCGCCAGCAACGAAAGGGCCGGTGAATTTGTCTTCGATCCCGATGACGACGGCTACGACGAGGCCAGCGTCACGGCCAGCCTGGATGCGATGCTCTCGAAGCGCGCGAACCTAAGCGTGAATGGCTGGCACAGCGGCGGCCAGCTGGAACTGGATCAGGGCCTCACCGACACCCGCAATAGCACCATCGGACTTAATCTCGATTTCGACACGCTACCCGGCTGGCAACAGTCCTTCGGCCTCGGCTACGCGCGCGACGATCAGGCCACGGACTTTTCGGGCTTTTTTTCCAGCGCCGAGACTGATCGCGTAACTTTCAACTGGCAAAACGAGTTGAGCCTGGGCGCCGGCCACCAGCTCACTCTGGGCGCCGACTACTATCGCGACGCTGGCCTTTATGCCGACGACTTCAGCGCCTATGACGAGGATGCGAACGACATTGGCGTCTATGCCAATCTGCGTTCGACTTTTGGCCGCAACGACGTGCAGCTCGGTCTGCGCTACGACGAGCACAGCGAGTTCGGCGGGCGCACGACCGGGCAGCTTGCGCTGGGCCGGCAGTTCACGGAGAGTCTGCGCGGGTTCGCCGCTTTCGGCACCGCGTTTAGGGCGCCGAGCCTGAACGATCTGTTCTTCCCGAACTTTTCTAATCCCGAGCTCGATCCCGAACGCTCGCGCAGCACGGAACTGGGTGTGCATTTCCAGCCGTCAACGGTGCACCTCTTTACTACTAACCTGTTTTATACCGAGATCGATGACCTGATCTCCTCCAATCCACCTGCGTTCATCCCGTTCAACGTTGAAGAAGCGACAATAAAGGGTCTGGAATTCGGCTATGCGGGGTCGATCGCGACGGTATGGAATTTGTCCGCGAATGTGACGCTGCAGGATGCGCGCAACGACACGGACGACATCGAACTGGTGCGCCGCCCGGATCACAAAGCCGCGTTTGGCCTCACGCGCAATTTTACAAGCGGCGGGTCGATTTATACGGAGGTACTACTGAGCGGTGATCGCACCGACGTGGGCAATGTGTCGTTGCCTGGCTACGGTATTGCGAATGTCAGCCTGCAATACCCACTGCTCGACGGCCTCTTCGCCGAAGCGAGGGTCGAGAATCTGCTGGACAAGGAATACGAACTCGCATCGGGCTTCAACACATCGGATCGGGCGGGATACGTGGGGTTACGCTACACACCGGCACAGGCTGACTGACCGGCCGGGCCGGAACCCGCGTTCGCAACCGGGGGCGCGTCAAGGCTTTTATATATCTAACGTGTTCTGATTTAATGCCCGCCCCAAGCGGGCATTTTTATTGCTGTGTATGCGCCGCTAAGACAAATGTTTTTCTTTCGTTGACATGCTACCGTGATGCAACATATAGAATGGCCCAGCAAAGGGTGAAATATATCTGCATCATGGCATCGTAAAGAATGCGCCGGAGCGACCGGGAACACGCTCCGTCCCGCGCCGGAAACGATTAACCCTGTTCTCGTAGCGTCGGCGTTCGGGTATGAACGTCGTTCATCGGTTATTTATGGAGAGGGACATGCATTTAGCCTACCCCGAGGATCGTGCGGACCGCACCAGGCCACTTCCACGAAATCGCGCCTTGCTGGACTGGGTGAACAGAATGGCGTCGTTAACGACGCCGGACAACATCCACTGGGTGGATGGGTCGCAGGAAGAGTACGACCGCCTCTGCTCCAGTCTCGTAGATGCCGGCACTTTCGTGAAACTGAACGAGGAGCTGTGGCCCGGCTGCTACGCGGTGCGTTCCGACCCGGGCGATGTCGCGCGGGTCGAGGATCGCACCTTCATATGCTCGCGGAACAGAGACGACGCGGGGCCGACCAACAACTGGGAAGCGCCAGTAAAAATGCGCGCGCGGCTCGACGGCCTGTTCCAGGGCTGCATGCAGGGACGCACCATGTATGTGCTGCCCTTCTGCATGGGTCCGCTGGATTCGCCGCTGTCGCAAATCGGCGTGCAATTGACCGACTCGACCTACGTGGTCGTGCACATGCGCATCATGGCGCGCATCGGTGACGCAGTGTTCAAAAAGATCGATGCAGACAATCGTCCCTTCATGCCGTGCATGCACAGCATCGGCGCGCCACTGGCGGCCGGCGAGAAAGACGTGCCGTGGCCGTGCAATGACGAGAAGTACATCGTTCATTTTCCGGAAACACGCGAGGTCTGGTCGTACGGCTCCGGCTATGGCGGCAACGCGCTGCTGGGCAAAAAATGTATCGCCCTGCGCATCGCATCCAACATCGGCCGCGACGAAGGCTGGATGGCCGAGCACATGCTCATCCTCGGTGTGGAAAGCCCCAACGGCGAAAAGACCTACGTCGCGGCGGCCTTTCCCAGTCAGTGCGGGAAAACCAACTTCGCCATGCTGATACCGCCAAAGGCGTTCGGAGACTGGAAGCTGACTACTGTGGGCGACGACATCGCCTGGCTGCGCCCGGACAAGACCGGTCAATTGCGTGCCATCAACCCGGAGGCAGGATTTTTCGGTGTCGCGCCCGGTACTTCGGTCAAAACTAACCCGAACGCGATGGCGACGATCGCCAAAAACACCATCTTCACCAACGTGGCGTTGACACCTGAAGGTGGCGTCTGGTGGGAAGGCATGACCGACCCGCCGCCAGCCGAATGCCTGGACTGGCAGGGCAATCGGTGGACCCCCGAAATCGGCCGCAACACCGGCCGGCTCGCGGCCCATCCCAACAGCCGCTTTACCGCACCGGTGGCGCAGTGCCCCAGTGTCGATGCGGCCTGGGACGATGCGGAAGGCGTGCCGATCAGCGCCTTCATCTTCGGCGGGCGCCGCTCGACCACCGTGCCGCTCGTTTATCAGTCCTTCAACTGGACGTCCGGCGTTTACATGGGCGCGACCATGGCCTCGGAGACGACGGCTGCGGCGACCGGCGAAGTGGGTAAGGTGCGGCGCGACCCGATGGCGATGCTGCCGTTCTGTGGCTATCACATGGGCGATTATTTCCAGCACTGGATCAGCATGCAGCGCACCTTGCAGGTTATCCCGTTCGTGTTTCAGGTGAACTGGTTCCGCAAAGACGCCGACGGCAAGTTTTTATGGCCGGGCTTCGGCGACAACATGCGCGTGCTGAAGTGGATCATCGACCGTGTGCACGGACGCGCGCGTGGCCTGGAAACGCACATCGGCTGGATGCCCACCTACGACGAGTTCGACTGGAACGGGCTTGATTTTCCACGTGAGAAGTTCGAGGCATTGCAAAACGTCGATCTGGCGGACTGGCGCGACGAGGTGCTGCGCCACGAGCAACTGTTCATCACCCTGCACGAGCGCGTCCCGCGCGAACTGCGCTACGAGCGCGAACTGCTGATGTGCCGGTTGTAAGCTGACAACGACTCATCCGGGCTGCCGCGCAACGCGGCGGCCCGGTTCTGCATCGCCCTGATCTCGCACTCATGTAACTATATCTGCGGTTTTCACCTTTTATCACTGGCCCGCCCAAGCCACCCAAGTGTATAAGTCTGAATTCCTCCCGAAGCGCCACAATTTGCTCTGATCTGAACGATGCGTCTCTACTGGAGCCACGATTACGTCATTGCACGTGAGGACTTCGATACCACCCGCAAATCCGGGTGGATCATCGATTCGCTCGACGCGGAGCCGATACCGGGATTGCATATCGCCATGCCCGAGCCACTCACCGCTGTCGATCTCGTGGAGATTCATGCTCCCCACTACATCGAAGCAGTACGCACGGGCGTGCCTCTGGGCCTTGCGCAGTCGCAGGGATTCCGCTGGGATGCGGGTCTCTGGACGATGGCCTGCGCACATACGAGCGGCATGGTCGCGGCCACCGAGCATGCTCTCGAAACCGGACGCACGGGGGGCTCGCTTACAAGCGGCCCACACCACGCCAAATACAACCGGGGACGGCTTCTGCACCTTCAATGGCATCGCACTAGCGGCGAAGCGCGCGCTGCGGGCCGGTGTGAAGCGGGTTCTCATCATAGATTCGGACGCCCACTGCGGCGGCGGCACACATTCGCTCATCGAGGACGACGATCGCATCCGGCAGCTAGATATTGCGGTGAACTCTTACGACCACTACACGCCGCACGCGCCCAACACGCTCGATCTTGTGCATTCAGCCGCGGAATATCTTGGCGAACTGAGCAATCTACTGGCGGAACTCGTGCGCACGCGCGAACGCTTCGAATTGTGCATTTATTACGCTGGCATGGATCCATTCGAACGCTGCCACATCGGCGGTCTTTCCGGCGTGAATCGCGCGATGCTCGCCGAGCGCGAGCAACTCGTGTTCTCGTGGTGCAGAGAACAACGCATTCCGGTTGCTTTCGGCATCGGCGGCGGCTATATCAATTTCGGTTTCAAACGCGACGAACTGGTCGATCTGCACAGATTGACGTTGCACGCCGCGGTAGCGGGCGACCAGCAGCAGTGATAAACGTGCCAGCTCGCGCGACTGGCGCTCCGCACACATAAACGGGGCCAATTTGTAGTCGGTGGTTTTAGTGCAAGGACCGAACGTGGGCGCCAGAGCCAGACTCGGATGGCCGTCTGAACTTGCCCAATTGCTGCTTCTCACGCAGAATCTCAACCAAATAATCCAGCTACAAATAAACCCGACGTTCGCCGCGGCATCCTGAGGCACAACACTCGCCGCCGTGATTCTCAGCAACAACCGCGACACCATGGTACGCAAACCCAAGTTAAAAACACCCGCCGCGCCCGTCCGCATCGAATCGCAGCTCTGGCAGGCCGCCGACGCGCTGCGCGGCAGCATGGACGCGGCCGAGTACAAGCACGTCGCGCTCGGGCTCATCTTTCTCAAATACATCTCCGACGCCTTCGAGGAACATCACGCGCGGCTCGAATCGGAACGCGATCAGGGCGCAGATCCGGAAGACCCGGACGAATACCGCGCCGTCAACATCTTCTGGGTGCCGAAGGACGCGCGCTGGGCGCGGCTCAAGGACAATGCCCTGCAACCCAGAATCGGCGAATACGTGGACGAAGCCATGCAGGCCGTGGAGGACGTCAACGTCTCGCTCAAGGGCGTGCTGTCCAAGGACTACGCGCGTCCGGCGCTGGACAAGGAGCGGCTCGGCCAGCTGATCAACCTCATCAGCAACATCGGACTGGGCGACACGGAAAACCGCTCCAGGGATGTGCTTGGCCGCGTGTACGAATATTTCCTCGCGCAGTTCGCGAGCGCCGAGGGCAAGAAAGGCGGCGAGTTCTACACCCCGCGCAGCGTCGTACGCCTGCTCGTACAGATGATCGAGCCCTACAAGGGCCGCGTCTACGATCCCTGCTGCGGCTCTTCGGGCATGTTCGTGCAGTCCGAGGAGTTCATCCTCGCCCACGGCGGCGGCTTGAGCGACATCAGCATCTACGGCCAGGAATCGAATTACACCACCTGGCGGCTCGCGAAAATGAACCTCGCGCTGCGCGGCATCGAGGGCAATATCGAGCACGGCGACAGCTTCCACAACGACCGCCATCCCGACCTCAAGGCCGATTACATGCTCGCCAATCCGCCCTTCAACGTGAGCGACTGGCGCGGCGAGCTGCTGCGCGAGGACAAGCGCTGGCAATCCGGCAAGCCGCCCGTCGGCAACGCTAACTTCGCCTGGGTGCAGCACATCATCCATCACCTCGCGCCCGCGGGGCTCGCCGGCTTCGTGCTCGCCAACGGCTCGATGTCCAACGCCTCCGGCGAGGGCGAAATTCGCCGCAACATCATCGAGGCCGACCTCGTCGACTGCATGGTGGCGCTGCCCGGCCAGCTCTTTTACTCCACACAGATTCCCGCCTGCCTCTGGTTTCTCGCGCGCGACCGGACGAACCACCGCTTCCGCGACCGCCGCGGCCAGGTGCTCTTCATCGACGCGCGCAAGCTCGGCCGCATGCTGGACCGCACTCATCGCGAGCTGACCGACGAGGAAGCGACCCGTATCGCGAACACCTATCACGCCTGGCGCGGCGAGAATGACGCCGGTGTGTACGCGGACATCCCCGGCTTCTGCAAGAGCGCCACGCTCGATGAGATCCGCAAGCACGGCCACGTGCTCACGCCCGGCCGCTACGTCGGCGCGGAAGCCCTCGCGGACAACGGCGAACCGTTCGAGGAGAAAATGCGGCGGCTTACGGCGCAACTAAACGCGCAATTCGAGGAAGGCGCACGGCTGGAAGAGACAATTCGCAAGAATCTTCAGAACCTTGGCGATGGACTGTAACGGATTTCGATTCTCGCGCCACGCGATCGAGCGTATGTTTCAACGAGGCATCTCACCCGACGCGGTGGAACACGTCGTCGGAAAAGGCGAGGTGATAGCATCCTATCCGGACGATACGCCCTTTCCGAGCGCGCTCCTCCTGAGACAATACGCAGGGCGTCCCGTCCGTCCTGGCGGCAAGAGATGCCCGCACAAAGTTGTGCTACGTGGTCACTTTTTATCATCCCGATCCCAATTTGTGGAGCGACGATTTCAAAACCCGTAGGCAATCATGAAATGCGTGATCTGCAAGACTGGGGAAACTAAGCCCGGAACAGCCACCGTGACGCTGCAACGACGTGAGACCATCGTGCTCATCAAGGATGTGCCGGCCGATGTCTGCGAGAACTGTGGCGAGTACTACCTGGATGAGGCAGTGGCCCGGAAGCTCTACGCACAAGCCGAGGAAGCCGTCAAGCGCCATACAGAGCTGGAAATCCTGCGATATGCCGCCTGACACGAGCCGTTCGAGGATACGATGAAACGGCTTGCCGCGACGCTTCGGGAGCAGATGGCTGAAGGCCGTAAGCTCGACGCCGCCGTCGAAGCCAACCTGAAGGAGTTGGGGTAATGGCGGTTGATTGGCCTAACACCCCGCTGTCAGATTTGACGAACCCGGACACGCCCGTGACCTACGGCGTCGTTAAGCCTGGTGCCGAGGACCCCGACGGCGTTCTATTCATTCGCGGCGGGGACATCTCCGACGGCCGAGTTCTGACGGAACAACTTCGCACTATCACGCGTGAGGTATCTCAGCAGTATCGGCGCACGCAGCTACGAGGTGGAGAGATCGTCGTCTCGCTCGTCGGTAATCCTGGTCAAGTCGCGATTATGCCCGAGTCATTGAAAGGCGCGAACATCGCGCGGCAAGCGGGACTGGTGCGTCTCCGTGACAATGTTGACGCACGCTTCGTGAAGTACTTCTTGATCTCGGCTATAGGCCAAGAGGCTCTGGGCGCACATTCGCGTGGCTCTGTCCAGCAGGTGATCAATTTGCGAGACCTCAAAACCGTCCGAGTCCCAACGCCGCCGCTTCGCGAACAACGCGCCATCGCCCAAATCCTCGGCACGCTGGACGACAAGATCGAGTTGAACCGGCGGATGAACGAGACGCTGGAGGCGATCGCGCGGGCGCTCTTCAAATCATGGTTCGTGGACTTCGACCCCGTCCGCGCCAAAAATGGAGAGCCGCGACCCCGGCCTCCCTAAACACATCGCCGACCTCTTCCCTAATTCCTTCGAAGACTCCGAGCTGGGCGAGATTCCAAAGAAGTGGCGAGTTGAAGAAGTAGGTAATATTGCCGAGATTAATGCAAGGACTTTAAGCCGCACGGATGCATTGGATCTGATCGACTATATCGAGATAAGTGAGGTCATACGTGGCGAGATCGCGAACGTTGCGAGATATAAGACGGGCACGGAGCCAAGCCGGGCGCGGAGACGGCTAAGTCATGGCGACACAGTTCTATCAACTGTTAGGCCAGACCGAGGAGCCCACTTCCTGTGCTTGAATCCACCGAAAACATTCATCGCCTCCACCGGCTTTGCAGTGCTTACGCCTCGCGAAGGAGATTGGGCGTTCTTGTACACGGCGCTAACACGGCGCGAAATCGGGGAGGAACTAGGCCGGCTTGCAGATGGTGGCGCCTATCCGGCGGTTCGCCCCGAGACAATGGGCTCGCTTCGTGTCGTTGTCCCGGCACATAGGAGAATTTACGTCGCATTTGAGAAATTGGCGCGGCCACTTCTCGAACGGTCAGCGCAGAACCGCGCGGAGGGCAAGACCCTCGCCGCCCTACGCGACACGCTGCTGTCCAAACTCATCTCCGGCGATCTGCGGATAAAAGATGCGGAGCGATTCATGGTTGGGGCCGCCTAAGCATGCAGATCATGTTTGTCGATGAGTCCGGCACGCCACCACCACTCAAGAAACAGTACGACACACCATTTTTCGTGCTGGGCGGGCTGGTTGTGCCGGAGGATTTCTGGAGTAAGCTTGCAGCGGATTTAACCCGAATTAAAACCAACTTTGGCATTGATGGAGAGATCAAATGGCGTTACTTCGCACCGCAAAAGCCTGGCGCCAAAGCTCACAGCCTAAGTCACCTGCCGGCGGCCCAGAAGGAAGATCTTCGTTCCCAGCTCTACGCGGCCCTAGGCCGTTACAGGTCGATCAAGATCATCTGTGTGGTGACGCATATTTCTTCCGCCTATAAGCTAGGCTATGTGAATACAGCTGACGATGTTTACTGGTACAGCTACAAACAACTGACGGAGAGATTCCAGTACTATCTTCAAGATCTTGAACGCACTGTGGGTCAGCGGGTGCATGGCATTATCGTCTGTGACCATCGTGCGCCCAAAGATGACCAACGCCTACGCGAATTACATCATCAATTGATCGACAGCGGCAAGGCCACAGTTTCGAGGTACCAGAACCTTATCGAGGGCCTGTTCATTGCGCCGTCGCATTTGAGCGTGGGCGTGCAGTTCGCCGATATGGTGGCGGGCGCGGTTTTCCGGCGCTTTAAGGGGCAGGATGATCGCTTCTTCAGTCAGATTGAAAACTCGTTTCGACGCTCTCCAGGTGGCAACCTGGAAGGATACGGGTTGGTGCGATTCCCAAAAACGGGATGGTAAGGAGAGAAAAAGAAAGGCGCCGTGTCGGAGGTTGCCCCCACGATCCTGCTGGTAACGGCGCAGTCACGGCGTAAACGGATTATGGGCGCGGAGCGCGCGACCGTCAACAAGAATTGTTGTTGCGCAAACTCTAATTAATATATAACCGATTGATTTATATAACATAACTAATGTAAATGCGCTCGTCAGCGATGTCATCTCGCATTTACGATTTGCCGACGAAAAGCCTACTCTCAGTAGCACCGCGGCTGGGCAGATTTCCGCCCTTGCAAGCCTTTGCCTCGGCGGTGAGGGCGCGAAACCCACGATTGAAGTAGTAGGTTCCATCGCAAAACCAATGTCGTGCATCCGCTGATTCAGCAACACCGTTTCGCGATCGCCGAGCTGTGCCGCCGCTACCGCGTGCGCCGTCTCGAAGTATTCGGCTCGGCTGCGCGCGGCGACGACTTCGACCCGGAGATATCCGACGTGGATTTCCTGGTGGAGTTTGATGCCCCAGATCTGGAGGGTTTCGCACGAGCGTACTTTGACTTTGAGGACGCTTTGCAAGCGATCGTTGGTCGGGAAGTTGATCTCGTCTCGCGTTCGGCGATCCGCAATCCTTACTTTCTTGCCGACGTGGAGAAAACGCGCGAGCTGCTCTATGAAGCGTGATCCGCACACGTATGCAAGGGGGTTAAGCACGTAGCAGGTGCCGGGGGCAGGTGAAGAAACTTTCAATATAACGAAGACACGCAGGCCGTCCCGCTCTATCTCGGGTAACAGAGCGATACGGTACCGCCAGCATCAGGATTTCTCGTAAGCGTTGAGGGCGACGGACGGTACACCTTAGCGATCAGCGGCACTTTGTGATGCGCGAGAAAGTCGAGGATTTTCGGGACGGTCTTGACAAAATTTCTTGCCAGGTGTGGAAATGGCGCTTTTCCGACAACGACCAGAAGGGCAACGCGATGGCGAACGACGGCGTCGAGTTCGTTGGGCCTATAGCGGATTCGGCTGTCGTGGGTTACGGCGATCCAACCACGCTCGTCGACTGACCGCAGCCAGTCCTCATCCGCGCAATCGGGTTGAAAGTGGTTCCGATGCCGCTCGACGCGCAGCCCTGCGTTGGCAAGAATGTCGGGGAAACGAGTACCGAGATCGCGGTCAGTGAAGAAGACAACGGTCAAGCTGCCCGCTCGTAAAGAACCGCCTGCTCGATCTCCGGTACGCTTAGGCCATAGTCGACCGCAAGCTCAGCTACGGTTTCGCCGGCGTCGATACGCTCCGCAATTATGCTAGTGGAAATACCCATGCGGAGCACCACCGGACGCCCGAAAGCGATCGTAGGATCGATGACGATCGGCCGATGTGACTGCTGCGTCTCGCCGGAAACAAATGGGTAGAGGCGGACAGGAAATTGCCACTCGTCCCACTCGACTCTTTTCAGGTATTCGTCGAACAGCCGACGCATCGCGAGTTGCCCGGAAGCGGAAAGATTGATGAGTTGGCCGTAGTGCTCCAGAAAGATTTGTCTGGCCTGCGTCCGGAGTTCTTTGCGCAGCAGCAAACGTTCGACGTTAAGCGATTTCTCCCCATATGCGAGCGCCTGCCGTAAAGCTCCAATGGAAATGCCATGATCAGTGCGAAGCGATCGCAGCACATGAGCTTCAATCAGATTCCAGAAGGACAGGATTGGAGGCTGCGGCGAAGGAGGGTGGATCAATGGATGAAAGCGCCCGACACCATCGGCCTTCGGGTAAGGGCGACCAACAACCCAGGATCGAAGTGTCGCTGTCGCAACTTTGACGTAACGGGCGGCTTCCGCCAGCGTGTAGGCCGGCTGATCCCGTAAGTCGATGTTCTTGACGTTCGTCATACGATCCGTTGTGTACAAAAATTTGGTGTGATGGTCCACGATTAGTGCCTTCGCCAGTAGTAATGTCGCAGATTCCCGCTATCTCTGCTCAACTTCTCAGATAAAAGTATTTGTCGTGTTCAGTAAATCGTCAAGTAATTCATTCAGTAGGTATTTTCTCTAGGCTATCGACGTAACACGGCTGATCGGCCAATTCGGCTGCTGCGAGATGTGGCTATCGCCAGTTAGAGGTTCTAGCGACGTCTCACCGGGTCACGGTCGGCGCATGGGCGTGCTTGCAGTGCGCTTAACCCTCGGAGCGGACGTTGCTTATGGACAGTGGTAGCATCACGTTTGTGTCATCTCCCAAGCAGACGGTCGATTGTTGGGTGAACGGTTGAGCAGATTCACCGAGTCCATCGTGGAGGAAGCAGCCCTCGATTGGCTATGGGAGCTGGGCTACACCGTTGTATCTGGTAGCGAAGTTCTACCTGGCGAGCATAGTGCTTTGCGCAATACCTACTCGGATGTCGTGCTCGCCGGGGGTCTGCGCAGTGCGCTGGTCCGCCTGAATCCGAAACTGCCCGCCGAAGCAATCAACGACGCCTTCCGCAAAATCACCCATCATGAGGGACCAATGCTGGAAACCCGCAATCGCGCGTTCCACCGCATGCTAGTGGACGGGGTTGCTGTTGAGTATCGTCGGCCCGACGGCTCGATCGGTGGCGCGCAGGTGCGCATTCTGGACTTCGAGAAACCCGACGAGAACGACTGGCTCGCCCTTAATCAATTCACCGTCGTCGAGAACAAGCACACCCGCCGGCTGGACGTGGTGTTGTTCGTTAATGGTCTGCCGCTGGTGCTGATCGAGCTGAAAAGCGCAGTCAGCGAGGATGCAACGATCTGGCACGCTTTCCGGCAGTTTCAAACCTACAAAGCCGAGCTACCCACGCTGTTTACCTACAACGCGCTGCTTGTGATCTCCGACGGCGTCATGGCGCGCATTGGACCGCTTACCGCCGGAAGTGAGTGGTTTAAGCCGTGGCGTACCATCGCGGGCGAGGGGCTCGCGCCAGCCACGATGCCCGAGCTGCAGGTGATGATCGAGGGCGCCCTTGATAGGCAGCGGCTTCTTGATCTCATCGGCCACTTCATCGTCTTCGAGGACGAAGGCAGCGGCAAGCTCATCAAGAAGATGGCGGGCTACCATCAGTTCCACGCGGTGCGCGTGGCGGTTTTGGAAACGAACCGCGCCGCGCAGCTTGATGTGGCTGACGCCAAAGGAAGATACGAGAGCCGCATTAAGCATGGCGGCGACGTGGGCGATCGCCGCATCGGTGTGGTTTGGCACACACAAGGCTCGGGCAAGAGTCTGACGATGGCTTTTTACGCCGGGCGCGTGATCCGCGAGCCGGCGATGGCGAACCCGACGATCGTTGTCCTCACCGACCGCAACGATCTCGATGATCAGCTTTTCAGCACGTTTTCGCGCTGCCGCGATTTGTTGCGCCAGCCGCCCGTACAGGCAGAGAGCCGCGGCGATCTACGCGCGAAGCTCATGGTTGACGCAGGCGGCGTTGTGTTTGCGACGATCCAGAAATTCATGCCTGCACAGAAAGGCGACCAGCATCCGCTGCTTTCAAACCGGCGCAACATCGTCGTGATCGCGGACGAGGCGCATCGCAGTCAGTACGATTTCATCGACGGCTTTGCGCGCCACATGCGCGACGCACTGCCGAACGCTTCGTTCATCGGCTTCACCGGCACACCGATCGAGCTCACCGACAAAAACACGCGCGCGGTATTCGGCGACTACATCAGCGTGTACGACATCCAGCGCGCGGTCGAAGACCGGGCAACGGTACCGATTTACTACGAGGGCCGCCCTGCCAAACTCGGTATGGTCGAAACCGAACGGCCGAGGATCGATCCCGAGTTCGAAGAAATCACCGAGGGCGAAGAAGTCGAGCGCAGGGAAAAGCTCAAGACCCGATGGGCGCAGCTTGAAGCCATCGTCGGCTCCGAGAAACGCGTGAAGCTGATTGCGTGCGACATCGTCGAGCACTACGAGCGGCGGCTGGAGGCCATGGAAGGCAAGGCGATGATCGTCTGCATGAGCCGGCGCATCTGCGTGGACCTGTTGCGCGAGATCGCCGACCTTCGGCCGGACTGGCGCCACGAAGATGACGAGAAAGGTGCGCTGAAGGTGGTGATGACCGGCTCCGCGTCCGATCCGCTGGACTGGCAGCCGCACATCCGCAACAAGGCGCGCCGCGAGGCGCTGGCCCATCGATTCCGCGACCCGAAAGACAGTTTCCGGATAGTGATAGTGCGCGACATGTGGCTGACTGGCTTCGACGCGCCCAGCTTGCACACCATGTATCTGGACAAACCGATGCGCGGCCACGGCCTAATGCAGGCAATTGCGCGCGTGAACCGCGTGTTCCGCGACAAACCCGGCGGCCTGGTCGTCGATTATCTCGGGCTCGCGCCCGCCCTGAAGGCAGCACTCGCGACTTACACCCAGAGCGGCGGAACGGGCCGGACAGCGATCGATCAAAGCGAAGCCGTGGCTCTCATGCTCGCAAAGCATGAGATCTGCTGCGGGCTATTCCACGGCTTCGACTACTCGAAATGGATTCATGGCTCTCCGGCAGAGAAGCTGAGCCTCCTGCCTGCCGGGCAGGAACACATCCTCGCGCAGCAGGATGGTAAGGACAGACTCCTGCGTACCGTGCTGGAGCTTTCGCAAGCATTCGCGCTGGCCATTCCGCACGACGAGGCACTTCGTATTCGCGACGACGTATCTTTCTTTCAGGCCGTACGCGCGGGGCTTGCGAAGCGGGCGCCAGCGGAGGCGAAAACGCAAGAGGAGCTGGATCGCGCGGTGCGGCAGATCATTTCGCGCGCGGTTGCTCCCGAGGCGGTGATGGATATCTTCACGGCAGCGGGCCTTAAGAAACCGGACATTTCGATCCTGTCGGACGAATTCCTCGGCGAGGTACGCGGAATGCCCCAGCGAAACCTCGCCGTCGAGGTACTGCGCAAACTTCTCGCGGGCGAGATTCATACGCGCCGATGCAAAAACGTCGTGCAGGCGCGCTCGTTCGCCGAAATGCTCGATAAGACGCTGCGCCGGTATCAGAACCGTGGCATTGAGGCCGCGCAGGTCATTGAGGAGCTGATTGATGTGGTCTACTAAATCCGGACACCGAGTTAAGGCGTTAAGATGCCATAACGAGGTGAACGATGACAGCAGCAACGAGTAGGAGACGGAACTACACTGAAGCATTCAAACGGGATGCGG
>Ga0136621_1000283_pt1 | contig 19398 bp, 18 predicted proteins | sample AntDryUQ445A2306_FD_104673 | JGI IMG/M metagenome (GOLD analysis project Ga0136621, IMG submission 104673) | Polar desert sand microbial communities from Dry Valleys, Antarctica - metaG UQ445A (23.06) | ecosystem: Environmental > Terrestrial > Soil > Desert | place: Antarctica: Dry Valley...
CACGTTGCTCACTTCGGCCTTGGCGACGTTGGCGCGGGCCAAGTCGAGCATCTCCTCTGTCATGTCGAGGCCGTAGGCGAATCCGGTGGGCCCGACCCGACGCGCTGAAAGCAGGACGTCGATACCCCCTCCTGACCCCAGGTCCAGGACACGTTCACCAGGGCGGAGATCGGCCACCGCCAACGGGTTCCCACAACCCAGACTCGCGGCGACTGCCTCGGCGGGCAGCTGCGCTTGTTCGTCCGCGCTGTACTGACCGGCTCCGAAGGTCTCATCGACCTCAGCCGTATCGCTGCAGCACGAGGCCCCAACCTCGGCCGTACCGTCCTGTCCACCAGAGCAACACGACTCCTCGATCGCGAGTGTGTCCTGGTTTGTGCCACCCCGCATCACACTTGCGGCCGCCAGGGTGTAACGGTCGCGCACCCGCTCACGCAGGTCTGGGTCACTGGTCATCGCACTGCTCCTCATCGCGTCGGAGAACATCAATACGCATAGACGTTCGTCGATTCATCGACGTTTGTCAATACGTATGACAGGATGAACCTATGCCCACGATGCTGCCTCTTCTCATCGGGGACGCCCAGGGCCGCTGTGCGCCGGTCACCGGCGGCATAATAGGCGCTGAAACGGCCGATCGTCTCGCCACGATGTTCAGGGCGCTCGGTGACCCCACCCGGGTGCGGCTCCTGTCGCTGATCGCCGCTCACGACGATGGCGCGGCCTGCATCTGCGACCTCGCCAATCCCGTCGGTCTGTCCCAACCAACCGTCTCGCACCACATGAAGAAGCTTCTCGACGCCGGGCTTGTCACCCGCGAGCAGCGTGGCAAGTGGGCCTACTACCGCGTTCTCGACGCCACACTGAGCACCTTGAGTGATGTCCTCCGCGTGAGCTAGGACTAGACCTCGATCTCGAGTCCGTCCAGCAGGGCTCGGACCCGGCGCTCGATCTCGTCGCGGATGAGCCGCACGGACTGCAGATCTTGCCCCGCCGGGTCCTCGAGCACCCATTCCTCGTATCGCTTCCCGGGGAAGATGGGGCACGCGTCACCACAGCCCATGGTGATCACGACATCCGCGGCCCGCACGGTCTCGTCGGTCCATGGCTTGGGGTACTCCTGCGAGATGTCGATGCCACGCTCGCGCATGGCCTCGATCGCTGTCGGGTTCACCTCGCTTCCGGGTTCAGAACCACCGGACCAGGCGAGTGCCTTGCTCCCGGCGAGGTGGGAGAAGAACCCGAGCGCCATCTGCGACCGGCCCGCATTGTGCACGCAGAGGAACAGGACGGTGGGGATCTCGGTGTCACTGAGGCCTTCGACCCTTGCGAGGGCATGCAGCCGCTGTCTGGCGAAACGTTCGGCCAGCAGAGGCAGGAAGGTCGTCACGGTAGACCCGGTCGCGAACTGGTCGTAGGACGAGTGCAGGAACCGCTCGATGGTCTCGGCACCATAGATGCCCGCGAAGTCCGTGGCCAGCCGCGTGGCTGCGCTCCTGAGGGCGATGCTTTGGTCGAGCGGGATGGTGGGGGTTGTTGTCCACTCCGAGGTCATGTCGCTCCAGGATCTAGGGTTAGGCCGCGCCGGCCGGGACGAAGGCAGGAGCCAGTCGGTTGATTCGCGTGGTGAGCTGTTGCAGAGCGCTCTCGAACGCCTCGTTCTTGTTCAGAATCGACGGGTCGGGGACCGACCAGTGCAGGCGGGCATCCGTCCCGTCGAGCTCCTCGTGGACCTGGTCGCACACAGCCACCACCAGGTCCCCTGGCTCGAGGATGTCTTGGACATGGCGAGTGGCCGCGCCGGAAAGGTTGAGCCCATGACGTCGACCCACGGCAACCGCGCGTGGATGAACCCGAGCGGCGGGATGAGTCCCCGCCGACTCTGCGGGGAGGTCACTCACCTTCCGCCACGCAGCAGCCGCCATCTGGGAGCGAGCCGAGTTGTGCGTGCAGATGAAGAGGACGCGCCGATGCTTCGCCACTCGAGGCATCGGCACGAGGGAGGCAACGAATCGGTCCGCGTGGGCCAGCCGGACGTAGGTGCGACGCTTGTCCCCGGCGGACCGGGATCGAAGCACGAGCCCGGCGCCCTCGAGCACTCCCAGATGATGGGACAGCAGGTTGGTCGGCAGATCCAGGGCTTGTGCAAGGTCGCTCGGTGACCTGTCCGTCAAGGCGAGCCGGTGGACGATCGCGAGGCGCACGGGTTCGCCGAGTGCGGCATGCATGCGTGCTCTACCTGCGAGCGACAACTCCATGTCCGATCCAATGCTTCAATGGCTTTTGACTCAATAATCATTGCAGCAAGCGCGGTCGGATGCAACCCGTTCGCTACTTCTGGTAGGCGACGACCACGCTCGGCCGCGGGAACTCGTCGGTGTGGGGCCAGGTGCTCGACTGGTTCTCGAAGGTGGCGCCGTCGGTCTCACCGGGGTGCTGGACAGCGACGAACACCGACCTCTGGTCCGGCGAGATCAGCGGACCGCAGGTCTCGGCCCCGATCGGAACGGTGAGGAACTGCTCCACGTTGCCGCGTTCCGGACCTTCGACCGGCACCCGGAACAGGCCGTCGTTGGAGCCCAGCGCGTTGCCATCCGTGGAGATCCAGAGGTTTCCCACCTTGTCGAAGGCGACGTTGTCCGGGCAACTGATGGGGCTTACCAGCTCCTTGGGGTAGCCGGCGAAGTACGTCTCCGGTGCCTCAGGGTCCCCGCAGACCAGCATCAGGTTCCATCCGAACCGGGTCGCGGCGTTGTCGCCACGGGTCTCGGTCATCTCGAGGACATAGCCGTTCCGGTTGCCGCTGGCCGGGGTCAGCGGGCCGCCGGGCTCGGAGCGCACCATGCTGCTGGCGAGTGGGTTCGGCTCGTCGACCGGGTAGCTGCTGCCCCGTTGAGAGTTGTTCGTCAACGCGCAGTAGATTGACCCGCTAACCGGGTTGGGTTCGATGTCCTCCGGGCGGTCCATCCGGGTGGGAGAGAGCTTGTCGGCGGCCAGGCGGGTGTCGACGAGCACCTCGGCCACACTCATGCCTGGAACGAACGACTCAGTGTCGGTGACCAGCGGAACCCACTCACCCGTTCCGTCGTACTCCCCGTCCTCCAGCCCGTCGCCCTTGAACCTGGCGACGTAGAGCGCGCCCTTTGTCAGCAGCGACATGTTGCGCCGGCGTGCTGCCCGGGTGCTGCGGCGGTCGAACTTGGCCTTGGAGACGAACTTGTAGATGTAGTCACCGCGCTCGTCATCACCCATGTAAGCCACCGCCTGGCCGTTGCGGGCGATGGTGATGTTGGCACCTTCGTGCTTCATGCGTCCGAGCATCGTGTGCTTGCGCGGCGTTGAGTCGGAGTCGTACGGGTCGACCTCGACGATCCACCCGAACCGGAACGGCTCGTGTGGCTCGGCGGACAGGTCGAAACGGTCGTCGACGTCCTTCCAGCCACGGCTGTCGACTCCGGTGATCCCGTAGCGCGCGTAAGAGGCGGAGTAACGGGGGTCCATCCCTCCGGACATGCCGAAGTACTGGTTGAAGTTCTCCTCGCCGCTGAGCACCGTGCCCCACGGGGTCATCCCACCGGCGCAGTTGTTCAGCGTGCCCAACACCCTTTTGCCGCTGGGGTCTGCGGAGGTCCGAAGCCGTTCGTGCCCGGCAGCCGGCCCGGTCATCGTGAACGGTGTTGAGACGGTGATCCGACGGTTGTACCTCAACCGTCCGTTCCTGGTGAGCCGCCAGGGACCGCGGTTCTGGTTCTGGGGGCGATGGATCTCCGCGACCGACATGCCGTGGGAGGCCATCGCAATCCTCTTGATCGTCTCCTCGTCATACTCGCCAGTGGGGAACATGAGATTCTCGTCGGTGTACTCGTGGTTGACCACGAGCAGGCTGCGCCTCCGGTCGAGGGCCAGCAGGCCCACGTAGTCGCAGTTGTAACCGAACTGCTTCGCGGCCTTCCTCGGCGTCTGTCGGTGCACGTCGAAGGCAGGAGCGTCGGGAGTGACTGGGTCCCCCCAGCCGACGACGACGTGATGGTCGAACCCCCGGGGCACGCTCACGATGTCACGCGTGTTGGGGGCGACCGGCTGGAACGAGACGGTCCCGAGGTTCGAGCCACGGCCCGGCCGCGCAGCCGGGGCACCAGGGGCCGCCGCGGCAGCCGTGGACGGGTTCAGGACGCCAGCGAGGACCATGGCACCGGCCGTGGCGCTGCCAGCCTTGAGGAGTGAGCGGCGTGCGATGGCGCCTTCGACGAGATCGGAGAAGTGTGGATTCTCCGACGTGTTCGGCTCCGGAAAGTCACATGCGTTGCCGCATCGGAAGTGGCAGGTCATCTTGCTTCGCGAACCATGGGGACCCGCAGCCAACAGTGGGAGATCACGAGGTGTCACGTTTGAGCTCCTTGCCCGAGACGATGTGGTGATGGTGACGCTAGACAGGCAAGGCGATGCCGAGGGGTTGCGCGGGTAGCCGGTGGGTGAACAGCGGTTGGCCCTAGAGTGCGCTGGCTTCGGCGGTGAGCCGAAGCTGTTGGCGCCGGTGGGACAGCGCCTCGAAGGTGAAGATCGCGAGGGCGAACCAGACGACTCCGAATCCGAGAAGCCGCATCGGCGGCATCGGCTCGCGGAAGAGCGCGACACCAAGCACGAACTGGATCGTGGGGGCGAGGTACTGGAGCAGCCCGAGCGTGGTCATCGGGACCCTCGTCGCCGCCGCCCCGAAGCAGATCAGCGGCACCGCCGTGACCAGGCCGGTGCCGGCGAGCAGCACCGCATGACCAGTGCCCTGGTGCCCGAAAGTCGACTCGCCCTGGCCCATCAGCCAGATCAGATAACCCATCGCTACGGGTGTGAGCACGAGGGTCTCGAAGGTCAGGCTCTCCACCGCCCCAGCGTCGGCCTTCTTCTTGGCAAGGCCGTAGGCGCCGAACGAGAAAGCCAGCACCAGTGCGACCCAGGGGGGTCGGCCGTACTCCAGGGTCAGGCCGAGGACGGCGGCCGCTGCGATGCCGAGTGCGACCCACTGCAGCAGACGAAGCCGTTCCCCCAGGAAGGCCACACCCATCAGGACCGTCACCAGCGGGTTGATGAAGTATCCCAGTGAGGTCTCCACGACATGCTTGTTGTTCACCCCCCAGATGTAGGTGCCCCAGTTGGCGGTGATCACGACGGCGGCCGCCCCCAGGATCACCCGGGTGCGCGGTGACGCCAGGACCGAACGCAGCGTCGCCTGGCGCCGGAGGACGACGATGAGCACGGCCATGACAGCAAGTGACCAGAAGATCCGGTGTGCGAGGATCTCGACCGCCCCCGCGGGCTCGAGAAGCGGCCAGTAGAGCGGGAACAGCCCCCACATGCCATAGGCGGCAACTCCGAAGAGGAAGCCGCGTCGAGTCTCTCCCAAGGAACTAGACGACCGTCCAGGTGTCTCCGCTGTTCAGCAGTCCGGCCAGTGCGCCCGCGGTCATCCCAGCGCCGCCCTGGGCGGTGTTGATCTGCTCGCGCGCGAGGTCGTCGTACGTCGCCTGCTCGACCTGTCGGAAGATCCCGATCGGAGCCTGGTTCAGGTAGCCGGAGCCAGTCAGCCGGGAGAGCGCGAACGCCGTGGTGGGGTCGCTCGCATGCGCGTCGTGGACGAGGAGCTGGTCCTCGCCCACATCTGCGACGTCGACGACGCTCAGCTCGCCGGTGGCATGGTCCCGGACGACACCCAAGCTGGCTTCGGCCCCGAACCGGATCCGCTCACCATGGACCAGCGGGATGATCGCGTCCTGCTTTGTCTCGGGGTCCTTGATCGCGTCAAAGGCGCCGTCGTTGAAGATCGGGCAGTTCTGGTAGATCTCCACCAGCGCCGTGCCCCGGTGTGCGGCCGCAGCGGACAGCACCGAGGTCAGGTGCTTGCGGTCGGAGTCGATCGTGCGGGCCACGAACGTCCCCTCAGCACCGAGAGCGAGCGACACCGGGTTGAACGGGTTGTCCAGAGAACCCATCGGAGTCGACTTGGTGACCTTGCCGAGCTCGGAGGTGGGGGAGTACTGGCCCTTGGTCAGGCCGTAGATCCTGTTGTTGAACAACAGGATCGTCATGTTCACGTTGCGACGCAGAGCGTGGATCAGGTGGTTGCCGCCGATCGAGAGGGCGTCGCCGTCTCCCGTGACGACCCACACCGACAGGTCGCCACGAGACGTCGCGAGTCCGGTGGCGATCGCGGGGGCACGACCGTGGATCGAGTGCATTCCGAACGTGTCGAGGTAGTAGGGGAACCGCGACGAGCAGCCGATCCCGGAGACGAACACGATGTTCTCGCGCTTGAGTCCCAGGCCGGGAAGGAACCCCTGCACCGCCGCGAGGACGGCGTAGTCGCCGCAGCCGGGGCACCAGCGAACTTCCTGGTCGCTGGTGAACTCCTTGCGGTTCTGCGGCTCCTCCGTGGCGGGAACCCCCGACAAGCCGTCGGGTACCCCCGGGAACGGAAGGTCGGTCCGTTGTGTCATCGAACTGCCTCCTCGTGGTCGATGCCCGCGACCTCCACCGACGAAGAGGTGGTCGACTCGACGAGGTGTGTGATCGCGTCGGCCAGCTCTGCGGCCCGCAACGGGAGCCCACGGACGTGGTTGTAGCCCACGACGTCAACGAGGTACCTGGCGCGCAGCAGCATCGACAGCTGGCCGAGGTTCATCTCCGGCACCATCACCGCGTCGTACCGCTTCAACACCTCGCCGAGGTCCCTCGGGAACGGGTTGAGGTGACGCAGGTGTGTCTGCGCGACGTACAAACCGGCGTTGCGCACCTGGCGGATCGCGGCGCCGATCGGGCCGTACGTCGAGCCCCAGCCCAGCACGAGCACCCGTGCCTTTCCTGAGGGGTCGTCGACCTGTAGCGGTGGAAGACTTCTGGCGATGCCGTCGATCTTCGCCTGTCGGGTGCGCACCATGAGGTCGTGGTTGGCCGGGTCATAGGAGATGTTCCCGTGGCCCGCGCCCTTCTCGAGGCCGCCGATCCGATGCTCGAGGCCAGCTGTGCCGGGCACCGCCCAGGGGCGCGCCAGGGTCTCCTCGTCACGCAGGTAGGGCCAGAACTCCGCCGTCTCCTCGCCGGTCGAGCCTGACGTGACCGTGTGGTTCGGTTCGGTCGCGAACGCGGGGTCGATGCGAGGGAGGTCGGTGACCTGCGGGATCTGCCAAGGCTCGGAACCGTTGGCGAGGTTTCCGTCGGAGAGCAGGATCACCGGGGTCCGGTACGTCACGGCGATCCGCACGGCCTCGACGGCGGTGTCGAAGCAGTCAGCCGGTGACTGCGGCGCGACGACCGGGAGCGGTGCCTCTCCGTTGCGCCCGAACATCGCCTGGAGCAGGTCGGCCTGCTCGGTCTTGGTGGGCAGACCGGTCGAGGGGCCACCGCGCTGCACGTCGATAACCAGCAGCGGAAGCTCCATCATGATGGCGAGACCGATGGTCTCCGACTTCAAGGCGATCCCCGGCCCGGAGGTCGTGGTCACACCGAGCGCGCCGCCGAACGCGGCGCCGAGAGCGGCGCCGACACCCGCGATCTCGTCCTCGGCCTGGAAGGTGGTCACGCCGAACCGCTTGTGCTTGCTCAGCTCGTGCAGGATGTCCGAGGCCGGCGTGATCGGGTAGGAGCCGAGGAACAGCGAAAGACCGGACTGGGTGGATCCGGCGATCAGGCCGTAGGCAAGCGCCAGGTTTCCGGTGATGTTGCGGTAGGTGCCGGCGTCCATCGGTGCAGGCTTGATCTCGTACTGGACCACGAACGCCTCGGTGGTCTCACCGAAGTTCCAGCCGGCCTTGAAGGCGGTGACGTTCGCGTCGCGGATGTCAGCCACCTTTGCGAACCGGCGCTCGAGAAAGGCGATGGTCGGCTCCGTGGGTCGGCCGTACATCCACGACAGCAGTCCCAGCGAGAACATGTTCTTCGCCCGTCCGGCGTCCTTGCGGGACAGTCCGAACTCCTTGACCGCCTCCACCGTCATGCCGGTGAGATCGAAGGCGTGCACGGCGTACTCGTCGAGAACGTCGGTGTCGAGCGGGTTGTCTGCGTAGCCGGCCCGGTTGAGGTTCCTCGTGGTGAAGTCGTGGCTGTCGACGATGACTGTCGCGCCCTTCTTGATGTCATCGAGGTTCGCCTTGAGCGCAGCCGGGTTCATCGCGACCAGCACATCGGGAGAGTCACCGGGGGTCAGGATGTCGTGGTCTGCGAAGTGCACCTGAAAGGATGACACGCCGGGCAGAGTTCCGGCGGGTGCGCGGATCTCTGCCGGGAAGTTCGGCAATGTCGAGAGGTCGTTGCCGAAGCTCGCGGTCTCCTGGGTGAACCTGTCGCCGGTGAGCTGCATGCCGTCGCCGGAGTCACCGGCAAAACGAATGATGACGCGGTCGAGCTGCTTGACCTGTTTGGTCACGCTTGTCGCCTTCTTTCTCAGGCCGTCCGTTCGTGGCCTCCGGCCTGCTTCTACAACTGTGGTGTGCGTCCCCTCAATGTTACGACTGCGCTCAACCGCTTCTGGGTCAAGTCCAGAACTCGGCCAAGTCGCAACGTCGTACTCGCTCGTACCCAGAAGTGCGCCGGTCGCACCTCTTTTCTGGGCCAGCCCTCGACGTTCGTGGGTAAAGGAGCATTCTCGGCATCAGGTGGCGAGAATGCTCCTAGGTTCCGGGCGAGCCGTAGCAGTCGGGGCTGATGGCAACGTCGCGACGCATCGGGCTCAGGACCAGTACACGATCACCGTGTCGCCGATGCTCACCTGACCGAACATGGACCGGATGGCTCCGTAGTCACGCACGTTCACGCAGCCGTGCGAGGCTCCGTTGTAACCGTTCGCCGCGAAGTCGGGCGAGTAGTGCACGGCCTGGCCACCGCTGAAGAACATGGCGTACGGCATGGGGGTGTCGTAGAGCGACGAGACGTGGTCCGCCGACTTGTACGACACCGCGAACTCCCCCTCACGGGTCGGCAGCTCGTCGGAGCCGAAGCGCACGTCCACAGTCATCTGCACAGAACCGTCGACGACCCAGCGCAGACTGTTGCTCGACTTGTCGATGCAAAGCACCCGCCCGGTCAGGCACCGCGGGTCCAGGGGCGCGCCAGCCGCGACCGCGGCGGGAGCCGGCTCGCGGTTGAGCAGCTCGTCCCGAGTGGGCTCGCTCGTCATCTCCAGCAACCGGTCCATCGTGGTCTGGTCGACCTCTCCGGTGGAGGGGAGTCCACGCTTGACCTGGAATCCGGAGACGGCCGTGGTCGTCGTGTCGCCGTAGTAGTCGCTCACGTCACCGCTGAGCCACGCGATCTGCCGCAGCCGCGCCTGCAGCTCACGCACCTGCGGGCCCGAGTCGCCGGGACCCAGGATCGTCGGGCCGGGAGTGAGTCGATTGTGCATCTCGTCAGCGGTGGGCATCCGCGACATGGCCACGAGGCGTTTCCAGGTGCGTCGGTCGACGGACCCTGTTATCTCGAAGCCTCGTTTGCGCTGGAAGCCACCCACCGCCTGCTCGGTCACCGTGTCGAAGGCGCCGGTGATGTCCGGTGCGTACCACAGCAGCTGCTTCAGCCTCGACTGAAGCTCGCGGACTCCTGCTCCCCTGTCCCCCCGTTCGAACACCGGCTGGGGCTCCGGCTGGGGCTCCGGCTCTGGCTTCGGCGTCGGCGCGGCCTTCGGCTTCGCGGTGGGTGTCGGGAAGTCGGCGACCTCGCTAGGGCCGGTCGAGGTGTCACGCGTGTCGACGCGCGAGGTGGTGACGTCGGCGAGTGCGAGCACGCCGTACGCCGTACTCGCTGCCACCGTCACGGCCGTCAGTGACGCCGCGACCGCCAGGCCGATCTTTCTTCCCCGTTGCATTGGGCCCTCCACCCGGAACGCAGAGTCGGACCTGTGCACGGTACCCGCCCTGGCGTGGACATGCGACAAGCCGTGCCGTGGGCGGACAGGGTCACTGCGAGGAGGCGGCGGGAGCCCTACACTCAGGCGGGTGGCGGACTACTACGCGGCCTACTTGCCGCTCCTGGGAATCCTCGTGATCGGCCCGTTGCTGGTGATCTCCATGTTCGCAGTCAACCGGCTCCTGCGACCGAGCCATCCCACGTCCCAGAAGCTCCTCACCTACGAATGTGGCGTGGACCCGGTCGGGCAGGGGTGGGCGCAGAGCCACGTGCGGTACTACGTCTACGCCTACCTTTACGTCATCTTCGCCGTCGACGCGGTCTTTCTGTTCCCGTGGGCGACCGTCTTCGCCGGACTCGGCTGGTTGTCGGTGGGTGAGATGGGTGTGTTCATCGGGTTCATCGCGGTGGGACTGGTCTACGCGTGGCGCAAGGGTGTGCTGACGTGGACGTAGGGTCTCGACAGGCTCGACCACCGGAGGAGCAGGCTCGACCACCGGAGGAGCAGGCTCGACCACCGGAGGAGCAGGCTCGACCACCGGAGGAGCAGGCTCGACCACCGGAGCCGGTGGATCTGGGGATGCCCTCGTTGGAACCTGCCCCGTCACTCGGCGGGTTGCAGAAGCTTGCCCCGAAGCCGGCGCGCTACCTGCTCAACTGGGGCCGCAAGTACTCCCTGTGGGTGTTCAACTTTGGGCTGGCCTGTTGCGCGATCGAGTTCATCGCGACCTCGATGGCACGTCACGACTTCATCCGGCTCGGGGTCATCCCGTTCGCGCCCGGGCCGCGGCAGGCCGACTTGATGGTGGTGTCGGGAACCGTCACCGACAAGATGGCGCCGGCCATCAAGCGGCTCTACGAGCAGATGCCGGAGCCCAAGTACGTCATCTCCTTCGGCTCCTGCTCCAACTCGGGTGGGCCCTACTGGGACTCCTACTGCGTCACCAAGGGCGTGGACCAGATCATCCCCGTCGACGTCTACGTCCCTGGCTGTCCGCCACGGCCGGAGTCGCTGCTGCAGGGGATCCTCAAGCTCCAGGAGAAGATCGACGGCGAGCGCCTCGGCCAGAGGTACTCCGCAGAGGCGTTTCGCTCCTCCGACGCCGCATCAGTCACCCGCGGGATCGTGGCACCTCCCCCGGACGCAGTCAGATGAGACGGTCGACCGTGCTGTGGCCGGGGCGGGTGCGTGCCGCGTTCGCAGAGACGCTCGGCGAGGTGGCAAGCGTCGACGACGGGTTCGGCCCGATCACTGTCGACGTGCCGTCGGCGGACTGGCAGGAAGCCGTGGAGGTGGCGCGCGATGGTCTCGACTGCACATTCTTCGACTGGCTGTCCGCGGTCGACGAGCTGAGCGACGGGTTCCGGATCGTGTGCCATCTTGCCCATCACTGGGCCGACCGCAGGTCCGGCGGGGTCGACCATCTGGTGATCCGCACCCTCGTGCCGCGTGAGGGTGCCGGCGTCTCATCGATCGCACACCTGTTCGCCGGCGCGCGCTGGCACGAGCGGGAGACGCACGAGATGTTCGGCGTCGAATTCACCGTGGAAGGTGCGGCGTTGCCGCTCGAGCCGTTGCTGCTGCCCGAGAACTTCGAGGGGCATCCGCTGCGCAAGGACTTCATCCTGGCCTCCCGGGTCGCCAAGCCGTTCCCCGGCGCGAAGGAGCCGGGCGAGGGCGGGGACGTGGCGCACTCCTCTCCCGCGCGCCGTCGCACCCGCCCGCCAGGCGTCCCGGAGCCGGAGCAGTGGGGCCCCCGTGAGCCGGGGACCGATCGTCCGGACACGTTGACGGCGGCCGCTGCCGGACCGACGTCCGCGCGACCGCGTCGTACTTCCCGAGCCCAGCCGGAACCCTCTCCGGTGGTCGAGCCTGTCGAGACCCCGACCGAGGGTGGGAGCGATGCCTGAGCTGATCGAGGTCGGCCTTCGGCTGGTGGTCGTGCTGGGGGCGTTCCTCGTCGTACCTCTGCTGGTCGGGCAGGTCGAGCACAAGGCTATGGCACACATGCAGAGCCGGGCCGGGCCGATGTACGCAGGCGGTTTCCACGGCTGGGCGCAGCTGGTCGCCGACGGCGTCAAGTTCGTGCAGAAGGAGGACGTGGTGCCGGCCGCCGCGGACCGGCGGGTGTTCAAGCTCGCTCCGTCGGTGGCGCTGCTGCCCTACCTCGTGGTGATGATCGCGATCCCGGTCGGGCCCGGGCTGGTCGGCCAGGAGCTCGACGTCGGCATCTTTTTCGTGCTCGCTGTGATGGGCATCGGCGTGATCGGCACGCTGATGGGTGGTTGGTCGAGCGCGAACAAGTTCAGTCTGCTGGGTGGCATCCGGGTCGCGGCCCAGCTGGTGGCCTACGAGCTGCCGTTCGTGCTGGCCGCGGCGTCGGTGGCGATGGCCGCGGGAACACTCTCGCTGAGCGGCATCGTCGTGGCCTGGTCGCCGTGGTGGCTCCTGTGGCAGGCACCGGCTGCGTTCGTGTTCTTCGTCGCCGGGCTGGCCGAGCTGCAACGACCGCCGTTCGACATGCCGGTTGCCGACGCGGAGCTGGTCTTCGGTCCCTACACGGAGTACGGCGGCCTCCGGTTCGCGCTGTTCATCCTCGCCGAGTACGCCGGCATCGTGGTGCTGTCCGCGCTGACGACGGTGCTGTTCCTGGGAGGCTGGCACGGTCCTTTCGAGGACCAGCTCGGATGGCTGTGGACGCTGACCAAGATCTTCCTCGTCGCGTTCGTGGTGGTGTGGGTCCGGGTGGCCTACCCACGGCTTCGCGAGGACCAGCTGCAGCGGCTGGCCTGGCAGGGGCTCGTGCCGTTGGTCCTCTTCCAGCTAGCGATCACAGCGGTAGGGGTGGTGATGACCCAGTGAGCAAGCGCCGTGCGTTCCCCGGCGTCGGCCTGGTCAAGGGTCTGGCGGTCACGATGCGCAACATGACGAGTCGCTCGGTGACCGCGCACTATCCGGACGCGCTTCCCGAGCTGCCACCCCGCTCGCGCGGCGTGATCGCCCTGATCGAGGAGAACTGCACCGTTTGCATGCTGTGCGCACGCGAGTGCCCGGCGTGGTGCATCTACATCGACTCGCACAAGGACACCATTCCCGCGACCGACGAGGGCGGCAGAGACCGGTCACGCAACGTCCTCGACCGGTTCGCGATCGACTTCTCGATCTGCATGTACTGCTCGATCTGCATCGAGGTCTGCCCCTTCGACGCGCTGCACTGGTCGCCGGAGTTCGAGTACGCCGAGCTCGACATCCGGGAGCTGACCCACGAGAAGGAGCGGCTGCGCGAGTGGATGTGGACGGTGCCCGCACCGCCCGGTCTCGAGGAGGGTGCCGAACCTCCGAAGGAGATCACCGCCGCCCAGAAGGCAGCCGAGAAGGCCGCCGAGTTGTCAGGGCGTAGCGGCCCCATGGGGGCAGCACACCCTGACAAGTCGGAGGGACCGGCGTGAGCGTCATCGAGGTCCTCTTCCTGCTGCTCAGCCTGATCGCGGTCGGGTCCGCACTCCTGGTGGTGACCACGAGGAACATGATCCATGCCGCGCTGTGGCTGGTCGTCACCCTCGGCTCGATCGCCGGGATCTTCCTGCTGCTCGCCGCCGAGTTCGTGGCGTGGGTCCAGGTGCTGATCTACGTCGGCGCGGTCGTCGTACTCCTCCTTTTCGCCCTGATGCTCACCAAGGCACCGACGGGCCCGCAGCCGGACCTGAACGTCGCCCGCGTCGTACCGGCCGCGCTGGTCGGCTTGCTCGTGACCGGGCTGCTTGGCACGACCGTCGTAGCCGGCTTCTCCGGAGTGCGCATTGACCTCGACAACGCGGTGGTCGGGTCCGCGGAGACGACCGGCGCGACGATCTTCGAGAAGTGGGTGCTGCCGTTCGAGGTGCTCAGTGTCCTGCTGCTGGCGGCTTTGGTCGGTGCGATCGTGCTGTCTCGAGGCCGCGGGGAGAGCCGCTGATGCCGCTGTGGTGGCCGCTGCTGCTGGCGAGCCTGTTGTTCGGGATCGGCGTGTACGGCGTGTTGGTGCGGCGCAACGCGGTTCTCGTGCTGATGGGCGTCGAGCTCATGCTCAACGCGGTGAACATCAACCTGGTCGCGTTCGACACGCACTTTCGTGACGTGCTGCACGGCGGGCAGACGTTCGCTCTGTTCGTCATCGTCATCGCCGCCGCGGAGATCGGGCTCGCGCTGGCGATCGTGCTCATGGTGTTCCGGACCCACGGACACATCGACGTGGACCGGCTGCGTTCCCTCGCCGACCGCGACGACCCCGCCGAGTTGTCAGGGCGTAGTGACCCCATAGGGGCAGCACACCCTGACAAGTCGGGGGAGGGGGTGCGGTGAGCGGGCTCCTCGTCGTTCTCCTCGTGCTCCCGTTCGCCTCGGCGGCGGCGACCATGATGGTGGGACACCGCGGCGAGAGCGCGGTGAAGGGCATCGCGGCTGGGGCTGCGGCTCTGGGACTCGCGGTCGCGTGTGTGGTGGCGTTCCCGAGCCTCGGTGATGCGGAGCCGCTCGGCTCTGTGTTCGCGAGCACCTCCTCGGCCGGGCCCGCGATCGAGCTCTCGTTCTACGTCGACCAGCTGAGTGCGGTGATGCTGCTGCTCGCACACACGGTCGCATTCTTGGTGCAGGTGTACTCGCTCGGCTACCTCGCAGATGACTCCCGCTACCCGTCGTACGCCGCCCTCGTCTCGATCTTCACCGGCGCCATGACCATGGTCGTCGTCGCCGATGACCTGTGGGTGCTGCTGGTCGGGTGGGAGTTGATGGGCGCGTGCTCGTACTTCCTGATCTCGCACCACTGGGAGCTGCCCGAGGCGAGAGCAGGTGCGGTGAAGGCGTTCCTGATGACACGTACGGCTGACCTGGGTCTGCTGTTCGCGATCCTGATGCTGGGAAGCCGTTTCGACTCCTACCGGATCAGCACGATCATGTCCGCCATTGCCGAGGGCGGTTTCGGCCGGGACGAGCTCTGGCTTCCGGCGGTCCTCCTCACCGCGGCCGTGGTCGGCAAGTCGGCACAGTTCCCACTGCACACGTGGCTGCCCGACGCGATGCCAGGCCCCACACCGATCTCTGCGCTGATCCATGCCGCGACGATGGTTGCCGCGGGAGTGTTCCTGGTTGCGCGGACACACCCGCTCTTCCTGTCGGCGCCGACCGCGTTGAACCTGCTGGCTGTGGTTGCGGCGGTGACGATGTTTCTCGCCGCGACGTATGCGCTGTTCAGCTCGGACCTGAAGCGCGTGCTTGCCTGGTCGACGGTCAGCCAGCTGGCCTACATGTTCGGCGCGCTCGCGGTGGGCGCGTACTCCGCAGCGGTCCTGCACCTGCTCGCGCACGGAGCCTTCAAGGGGCTGCTGTTCCTGGCCGCAGGCTCGGTGATCCACGCGGTCGGGGGGTCGACGTCGATGGCCGCGATGGGAGCACTGCGCGACCGGCTTCCGGACACGTTCCTGACGATGACGATCGGCTTCGGTGCGCTGGCTGGCGTGGCGCCCCTGGCGGGTTTCTTCACGAAGGACGCCGTGATGGGAGCGGCCCTTGAGGCGGCTCAGGACGGGCGGCTGGTGTGGCCGTGGGTGGCCTGGGTGCTGTTCTTGTCGATGGTGGTCACCGCGCTGCTCACCGTCGCCTACTCGTTGCGGGCCTGGCTGCTGGTGTTCTTCGGTGAGCCGGCGATGGTGGCCGAGCCGGTGGGCGCCAAGCCGGTGGTCGAGCCCTTCGACGGAGCTCAGGAACCACTCGTCGAGACCCACGAGTCGCCGTGGTCGATGCGAATTCCGTTGTACCTGTTGACGATTCCCACCGCACTGGGCGGTCTCGCGGTCGCCTACCCGGAGCTCATCTTCGGTGCCGAGAACGAGGAGTCTCTCGTGCACGCGGAGCTCGCTGTCTCGATGACAGCGCTCGTTGCCGTCACGGCGGCGTTGGTGTTCTGGCAGTGGCGCCGACACGAACGTCGCGATCCGTGGACCTCCCTTGTGCTGCCGCACCCACCAGTGGATCGGGTGTACGACGTGGCGCTGGTCCGCCCGGTCCGCGGCATGGCACAGCTGGTCCGCGTCGGTGACCGCGACGTGGTCGATGCCTACGCGAACGGGGCGGGAGCATCGGCCCGAGGGCTCGGCTGGGTGCTCAGGCTCGCGCAGAACGGGAACGTCCAGGGCTACCTGATGGTGGTCGTCGTGGGGGCAGCGGCACTGGCGGTCGCGGCCGGCGTGATGGCATGAGCCACGCAGAGGCTGCGCTGAACGGACTGGTCGCGATCCCGCTCGGGTTCGCCCTTCTGGCTGGTCTCGCTGCCCGTCGTACCTCCGACCGCCTGGCGCTCGGCCTGGCCGTGGTCGGGTCGCTGATCACGTTCGGCTGGTCGGTCTGGGTCGCCGCCTCGTCGGGCTCCACGCTCGGCGCGTTCGCCGTCGACAAGTCCTGGATCACGAGCATGAACGTCCGGTGGCACCTCGGGGTGGACGGGATCTCGACGCCGCTGATCCTGATGAGCACGTTGATCGCGGCATGCTGCTTGGTCTCCCTGGTCAAGCACGCACCGGTGTGCGGAGGCCGAGCGACCCTTGCGATTCTCCTGCTGGTGATCGAAGCGGGCGTGCTCGGCTGCTTCCTGGCGCTCGACATGGTGCTGTTCTTCGTGTTCTTCGAGGTCGCGCTGATCCCGATGTGGTTCGTGATCGAGAGCTGGGGCGACGAGCACGACGAGGCCGGACGACGTCGGGCCGCGACCCGCTTCCTGATCTTCACCGTGCTCGGATCCGCGCTGATGCTGGTCGGGTTCATGCTGGTCCGTTCCGTGACGGGTACCTTCGACATCGTCGAGGTCGCCTCGTCGTACCAGCCGTCCGGAACCACCGCTGTCGCTGCCAGCCTGCTGATCGCGGCCGGCTTTGCCGTCAAGACCCCGCTGTGGCCGCTGCACATCTGGCTTCCGGACGCTCACTCGAAGGCGCCGACCGTCGGCTCGGTACTCCTGGCCGCGGTGCTCCTGAAGCTCGGTAGCTACGGCTACCTCCGTTTCTGGATGCCGGTGACCGACCCGTCCTGGGAGCTCGTGGTCCCCATGGTGGCTGCCCTCGGCGTGGTGGGCATCCTGTACGGCGCACTGGCCTGCCTCGCGCAGACCGACCTGAAACGGCTGATCGCCTACTCCAGCGTCGGGCACATGGGGTTCGTGGTCCTCGCCGCCGCGACTTTCACCGTGGGTGGAGTGCAGGCCGCGGTCTACGCCAGCGTCGCGCACGGACTGATCACCGGGTTGCTGTTCTTCGTTGCGGGGGCGATCAAGGACCGGTACGGCACCACCGACCTTGCGCAGCTCAAGGTGCTCTACGGTCGGGTCCCGAGACTGGCTGCGGTGTTCGCGTTCGCGGCGATGGCTTCGCTCGGCCTGCCAGGGCTGGCTGGGTTCTGGGGCGAGATGCTGGCGATCCGGGCTGCGCTGGACCAGTCGGCTGTGCTTCCAGGAGGCACGTTCGCCACACTGGCGGTTCTCGCTGCGTTCGGCGTGATCCTCACCTCGGCGTACTTCCTTGCGGTCATTCGCGGCATGCTTCAGGGGGCACCAGCCGAGGTCCGTCCGGTGAACCCGGGCACGGAGTCGGTCGAGCTCGTGTCTGCGGAGGTCGAGCCCGGCTCGTTGGTGGTCGACCCTGTCTCGTTGGTGGTCGAGCCTGTCGAGACCGACGTACATGTCATGGAGTGGGTGGCGTGGTCCCCGCTGATCGTGCTCACCCTCGTGTTCGGCGTGGCACCCGGCCTGCTGCTGAGCCCGGTCGGCGAGGCAGTCCGTGCCTACTTCGGAGGCATGTAGATGTCCGGCAGCGCCACGCAGACCATCGACTGGTTCGCGGTCACCCCGCCGCTCATCCTGGCAGTTTCCGCGATCGTCGTACTCCTGGCCGACGCCTTCCTCGGACCACCACGTTCGAGGGCGAGGGCACTGACGCCGGCCACGCTGACTGTGCTCGCTCTGGCCGCTGCCGCGGCGGTCTCGACTCAGATGTGGGGCGAGACTGCTGCCACGTTCTGCGTCGAGGAGCAGCTCAGCGGTCCGGCTCCGTGCTCGTTCGTGGTGGACGAGTTCACGCTGGTGTTCTGGGGAATCGTGCTGTTCGGGACCGCTGTCGTCGCGCTGCTCGGCACCGCAGCTGTGGCCGAGGGCCGCACGCCACAGGGGGAGTGGAACTTCCTGCTGCTCTGCTCGGCGACCGGTGCGTTAACGATCGCTGCCTCGCGTGACCTGATCACGCTCGTGGTGGCGCTCGAGGTCGTCTCGTTGCCGGCCTTCGCCATGGTCGGCCTGCGGCTCGGTGATGCTCGCGCAGCCGAGGGGTCTGTGAAGTTCTTCCTGGTCTCGGTGATCTCGACCGCGGTCATGCTGATGGGGGTGTCGCTGGTCTACGGCGTCACCGGGTCGGTGTTCTTCACCCAGATCAACTCGGCACTGGCCACCGGTGTCGGGGCGCGCCAGGTCGCCGTGGCCGGAACGCTGCTCACGATCGTGGGTCTTGCGTTCAAGGTGGCCGCGGTACCGTTCCACATGTGGGTCCCGGACACGTACGTCGGAGCGCCGGTCGCGGTGGCGGCGTACCTGTCCGTGGTCTCCAAGGCAGCCGGCTTCGTCGGTCTAATGCTGGTCCTCGCCTTCGGGCTGCAGTCCCTCGCTGACGTGTGGGCACCTTTGGTGGCGGTGCTGGCCGCGCTGACGATGACCGTGGGGAACGTGCTCGCGCTGTGGCAACAGCACGCTGTCCGCCTTCTCGCCTGGTCGTCGGTCGCGCAGGCCGGCTACATTCTGGTGCCCTTCGGCGCGGCCGCTGGCGCGGACGGCATCGACGAGTCGGTGCTCGGCGCTTCGATGGGCTACCTGGCGATCTATGCGTTCGTGAACCTGAGTGCCTTCGCTGTGGCCACGGTGGTCGGCACGCGGTACCCACGGCAGCGGCTGTCGGACTATCGCGGGCTCGTTCGCGAAGAACCGTTGGCCGGCTGGGCGCTGGCCTTCGCTCTGGTGGCACTGGCGGGACTTCCACCTGGCGTGATCGGGCTGCTAGCGAAGGTGGTGGTGTTCAGCTCAGCCGCGGGTCCGGTCACCTGGCTGGCGGTCGTGATGGCGGTCAACGTGGCGATCGGGTTGGTGTACTACGTGCGTTGGCTGATGGAGCTGTTCCGGCCTGCTGCGGTCGAGGCCGGTTCGGCGTACGACGTGCCGAGGGGGGTCGGGATGGCGATCGGACTGACCTTCGCCGCGGGCGTCGTCTTCTCGGTCTTCCCCGGTGTCCTGCTCGACCCCGTGCTCACCGCCCTCGGCTGACCTACCGGGTGGGCGGTCGAGCTTGTCGAGACCTACCGGGTGGGCGGTCGAGCTTGTCGAGACCTACCGGTAGTTGGTGAACTGCACCGCGAAGTCGTACTCCTGCTCCTTGACCAGGGCGATCACGGCCTGCAGGTCGTCCCGCTTCTTCGCCGAGACGCGGAGCTCGTCGCCCTGGACC
>Ga0136621_1000285_pt1 | contig 19387 bp, 21 predicted proteins | sample AntDryUQ445A2306_FD_104673 | JGI IMG/M metagenome (GOLD analysis project Ga0136621, IMG submission 104673) | Polar desert sand microbial communities from Dry Valleys, Antarctica - metaG UQ445A (23.06) | ecosystem: Environmental > Terrestrial > Soil > Desert | place: Antarctica: Dry Valley...
GCGCTGCAGGCCACGGCTGCCGAGCGAGCCGAGAAGCTCGCCCTCGACATCGCGTCGTTGCACGCGCGGATCGCAGAGCTCGATCTCACCCACGCTGAAGACCGCCGCAGCGAGGTCGAGGTTCGGCGCGACTGCGGGGCGCTCGCGCGGCGCGGCGCCCAGTCCCGTCTGGAAGGGCTTCTTACCGATCGCACGCGAGCGGAGGACGAGCTTTCGGATGCTGCCGGACGGCGTGAGGCTGCTGTCGCTGCCCTCTATCGGCTGCAGGGTGGGAGCGAGCGCCTGGAGCTTCGAAGCGAATCCGCCGTCACCCTTCGCGACCGGCTCGGGCGAGAGCTCGTGGCTCTCGAGCCGGCGTCACCGGGCGAGACGGACGGTAGGCGAGAGCTGGAGCGCACGGCTTTCGAGTCGGCTGCGGTCGCGCGACGGGCTGCGGCCGAGCGAGACGGTCTGGCCGAGCAGGCCCGTCTCACCGGCGAGCGGCTTCGAGCTCTCGAGCGAGTTCTCGCGGAGCAGGAAGGGCTCCCTCCGGCTGCGCGCGCTCTGGCTGAACGAGGCGCTCGACTCGCGCTCGGAGCGCTCGAGGTCGAGGCCGGATCCGAGCGCGCGGTCGCGGCTGCCTTGCGCACTCGCGCCTCCGCCGTTCTGGCCGACCATCCGCTCGCCGCGCTCGAGCTACTCGAGCGGGCTCGCGCCGAGGGCCTCGGAAGCCTCACCGTTCTCGCCGGGGCCAATCCGCAGGAGCTGGTTCAGGAGTTTCCTGTCGTGCCCAAGGAGGAGCTGCTCGGCGCTTCCGTGCCGTCGGTCACTCCGGAGGGTTTCGGCTACGACCCGGCCCGACGAGAGCTGTGGTTCGCGGGCGAGACGGCCGAAGCCGTCCTGCTCGAGCTCGAAGCCAGGCGCCGCGAGGTCGCGGCCCAGGCAGCAGACCTCGCTGAGCGCGCGGAGAGGGCAGCACGCGTGGCCGACGAGACGGCGACGGGTGCAGAAGCCGCGGAGGCAGCTCTGGGAGATGTTCCCCTGCGGTCGCTCACACGAACGATCGATCGCGAGCTCCTTGCGCGCATCCACGAACATGCGGCACGTCTCGCGGACGAGCTTGGCTTCGCACGGCAGGCTGCCGAACGGTTCGACGCACCGCTGCGCGCGCGCGTCGACGCAGGCGCGCTGAGATCAGGGGCGCTGGGAGATGAGCTCCGGCGCCTCGGAGCCGCCGAGGTCGGCCTTCGCCAGGAGCTCGAAGAGGCTACGGAGAGCGCCACGAGCGCCGAGGTCGAGCTCGCGCGACTCGACGCCGAGGCTCAGGACGCACTTCGAAGGCTCGAGGCAGCGGCGGCAGAGCCCGCAGAGGGCGACGATCGCGGCGAGCTCGCCGCGCGCGGCGAACGGCTGGAGATTCGGCGAACGGCGCTCGGCCAGGTGAATCCGCTCGCCCAGGAGGAGTACGACATCGAGAAGGAGCGGCTGACCGACCTGCAGACTCAGCGCGAGGATCTCGAGCGAAGCCTCGACGAGCTCGCGCAGCTACGGGCGGATCTCGACGAGACCGTTGAGCGCAGGTTCGCGGAGACCTTCGCGTCCGTTGCACGACACTTCGAGGAGGTTGCCGGAACGCTGTTCCCGGGTGGCGAGGGGCTGTTGCGCCTCGTCGATCCGGACGGGGAGGAGTCGGAGCACGGGGTCGAGGTCGAGCTCCGGCCGGCGGGAAAGCGGATCACGCGGCTCTCGCTCCTGTCCGGCGGGGAGAAGGCGCTCGGCGCGATCTCGTTCCTCTTCGCCCTCTTCCTCGCGCAACCCTGCGCGTTCTATCTCCTCGACGAGGTCGAGGCGGCCCTCGACGACACCAACATCGCGCGCTTCGTCGAGCTGCTCCGCCGCTATTCCGACCGGGCGCAGTTCGTCGTCGTCACCCACCAGAAGCGGACGATGGAAGCGGCGGACGTCCTCTACGGCGTCACGATGGCACCGGACGGAGTGTCGCAGGTGGTGTCGCGGCGGCTCCCGCAGCGCGAGCACGCCATTGCTTCTTCCGCCGCGTGAAGCACTAGGCTCGGACGAGTGAGTCGTACCTGGGCAGAGTTGCTCGGAGATGAGCCGACCGCGGCGGACGAGCCGGAGCGAACTGGCGTCTTTGCGCGCATGCGCGAGTCCCTCGCGAAGAGCCGCCGAGCCCTGACGGCCGAGCTCGCGTCGGCCGCGTTCGATCCGGGTGACGACGAGGCCTGGGAGCGCCTGGAGGAGGCGCTCATCCGCAGCGACGTGGGCGTGCCCGCCACGGCCGAGATCGTGAGTCGGCTGGAGGCGCGGGGTGAAGTTGGTGACCTAGAGCATGCGCTAACGGAGGAGGCCGAGGCATTGTTCGGAGGGCCTCCGTTGCTCGTCCTCGATGCACGCCCGAGCGTCGTTCTCGTCGTCGGAGTCAACGGCACGGGCAAGACGACGACGATCGGCAAGCTCGCCCAGAAGCTGCGCGAGCACGATCGCTCGGTGCTGGTGGGGGCAGCGGACACGTTTCGTGCGGCCGCGGAGGAGCAGCTCGAGATCTGGGCCGAGCGTGCCGGCGCTGACTTCGTAGGCGCGCCCAGAGGAGCCGACCCAGCCGCTGTCGCCTACGACGCCGTGGAGGCTGCCCGCGCACGCGGACGCGACATCGTCATCGTCGACACCGCCGGCCGACTGCACACGCAGGCGAATCTCATGGCCGAGCTCGAGAAGATCCGGCGCGTGATCGCGAGCCGCATCGAGGGAGCGCCCCATGAGACGCTCCTAGTCGTCGACGCGACAACAGGACAGAACGGCCTCCAGCAGGCGCGGCTTTTCGGTGAGGCGGTGGGCGTAACGGGAGTCGCGCTCACGAAGTTGGACGGCAGCGCGCGCGGCGGAGTGGCGATCGCGATCGCCTTCGAGCTCGGACTTCCGGTCAAGCTCGTCGGCGTGGGGGAGGGGGTCGACGACTTACGTCCATTCGATGCCCACGACTACGCGCGGGCACTCGTATCGGGTTAGAGGGTTTGGTTCAAGAGATCCAGGTTCGCGCGACGATCGAGCCGGAGGCCGGCTTGCCGGCCGGGAGGCGTGTCGCAACGAAAGGAGGGGCCCGTGGGGGAACCACGGGTTCCCCACTCTGTTGCGTCCGGCAAGGCCACCGCATACGCTGTGGCCAAAATCCCGACGCGACCGGGAAAGGAGGCTGGGATGGCTGTCGCGATGTTCATGCGCTGGTCAGGTGTCACGTCCGATCAGTACGACGCCGTGATGGTGAAGCTCGGGCTCGACTCGAACCCCGCTGCCGGCGGTGTCCTCCACGTCGCGGCCCTGACCGACGAGGGCCTCGAGGTGTGCGATGTGTGGCAGACGGAGCAAGCGTTCCGGGGCTTCCTCGAGAACCGCTTTCTTCCGGTCACGAGCGAGCTGGGTATCGAGGGGCGACCCGAGATCCATCTCGTGCCGCTACGCAACCTCTATGCCGCCGATTCGGGAATGATCGACCGGATCGGGTTGATGTCAGTCCCGGCCGCGGTCGCGAGCTGGGCCGTGTAACTCGCACGTAGGCGAGGCTCCGAGGGCCTCGCCTCCGTCAAATCGCGCGATGGACGAGAACCGCGACCTGACGATTGCCTTCGGCCCGGTGGGACTAGCCGGGCTCGGGGTTCTGTTGCTCGGAGTCCTCAAAGGCAGTCGCCTGATCGCGGCCCTCGGCCTGAGCGGTGTCATCGCCGACGTGACCGTCGCCGAGCTTGGCGGCTTCAAGGCGATGAACGAGTCGCGACCGAGCGCAGATTGAAAGCTCGACGCTTCGGTCAGATACCGGGCGAGGCGATGACTTTGTACTGCGTGATGTGCGGGTTGTGGGCCGTGAACTCGATGTGCACGACCTGGATGGGCTGATCCGCGAACCCGGCGCGCGCGGCCTGAAGCGCCGCGTCCTGGATCGCCTTCTCGAGCGTCGCCGGCGCGCTCTCGGTCTCGCCGCTGGAGACACCGACAAATGCCTCGATGGTGTGGCCGCGGATCGTTTCCTCCTCGGACATCGACATTGCATCCTCCCTATTTGTTGACGACGCGACCCTACTCCTCGCTGCCCACTGGGACAACTTCCCGGATGGAGGTTCCGGAGCCGAGACGTGTCCCCTCTGCTCGCAGACTCGCGAATCGCTCCTCGCCGAGCGCTGCCTCGAGATCCGGCTGGAAGCGCTCCAGTACCGGCACCTCGAAGAGGTCGGGAGGGGCGCCGCCTCGTAGCGCATCCGCGGCGCCGAGCAGCCGAGCGGCCTGATCGAACGACTTCTTCGCTGTTGCGATTCCTGCGAGGACGACGAGGCATTCGGCACGGTCGCGGTCGTTCTCGACTCGCGTGTAGACGGCGAGACTTTCGCGAACCTGCGCCTCTGCGCGATCGAGCTCGCCGGCGAGGAGATCGAGCTCGGCCATCATGAACAGCGCGGCTGCCTGCTGACTCTCTTCGCCAAGCCCGCGTGCGAGCGCGAGCGACTCCTCGAAGGCCTCGCGAGCCTTGTCGATCTCGCCGCTTCGAAAGAAGCTGACGCCGAGATGGTAGGTCGCGTCCGACACGAGCAGCGGGTCGCCGAGCGTGCGCCGAAGAGCAAGGGCCTCCTCTTGCAGCTCGATCGCCTGGGACAGATCGTCGCGGGCGGCCAACACGTCGGAGAGGACTCTGAGCGCTCCTGATCTTGCTCGCGCGTCGCCGGACTCGTCGGCGAGAGCGAGCGCCTCTCGGCAGAGAGACTCCGCCTCGTCGATCTCGCCCCGCTCCAGGACGACCCAACCGAGCTCCGAGAGCGCGAACGCAGCCTGACGCGACCGACCCAGGGCCCGGAAGATCGCAGCCGCCTCTTCGAGCAGCGGAACGGCGTTGTCGAAGTCGCCCTGAGCGGTTGCCTGGCGCGCCGCCGTCCAAAGCGCGTCCGCGCGGACGTCGTCCGGTAGATCGTTCGCAAGCGCCAGACCCATCGACAACCATCTGCGTGCCTCCCTCACGTGGCCATGTGCGCGCCAGAATCGGCCGAGCGCCGAGACCGCTCGCAGGGCCTCTTCGACGCGTCCGGAAGAGAGGCACCAGTCCAGAGCCGCACGGATGTTGTCCAACTCGCTCTCGACTCGAGCGAGCCAATCCGATTGGCTCGGTCCCGAGAGCTCCTCCTCCGCCTGGGCGGCGAGTTGGAGAAAACGCTCTGCGTGGCTCATGCGCAGCTCTTCGAACCGTCCGTCCGACTCGAGTCTGGAGACGGCGTGTCCACGAACCGTCTCGAGCATGGAGAGCCGGACCTCCCCGTCCCAGACGTCGCTGCGGAGAAGGCTCAACGCCACGAGCGACTCGAGGTCAGCGAGGAAGCGTGGTCCGGAGCCGGCGATGACCCGCGCGTCGGCGAGGGTGCACCCCCCGGCGAAGACGGCGAGCGCCTCGTGGAGCTCCCTCTGCCGGTCGCCGAGCAGCCGGTAGCTCCATTCGATGGTCGCGCGGAGCGTCCGTTGTCGTTCCGGAAGATCGATCGGCCCCTCCATCTCGAGGGCGAGGCCCTGATCCAGAGCCTCCAGGATCTGGGCAGGGGGGAGGACGACGAGACGCGCGGCGACGAGCTCGATGGCAAGCGGCAGGCCGTCCAGTCTGCGGCAGATCTCGCGCACCGAGGGAAGGGCTTCCTTCTGCAACACGACACCACGCGCCGCGGCCAGCTCAGCGAAAAGCTCCGAAGCGTCGTCGATCGGCAGCGCACCCAGGGGCACGACGTGCTCGCCGGAGAGACGAAGTGGAACCCGGCTAGTGATCAGCAATGTGACGTCGGACGCCCGATCGAGAAGTCGCCTGACGTGCTCCGCAGCCGCCGGGAGATGTTCGAGGTTGTCCAGCACGAGCAGTGTGCCGGTGCCGGTAAGCGCATCGCCGACCACGTCGATCAAGGGAAGCTCGGGAGACTCCCTCACTCCGACGGACCGGGCGATCGCCGCGGGGACGTGGTCAGGATCGGAGATGGGCGCAAGCCCGACGAGATGCACCGGTCGTTCGACGGCGGCGGCGCCCGCGACTTCGAGTGCGAGCCTGCTCTTGCCCGCTCCTCCCGGGCCGGTGATGGTTACGAGCCTGACGTCCGGGCGCGAGAGCAGGCCGTTGATCGCCGAGAGATCGGAGCCTCTGCCGATGAGCCGGTGATGTAACGCAGGAAGCGTCGCGCCGCCGAGCGTGCGGAGCGGGGGAAAAGCATCGGGAAGGTCAGGGCCGCCGACGAGCTGGAACAGCTGTTCAGGATCGGGAACATCCTTGAGTCGATGGCGGCCCAGCGACCGGAACGCCGAGCCGGGCTGCGGCTCAGCGCCGGCCAGGTCCCGCGTGGCTCGCGAGACGATGATCTGGTCTCCGTGGCCGGCCGCGCAGATGCGCGCCGCGATGACGACGTCCATCCCCACATATCCCTCCTCACCGAGTTCGGGCTCACCGGTGTGGATGCCCGTCCTGACGCGTAGCGCTCCCTCGGGTGGCCACGGCTCGCGTGCGAGCGCCTGTTGGATCTCGGCCGCGGCTACTACCGCTTCGCGCGCGCTGGAGAACGCGAGGAAGGCGCCGTCCCCCGCCCAGTCCACCTCATGTCCACCGTGAGCGGTTGCCGACGCGCGCACGAGCTCGCGCATGCGTCTGCGCATCGGGCTGAAGCGCTCTCCGAGGGTGTGCAGGAGGCGCGTCGATCCCTCGATGTCGGCGAAGAGCAGCGTCACCGTTCCGCTCGGCAACCGCTTGCGCGAATCGTCACTTCCGGACACGTCTCCGAGTGTACGAGCCATTCGGTTGCGAGACCAGGCTCATTCCACGCTCTCTCTACACTGGGCGACTGTGTTCGACACGCTCTCCGACAAGCTCCAGGCGACCCTCGCCGGCCTCGGCAGAGGCGGGCGGCTCGATGAGGAGTCGGTCTCGAAGGCGATGCGGGAGATCCGCCTCGCGTTGCTAGAGGCCGACGTCAACTTCGAGGTCGCCAAGGACTTCACCGCCGCCCTGAAGGAGCGGGCGCTCGGGCAGGACGTTCTCAAGAGCCTGTCGCCCGGCCAGCAGGTAGTGAAGATCGTCCACGAGGAGCTGACCGCGCTTATGGGCTCGAGCGACTCTCGGCTCGCATTCGGTCGCCCCCCCACGGTGATTCTGCTCGCGGGGCTCCAGGGCTCGGGCAAGACGACGACCGCGGCGAAGCTCGCGCTGCTCCTGCGCAAGGAAGGCAAGCGCCCGGCGCTCGTCGCCTGTGACCTACAACGGCCCGCGGCCGTCGAGCAACTCGAGCAGCTCGGCCGCCAGATCCAGATTCCGGTCTATCGGCTCGATACCTCCGACGCGGTCGCCGCGGCGCGCCACGGGCTCGACCAAGCCCGCCGCGACGGGCTCGACGTCGTCATCGTCGACACCGCCGGGCGCTTGCAGGTCGACGAGGAGCTGATGGCCGAGCTCGGGCGCGTCCGGGACGAAACGAAGCCGACGAACGTCCTCCTGGTCCTCGACGCGATGACGGGTCAGGAGGCGGTGGCGGTCGCGCTGGCCTTCCAGGAGCGGATCGCGTTCGACGGGGTCGTGCTGACGAAGCTCGACGGCGACGCTCGTGGCGGCGCGGCGCTGTCGGTGCGGGCGGCGACCGGCCGCCCCGTCAAGCTCGCCTCGGTCGGCGAGAAGCTCGACCAGCTCGAGTACTTCCACCCGGATCGCATGGCGTCGCGGATTCTCGGCATGGGCGACGTCCTCACGTTGATCGAGAAGGCCGAAGCAGCAGTCGAGCTCGACGATCAGCAGGAGATGGAGCGCCGGATGCGCGCCGGCGAGTTCACCTTCGACGACTTCCTCTCGAGCTATCGCATGCTGCGCAAGATGGGGCCGCTGCAGGGAGTGCTAAAGCTCGTTCCGGGTCTGGGCAAGCAACTCCAGGGGCTCGATGTGGACGAGAGCCAGCTCGCCCGCGTAGAGGCAATCGTCCTCTCGATGACGCCGCACGAGCGGGCGGTGCCGCACGCCATCAACACTCAGCGCAGGCGGCGCATCGCTGCTGGCAGCGGAACGACGCTCGACGAGGTGAACAAGCTCATGGCCGCGCGCAAGCAGATGGCGAAGATGATGAAGCAGATGGGCAAGGGAAAGATGCCCTCCCTGCCTGGGATGCCTCCTGCAGGCCGGCGTTGAAAACCGGCACAATCTCCGTCTACTCAAAACCGCTTCAAGGAGAAGAATGGCTGCAAGGATCAGGTTGACGCGGGTCGGGTCGAAGAAGAACCCGATCTACCGCGTCGTCGTGGCCGACTCGCGCTCGCCGCGGGACGGTCGTTTCATCGAGATCATCGGGCGCTACAACCCGCAGACGCACCCGTCCACGATCGAGCTCGACGAGGCAAAGGTCAGAGAATGGCTCGACAAGGGCGCTCAGCCGTCCGAGCAGGTTTCGCGGCTGATCAAGGCCGCCGGCATCTAGTGGCTGAGTTGCTCGAGTGGGTTGCGCGACGGCTCGTCGACGACCCGGACGCCGTCCGCGTGGAGACCGAGGAGCGTGAGGACGCCGTGGTGTTCCGGCTCTTCGTCGCCGCCGACGACGTGGGCAAGGTGATCGGGCGGCAAGGACGCATGGCGCGGGCCCTGCGTAGCATCGTGCGGGCCGCAGGCGCGAGATCCGAAGAGCGCTACGTGCTCGAGATTGCCGGCTGAGAGCTGCCCTCAGGATGATCGCCCGTCATGGCCGCTCATTCTGAAGGGAGCTCTGGCTCCGGAGAAGCGCTACACGCGCTGGTACGGGTCGGCCGCGTCGGCCGGCCGCACGGACTCGACGGCGCGTTCGTCGTCGAGGAGGCAAGCGAAGATCCCGACCGCTTCGAGGTCGGCGCAAGACTGCGCGTGAACGGAGAAGAAGCCACCGTCGTCCTCTCTCGCCGCGTGGGCCGCGGGCGGCCGGCGATCAAGCTCGACCGCTCAGTCGAGCGGAACGCCGAGCTGACCGTCCTGCGCGAAGAGCTGCCGTCACCCGAAGACGGGTCGTACTACGTGTCCGACCTCGTCGGCCTCGAGGTCGTGGAGACGGACGGAGAGCGGCTGGGCGTTGTCACGGATGTCCTGCCCGGTGTCGCAAACGACGCTCTCGAGTTGGACACCGGTCTTCTGCTCCCGCTCGTCGAGGACTGCGTTCGCGATGTTGACCTCGTGCAGCGGCGGGTCGTCGTCGCTCCTGGTTTCGCGGACCACCGGTAACCTCGACCGGCCCATGCGCCTCGACGTCTTCACGCTGATTCCGGGCGCCTTCGACTGGCTCAAGGAGCGTCGTCCCGTTGCAGCTGTGCTCGGGAACGAGCTCGAGCTGAACGTGTTCAACTATCGCGATTCGACCCCGCTCAGCGCCGGGCAGGTCGACGACGAGCCATACGGCGGTGGCCGCGGCATGGTGCTGCGGGTGGATGTGGTGGCGGCTGCTTTCGACGCGGTCTACGGGGGTGTGCCGGGACATCGCGTGATCGCACTCACCCCGGCGGGCCGCCCGCTCGACCAGGAGCTCGTGGAGGAGCTCGCCGTTGAGCCCGCTCTGACGCTCCTCTCCGCGCGTTTCGAGGGCTTCGACCAGCGAATCCTCGACCACCTCTCGACGGACTCGATCTCACTCGGCCCGTACGTTCTCTCAGGCGGAGAGATCCCCGCACTTGCTCTGGTCGATGCGGTCGTGCGCAGGCTTCCTGGCGCACTCACGGAAGGCTCGGGGGAAGTGGAGAGCTTCTCGGCTGCGCTGAGCGGGGGGATCGAGTATCCGCACTACACGCGTCCTGCCGACTTTCGGGGGTGGAACGTTCCCGAGGTGCTCCGTTCGGGCGACCACGCGCGAATTGCCGCCTGGCGCGATGAGCAGGTGCGGACCGTCGCGTGACCGAGCCGCGCGATCACTGGGTGGTCCAGACACCGCCGGAGCCCGATCGGGACGGCTCGGAACCGTCGAGCACGCTCGAGTCGCCCGACGCTGAAACACGTCACGCCCCTCCTCCGGCGCCTCCGTTCTCGTGGCCGACCTCGGAGGACGAGTCACCGAAGCACGAGTTCCATCACCCACTCGATCGGGTCACCGGAAAGCTCCCCCGACGCCTTCGAATCGCCGTCGACTGGATCGTCACCATCGTCGGCGCGATCGCGATCGTCCTTGGGATCAAGGCGGCTGTGGTCAACCCATATCGGATCCCCTCCTCTTCAATGGAGCCGACGCTCCATTGCGCTCGGCCGGCGACGGGCTGCGAGGCGCGGTTCTCCGACCGCGTGCTCGCAAACCGCTTCATCTACCGCTTCACCGACCCTGACCGGGGTGACGTCGTCGTGTTCGAGACTCCACCGCAGGCCCAGGTCAAGTGCGGCGCCGGTGGAACGTTCGTCAAACGAATCATCGGGCTGCCGGGAGAAACGGTCGGGATCCGGCTGCGGCGAGGAGCGGCGTTCGTGTACATCGACGGACAGAGGTTGGAGGAGCCGTACATCGAGCAGGACCGTAGGGATATCGGGCCCGAAGAACGTTTTCGCGTGCCGCTCGATCACTACTTCGTCATGGGAGACAATCGCGCCCAGTCGTGCGATTCGCGCGTCTGGGGATTCGTTCCGGAGGGAAACCTCATCGGCAAGGTCTTCATGACCTACTGGCCACCGAATCGGATCTCCTTCCGCTGACTTGTTGGCGCAAGCCCGGAATCAGCTTGCGCAGATTCCGGTCGCGCGGAATCCCAAAGGGGTACGCTTCGCGGCCGCTTCGTCCTTCCTACCCGGCCGCCCAACCGTTCTTGTTCCGCTAGCATTCCGACCCGGCCGAAAGGCCTTCTTACGATGAATGTGATCATCGAGAGCCTCGAGCAGCGCAATCTGCGCACGGACCTGCCTCGGTTCAAGGCGGGGGACTCGATGCGCGTCCACTTCAAGGTGATCGAGGGAAATCGGCAGCGGATCCAGGTCTTCGAGGGAATCTGCATCAAGCGCCAGGGTTCCGGCTTTCGCGAGACCTTCACCGTCCGGAAACAGTCCTTCGGTGTCGGCGTCGAGCGGACGTTCCCGCTCCATTCACCGAAGATCGAGAAGCTCGAGCGGATGGCCGTGGGAGATGTCCGTCGCGCAAAGCTCTACTACTTGCGCGCGAGAGTGGGCAAGAAGGCGCGCGTCCGCGAGCTCCGGCAGACCTAGCGTCTATCCTCGGCCGGATGGCCCGCTCGAGCGGTCAACGGCTTCTCACACACGATCGGCGCCTCGGCATCCGCTATGTCGCTGGTGCGGACGAGGCGGGTCGTGGCTCCCTTGCCGGGCCGCTCGTCGTGGCCGGTGTGTTGCTCGACTACGAGACACTTCGCGGTGCGAGGGTCAGGCCGCTGGCGAGATTGAACGACTCCAAGCAGGTCGGCCAGGACGAGCGGGAGGAGCTCTTTCATGCGGTCGTCGGCTGTGCCTCGGGAATCAGCGTTCGCGTGATCTCCGCTGCCGAGATCGATCGCTCCGGACTTCATCGCTCCAATCTGGCGGCGCTGCGGGCAGTGCTAACGGATCTCCATCCGCCTGCCGGCGCCTGTCTCGTCGACGGGTTCCGTCTCGGTCCGGCCGCGCCGCCGCACAGAGCGCTCGTCGACGGTGACGCTCGCAGTGCGGCCATCGCGGCTGCCTCGATCGTGGCGAAGGTGGTCAGGGACCGGGTGATGCGGCGCCTCGACGCTCTCTACCCGCGCTACGGCTTCGCGTCTCACGTCGGCTACATCACGCCTGCACATTCGAGTGCGGTCCGCGTGTTCGGCCCTTCGAATCTGCACCGCCGCTCGTTTCAGGCCCGCTGCTACGAGGCGGCGTGAATCGCGGCGAACGCCGCGCCCTTCGTCACTATCGGCTCCGCGGGTATCGCCTGCTCGAGGCCAACGCTCGCGCCGGCGGGTACGAGCTCGATCTGATTCTGCGCAGAGGGCAACGCGTGCTCGTCGTCGAGGTCAAGGAGAAGGGTGGCGACGACTTCGGGCATCCGCTGGAGATGATCGACGTGGAGAAGGTGCGACGCGTGACGCTGGCCGCGCGAGCCTGGCTCGCTGCCCGCCCTGAGCTCGCCGGGCTCGAGGTCGAGCTCGAGGCTGCTGGCGTCCGGGGTCGGCGCGTCGAGCGCGTGCCGCTCGTTTGAAGGACGTCGTCTTCCCGGTCTGAAACAGTGAGGTATGGCTACGACCCAGGCCGCGCTCTATCGTGAGATGGGCGACGACCTCCAGCTCTCGTGGTCCGAGGCGGAGCTTCCGGAGCGGGAGCGGACGAAGCACGTGCACCGCCTCCACCCGTATCTCGGCAAGTTCGTCCCGCAGCTGGTCGAAGCGCTGCTCGCACGCTACGTGCGTCCCGGAGGGCGCGTGCTCGACCCGTTTGCAGGCTCCGGCACGACTCTGGTCCAGGCGCTCGAGTCGGGATACGACGCCGTCGGCATTGACGTTGCCGCCTTCAATTGCCTCCTGATGCGGGTCAAGACGGCGCGCTATGACGCGTTTCGCCTCGAGAAGGATCTTCGCGACGCAGATTCGCGCCGAGGGCGCTCGAGGCGGCGCCCGCGCGGGTATCTCGCGGAGTGGTACGCGCCCTGCGCCGCAGCCGAGCTCCTCCACTTCAGGGATCGCGTCGAGGAGTACGAGCACGCTGACGTCCTGCGTGTCGTGCTCGCCCGAGCCGCGCGCTCGGCCCGACTCACGACCCACTACGACCTCGAGTTTCCGAGAGCCCCGCAGCGAGAGCCGTACTGGTGTCACAAGCACCGGCGAACGTGCCGTCCCGTCGAGGAGGCGGGAAAGTTCCTCGGTCGCTATCTGCTCGACACGCTCGACCGCCTGAAAGCGTTTCAGCGCGTTAGCGCTAAGGGGCCCTCCGCCGAGATCCTGCACGGCGATGCGAGGGACGTCGCGCTCGCTGGACGATTCGACGCGATCATCACGTCACCGCCGTATCCCGGCCTGATCGACTACCACGAGCAACATCGATACGCCTACGAGCTGCTCGGCCTGGACGATCGCCGTGAGCGTGAGCTCGGGGCGGCTGCCCGCGGTACCAGCCGGGCCGCGGTGGCCGACTACGTGACAGGCATTGCGCAGATCCTGCGGAGATGCACGGAGGGTCTGACGCCCGGAGCGCCTGTTCTCATCGTCGTGAACGATCGTCGAGACCTCTATCCCGACATCCTCGAGAGAAGCGGGCTCCGACTCGAAGACCGGCTCGAGAGGCATGTCAACCGGCGAACCGGCCGGCGTGCAGGCGAGTACTTCGAGTCCGTGCTGATCGCCACTGTCGGGCCACGGTAAGGGATGCGTAAGGACTCGATGAGCGCGAGAGGACTCGGTCGGATCCCCGAGTAGCCTGGCCGCACAGACATCCTGAAAGGAGCACACATGCGAAAGCTCTCGATCCGGCGCCCGTCACCGGCAATGGTGGTCGCGTGCCTTGCATTGCTCGTAGCGCTCGGAGGAACGAGCGTGGCAGCGGTGAGTCAGCTCGCGAGAAACAGCGTGGGACCCGCGCAGCTGCAGTTCGGCGCGGTGACGAGTCCGAAGATCAGAAGCAACGCCATCACCTCGGTGAAGGTGCGGAACCGCTCGCTCCTGCGGGCGGACTTCGCGCCGGGGCAGCTGCCCGCGGGACCGACAGGTCCGACGGGCCCGGCTGGTCCCACGGGCCCGGCTGGTGCCGCAGGCCCGGCGGGAGCCGCGGGCGTCATCGGCGCGATCACGGTGCGAACCGCGGCGACGACCGTCGTCGACGGCACGGTCGACAACGTCTTCAACACCGGTCGTATCGAACGCCGATGCGAGGGAAACGAGCGGGCGATCTCCGCGGGGACCTCATGGGGAGACGACGGCTCGGACCTCAAGCTCGTCACCCAGGAGCTCGAGCCGCTGTTCAACGCACAGAATCAGGTGAACGGCTTCGTGGCGGTGGGTGGCAACGACACCGGGCAGTCGAGCAACTTCACCGTGCACGTGCTGTGTTTCACCGGCTGAGCAACTTGTAGACGTTTTGGCGCGAAGGCGTTCACCACGTGTGACGCCTTCGCGCCTACCGTCGGCGAGGTGCTCGCCTGCGCGGTCACCCACGCTCTTGTCGGGCTCGAGCCTCGGAAAGTCGAGGTCGAGGCCCACCTGCAGCTGGGCGTCCCGGGCTTCGCCATCGTGGGACTGGCTGACCGGGCTTGTCAGGAGGCGAAGCACCGCGTGCGGAGTGGTGTCGTCTCCGCCTCCCTCGAATGGCCGCTGAACCGCAGGATCACCGTCAACCTTGCTCCTGCTGCCTTGCGCAAGGAAGGATCCGGGTTCGACCTTCCGATTTCGCTAGCAATCCTCGCTGCGACGAGGCAGATACCTGCGGAGAGGCTCGCCGGGCATGCGGCGGTCGGCGAGCTGGCGCTCGACGGACGCGTGCGACCGGTCGCCGGGGCGCTGGCGGTCGCGGAAGGGGCGCGTCGTGCGGGGCTGGAGCGCGTCGTCTGCGCCGCGGAGTCGGCGCCCGAGGTCGCGCTGGCCGGGGTCGAGCCGATTCCCGTGAGGCATCTCGCCGAGGTGGTCGCATACCTCCGCGGCGAAATCGACGCTCCCGGATTCGATCCCTACGTGGGCGATGCTCTCGTGCAGGGAACGGTTCCCGATCTCGCGGACGTGCGCGGGCAGGAGCGCGCGCGGCGCGCGCTCGAGGTTGCCGCCGCGGGCGAGCACAACCTCCTGCTGATGGGGCCTCCCGGAACCGGGAAGACGATGCTCGCCCGGCGGCTGCCGGGGATCCTCCCGCCACTCGAGCGCCAAGAGGCGCTGGAGGTGACCAGGATCCACTCGGTTTGCGGCCTGCTGCCCGCGGAGCGTCCGCTGATCACCGTGCCTCCGTTTCGTGCGCCGCACCACGGCGCGTCGGCTCCCGCGGTCGTCGGGGGCGGTCCGGGGCCGCGACCCGGCGAAGTCTCTCTCGCTCATCGTGGCGTGCTCTTGCTCGACGAGCTGCCTGAGTTTCCGCGCTCGGTCTTGGAGGCGCTTCGTCAGCCCCTCGAGGACGGCGTCGTGGCCATCGCGCGTGTCGGTGGCCACGCGCTCTTTCCGGCCCGCTTCCAGCTCGTCGGGACCATGAACATGTGTCCCTGCGGCGCTCGGGGAGACCCGGCGATCGAGTGTGCCTGCAGCCCGCAGCGGCTCACCGCGTACCGCGAGAAGCTCTCCCGAGCACTGCTCGACCGTTTCGACCTCGCGGTCGCGATGCCACGCCCGCGTGCGGCCGAGCTCGCGGCAGCTCCGGGTGAGGCGTCGGAGCGGGTACGCGAACGGGTCGAGGTCGCTCGAGAACGGCTCCGAACCCTGCTTCCACGCAGGACCGAGGCCGCTTCGGAGCTTCTCTCGAGCGCGGTCGACCGGCTCCCGCTCTCAGGCCGCGGAAGGGTGCGCGTCGCTTGGGTCGCGCGCACGATCGCGGCACTCGCAGGAGCTGACGAGGTCGAGCCCGCGCACGTCGCCGAGGCGCTGTCCTACCGGATGCCGGTATGACGCAGATTCGTCGGCTTCGGCGTCGTGATGCCGGATATCCAGGGCTGTTGGCCGCGATCCATGACCCGCCACCGTCGCTCTTCGTACGAGGCAGCGGCGGCGAGGAACTTCTCTTGCGGCGGGCGGTCGCCGTGGTCGGAGCGCGGGCGTGCTCCTCCTACGGCCGTGCTGTCGCCCGCTCTCTCGGGCGTGAGTTGGCCGCCGCGGGGCTCGTCGTCGTAAGTGGAATGGCACGAGGAATCGACGGAGAAGTGCACCGCGGCGCGCTCGAAGCCGGGATCACCATCGCCGTGCTCGGTTGCGGAGTCGACCGTGACTACCCCGCCGCGCATGCCGAGCTGGCGCGACGCATATGTGAGGAAGGCTTGATTATTTCGGAATACGAGCCTGGCATCGAGCCGGCGCCCTGGAGATTTCCAGCCCGGAACCGGATCATCGCGGGGCTTTGCGAGGCGACCGTCCTCGTCGAGGCCCGCGAGCGGAGTGGCGCCCTGATCACGGCCGACTTCGCGTTGGAGGAGGGGAGAGACGTGCTCGCGGTTCCCGGCGAGATCACGAGCGCGCTCTCCGCAGGCACGAACGCGCTGCTTCGTCTCGGCGCGGTCCCGGTGACCTGCGCCGCGGACGTACTAGAGCTATTCGACCTCGAGCCTGCCGCGCCCGCAGCGGCTTCCTTCGGGCCGGCAGCGCAGAGCTTGCTCGAGCGACTGCGCGACGGGGCGCTGACGGCCGACGAGCTCGTGCGGTCGGCGGGCGTCGACCCGGCGCAGGCGTCTGCCGCGCTCGTTGAGCTCGAACTGGCCCGAAGCGTCGCTCTCGAGGACGGGGTGTATCGCGTGTGCGTCTAGGATCGCCGCTCGATGTCGACGGAGCGCGAAAGCTTCGTGCTGGTGCCGAACGCCGGCCACTCGGCCCTGCTCGTTTCAGGAGAGAAGCTCCCGTGCGTGCGTAGCCGATCCGGCGCAGCGGGCGTCATTGAGGCGCTGAGGCAGACTTGGTCACTGGACGCGCCGTACCTTCGCCCGGCAAGGATTCTGCGGGACGATACGACGAAGCAGACGAGCGTCGCGCTCTACGAGTTCGACGCGCCGCACGCGGAGTGGGAGCCTCCAGCAGAGATGGAGTGGCTGGGACTCGACAACGCGGATCCGGAGGCGCTCTCGCTGCCGGGGTTGGCGCCGTGCGTCGCGGGCTGGCTTGCGATCACGGGTGGTGCGCCGATTCCCGAGGCGCGCCCTCCCTGGGCTCGATCCGGATGGCTCGCCGAGGCATCGGGCTGGATGGAGGAGAGCATGGTCGAAGCCGGCCTGCAGCCTGTGGGGCCGGTCGAAGTCGTGGAGCAGTGGCCGCTCTCATCGGTCTTGCGGCGCGGAACGCGGGACGGTCATGTCTACATGAAGGCGGTCTTCTCGACGTTTCACCACGAGCCCGCCTTTACTCGCTCACTCGCGACCGAGCATCCGGCGCTCGTCCCCGACGTGCTCGCGCTGGACGCCTCGCGCGGTTGGATGCTCATGCGCGAGCTGCCCGGCACGCAGATCGGGGAGCTGGACGTGAGAGAGTGGAGCGACGCCCTCCGCGCGGCCGCAGGAGTCCATCGCGCGTGGTCGGGACGTACCGGTGACCTCTTCGCGCTCGGCGCGCAAGATCGCAGGCTCGCTGTGCTGACAGTCGAGATCGAAAGGGCCTTCGAGGCCGTCGGACTCGCAGGCAGCGATCGAGCCGTGTCGCAGCTCGAGACCCGCTGCGAAGAGCTCGGCGAGGGGCCGTTGCCGCAGACGCTCGTCCACGGCGATCTCCATCCGTGGAACGTCATGGTCGACGGAGACGACCTGCGTATCTTCGACTGGTCGGACGCGTGCGTCACGCACCCGCTCTTCGATCTGCCGACGTTCCTCCAGCGCGCGGACGACGAAAGTGCACGAAGGTCGATGCTCGACGCGTACCTCGGCGCCTGGGCCGATCTCGCGTCCCTCGACGAGCTCCGGGCCGCGTACCAGCTCGCGCTTCCGCTTGCCCACGTGCATCACGCGATCAGCTATCTGCGGATCAGCGAGGCGCTCGAGCCGGACGACCGCTGGTGGTTCGAGGACGAGCCCAGGGGATGGCTCACCGGTGCGGTGGAGCTGCTGGAGACGCCGTGACGACGAGGTCGTACTGGTTGGAGGAGGCGCACGACGCGCCCCGGCGCGCATCGCTCGACGGAAAGCCCGACGTGGCAGTCGTGGGCGGCGGGATCACCGGCTGCTCGTGCGCGCTCACGCTCGCGGAGGCCGGGCTGCGGGTCCGCCTCTACGAGGCCCGGGAGATCGCGGGCGGTGCGAGCGGGCGAAACGGCGGATTCGCGCTGCGCCGCGGCGCGGCTCCATATCCCGGCATGGTCGAGTCGATCGGCCGGGAACGCGCTGCCGCGCTCTGGCGCTGGACGGAGCGTGAGCTGGAGGAGCTCGAGCTTGCCGCGGGCGACGCCTTCCGCCCGACCGGCAGCCTGCGCATCGCAGCCGACGGCGAGGAGCGAGCGGAGCTCGAGGAGGAGTACGCGGCGCTGCAGGCCGACGGATTCGCGGTCGAATGGCGTGACGAGCTGTCCGCTCCGTTGAGAGACCGGTACCCGGCCGCGATCTTCCATCCGCCGGACGGGGTGCTGCAACCGGCGCGCATGGTTCGGCGTGTTGCTGCTCGTGCCGCCGCCGCCGGCGTCGAGATCCACGAGCACACGCGGATCGGCGCGCCGGAGGAGACAGGTGCGGAGACGGTCGTCGTCGCCACGGACGGCTATCCGAGCGGCCTCGCCGGTGAGCTCGAAGGTCTCATCATCCCCACGAGAGGCCAGGTGATCGCCACCGAGCCGATCCCCCAGAGGTTCTTCGAGGTCCCGCACTACGGCCGCCACGGCTACGACTACTGGCACCAGGCGGTGGACGGGCGGATCGTCGCCGGCGGTTTCCGCGACGCCTCGCTCCAGGAGGAGTTCACAGCCGACGAGGTCGTGACGCCGAACGTTCAGCACGCACTCGAAGAGTTCGTCGCGTCACTCGTCGGGCGACCGCTGCGGGTCGACTACCGCTGGGCCGGGATCTTCGGGATGATCTTCGACTTCCTCCCCGTCGTCGGCAGGTTGCCCGGCAAAGACGGGGTCTGGATCGCCGGTGGCTACTCCGGCCACGGCAACGTCCTTGGCTTCGCGTGCGGACGACTCGTGGCGCGCGCGATCCTCGGCGACCGCGACCCGCTCCTCGATGTCTTCGACCCGGCGCGGCTGCTCGGCGGTGAGGGTGAGGCGAGCCTCACCCTCACATCGTGACCGGACTCAGCGCGAGACGAACGTATGCGCTGGATAGATCTCCGGCTGAGCCTCGACGCCCATCTCTTGGAGGACCGGTATCAGCGTCTCGCCGAAGCGGCGGAACGCATCTTCGGACTCTCACACGTCGACGACGCGAAAGCCACTCTCACCTTGTCCCGCAACATGGACGAGCAGGCCCTCGACGGGCCAGTCAGCCGCCGAGTCGAGACTGCTCTTACCGCCCGTGATCTTGTCGACCGACTTCTCGTACAGCTCCTGCGTGAAGCTCGGATCCTGAAAAACGGCTACGACCGGCATGGGCTACCTCCTTGCTCTGGGGACAGCCGGCAGCATACGACCGAGCAAGGGACGGCGCCCTACGAGTTCTTCACGGACGAGATCAGCTTGAGCACCGAGTCCTTGGCATCCCCGAAAAGCATCGTCGTCTTCGCGTCGAGATAGAGCTCGTTGTCGATTCCCGCAAACCCCGGACTCATCGAGCGCTTGAGGACGACGATGCTCGCCGCCTTGTCCACGTCGAGGATCGGCATGCCGTAGATCGGGCTGCCGGGATCGCTACGGGCC
>Ga0136621_1000286_pt1 | contig 19356 bp, 24 predicted proteins | sample AntDryUQ445A2306_FD_104673 | JGI IMG/M metagenome (GOLD analysis project Ga0136621, IMG submission 104673) | Polar desert sand microbial communities from Dry Valleys, Antarctica - metaG UQ445A (23.06) | ecosystem: Environmental > Terrestrial > Soil > Desert | place: Antarctica: Dry Valley...
AACAGTTGCTTACGGGGCGCGCTTGCCGCCACGAGCGCCGCGATCGCCGGCGTCATGACGAGCAGCTGGAAGATGCCCGTTCGCCCGCGATAGCCCTTCGAGCTGTGGCCTGTCAGCGCCGCCTCGAGCGTGATCTTCGCGGTCTCGACGTCGCGAATCTCGCCCACCATGACGACGTCCGGATCGCTCCGCAGGATCGAGCGCAGCCCGGACGCGAACGTTAGGCCCGCGCGTTTGTTGACCTGAAGCTGGTAGACGCCGGCGACGCGGTACTCGACAGGGTCCTCGATCGTGACGATGTTCACCTCGGGCCGCCGGATGTCGACGAGCGCCGCGTGCACGGTCGTGGACTTGCCCGACCCCGTCGGGCCGGTCACGAGGACGCAGCCGTTCGGCCGGTAGATCGCCTCCTCGATCTGCATCTGCATCACGTTCGAGAGGCCGATCTCGGTGAGCGTCGGCGCACGGCGCGTCTTGTCGAGCAGGCGCAGGATCACGCCCTCGCCCTCCACCGTCGGAAGAACGGCGACACGGACGTCGACGAGCCTCCCGGTCGACTCCAGCCGCAGGGAGAAGCGCCCGTCCTGTGGGACGCGGTGCTCCGCGATGTCGAGCCCGGCGAGAACCTTGACCCGCGAGACGACGCTGGCCGCGTGCACACGTGGAATCCGCTCGACCTCCTGAATCATTCCGTCCACGCGTATTCGGGCAACGAGAGCGTCCGCCTGCGGCAAGAAGTGGATGTCGCTCGCACCGTCCTCGCTGGCCTGCACGATGATCGACGTCACGAGCATCGACGGGGGGCGAGCGCGTCGGCGCTTCCGGCTTCGAGATCCGTGACGTCGTCGGCGACCTCGGTCACCTCGCCGATCGCGTCCGCGCGAGCAAGCAGCTCCTGGCCGCGGCTGAGCCGCCGCAACTCGGCGTCGATCTCGTTCGCCGCGGCAACGGCAAAGTCGAGCGGGAGCCGGCTCGACATGCGCAAGTCGTCGAGCATCTGCACATCGGCAGGATCGGCAACTGCAACCTTGAGGCGCCCATCCTCTACCCGGTACACGATCGCCCGCAGCCGGGTGAGGACGTGAACCGGCAGCGCCTTCGTCGCGTCCAGCGCTATCGACTCGTCGCGGAGCCTGACGAACGGCAGGTTGTGATGACTCGCAAGCGCCCTGGGCCCTCGCGCTTCGGGGTCGAACGCGACCGGTGCCTCAGCTGGCGCAGTGGGCTCCACCCCCTGACCATCGGCACCTAGCCCCTTCAGCGATAGCGCTGATCCCGAGCCTGGAGGCGCCTCAGGCAGGGATACCGGGCGGGCCAGGATCTCGACGCGGTGCTCTGCCGCAGCGCCGGCTCGCTCGGAGTAGACACGCCTGACACCTGAAAACACGGTTGCGGACACCAAAGTCGGGATTCCTCCCGTCTCTCGTTCGGGGTCGCTCCAGTTGTGAATGACTTTTCACAGAGCCGTGCCACCTCTGTGAGCGATTGCCACCTAATCTCGACGCAGATGACGAGCGCTCTGTCGAAGGTGCGAAAGAAGGCGCAGACGGCGTCGACCCCGTGGGGAGCGGCGGAAGTCGTCGAGGAGGTCACAGTGCCTCAGCGGGTGGGCGAGAAGCGATTTTCCGTCGTCGTGCAGCTGCTCGAGACGCGTGGCGGAGAGCGCCTGATCCGCTTCGCGTACAAGACCGAGGGATCGGCCAGACGCGGTCCTGTCACGATGCGGGCGCGCGATCTCGAGCGGCTGCGGGCGGCGCTCGAGCGTGCGCCCGTGCTGGGGGAAGCACTTCGCTTCTAGAGCTGGAACATCCCTGCAGTTATCCAGCTCGCGGCCGCGGACGCTTCCCTACGCGAAGCGTCGTGTGCTCGCCCATATGTGCTCGTTTATGCCGCGATAAGCGCGTGCTCTGCGGCGGCATCGACCAGGGAAGCAAGCAGAAGCCCTCCGTCGGCGGATCCGAGGAGCGGATCGACCGCGTGCTCGGGGTGTGGCATCAGTCCCATGACATTGCCGGCCTCGTTGACGACACCGGCGACGTTGCCGAGAGAGCCATTCACGTCGCCTGCGTAGCGAAGGACGATCTGGCCTCGAGCGGCCAGTTGCACGAACTCACCTTCGTCCGTGTGCCAGGCGCCTTCACCGTGCTTCACCGGAATGACGAGCTCCTGGCCGGACTCGCAGCGGCGGGTGAAGAGCGTGTCGGCCGTTTCGACACGCACCGTCGCATCGCGGCAGACGAACTCGAGCTGTCGGTTTGGACGCAGAGCTCCCGGTAGGAGCCTGGCCTCACAGAGAACCTGGAAGCCGTTACAGATTCCGAGCACCGGCCCCCCCGTCGCGGCGAAACGACGCACGGCATCCATCGCCGGAGCGACGCTCGCGATCGCGCCGCAGCGGAGGTAGTCGCCGTACGAGAAGCCTCCGGGGAGCACGACCGCCCCCGTTTCTGCAGGGAGCTCTTCTTCCTCGTGCCAGACGAAAACGGGGTTCGCTCCCAGCCCGCCGAGCGCCCAAGCCGCATCGCGATCGTCGTTGGAGCCCGGAAAGACGACAATCGCGACGACCGGGCGTCGCGTCATGTCTCGTCCAGCCTGATCTCGACGCTCTCGATCAAGGGGTTCGCGAGGAGCTGCGAGCACATGCGCTCGACCTGCTCGCGGGCGACTCCCTGGTCCGAAGCAGCGAGCTCGAGATCGATCACGCGCCCAACTCGGATGCTCCCCACGTCGAAGCCGAGCTTCTCGAGCGAGCCGCGAACGGCCTCTCCCTGCGGATCGAGGATCCCGTCCTTCGGGCGAATCAAGACGGTCGCCCTCACCCGAGCACGACCGTTGGATCGGCGAGATACGCGTCGAACGAGATGCCCGTGAGCCGCTCGAACGCTTCGACGTAGCGCGCACGCGTTCCCGCCACGACGTCCTCCGGCAGCTCGGGGCCCGGATCCGTCTTGTCCCACCCCGTCTCCGCGCACCAGTCTCGGGCGAACTGCTTGTCGAACGACGGTTGGCTTCGTCCCGGCTCGTAGCCGGCGAGCGGCCAGAAGCGCGAGGAGTCAGGCGTCAGCGCTTCGTCGCCGAGCGTGAGCGTGCCGTCCGGCGCCACTCCCAACTCGAACTTCGTGTCGGCGAGGATGATCCCGCGCTCCTCGGCGTGCGCGGACGCGAATGCGTAGAGCGCGAGCGAGGCCTCCTTCGCAGCACGGTAGAGACCGGGGCCGCACAGCTCGGCCGCTCGCTCCTCGTCGATGTTCTCGTCGTGCCCTTTGCTCGCCTTGGTGGCGGGAGTGAAGATCGGCGCCGGCAAACGTTCGGAGTCGCGCAGGCCATCCGGAAGAACGTGTCCGCAGACGGCTCCCGTCGTGCGGTAGTCACGCCAGCCCGACCCGGTCAGATACCCGCGGACGACGCATTCGATGGGGAGCATCTCGAGCTCTCGGCAGACCATCGTCCGCCCGTCGGCCCGCAGCTCGAGCAGGTGGTTGGGGACGATGTGACCCGTCCGAGAGAACCAAAACGCCGACAGTCCCGTGAGCACCCGGCCTTTGTCCGGGATCGGCGTCGGCAGGATCACATCGAAAGTCGAGATCCGATCGCTCGCGACGAGCAGCAGCCGATCGTCCTCGAGCGCGAAGAGCTCGCGCACCTTGCCGCTTGCAACATGCACGGCCTCAGACATGAACCCTCTCCTTTCGCCTCGCGGCGTGCAGCCTCTGAAAGACAACGTCGGTATGACGGGTGAATGCTCCGAGATCGAAGACTTCGTCCAGAGCGACGCGGCCCGCGATCTCGGCATCGCCGCGTACCAGCGTACGGAAGTCGAGGCCGTCGTCCCAAGCGCGCATGGCATGCCGCTGGACGCTTCGATATGCGGTGTCTCGATCGAGACCCGACTCTACGAGGGCGAGCAGGAGTCGCTGGCTGAAATAGAGGCCCCCGGTAACCTCGAGGTTCGCGCGCATCCGCTCGGGACGGATGATCAGCCCGCCGACGAGCCATGCGAAGCGATCGAGCATGTAGTCGGTGACGAGAAATGCATCGGGAAGAACGATGCGCTCCGCGGAGGAGTGGGAGATGTCGCGCTCGTGCCAGAGCGCGACGTTCTCCATCCCGACCTGGGCATAGCCGCGTACGAGGCGCGCCAATCCGCAGATCCGTTCGGCCAAGATCGGATTCCGCTTATGCGGCATCGCCGAAGAGCCTTTCTGACCGCGTGCGAACGGCTCCTCCACCTCTCGCACCTCCGTGCGCGCGAGGTGGCGAATCTCGAAAGCGAACCGCTCGAGCGACGACGCGAGCAGCGCGAGCGCCGAGAGCAGCTCTGCATGGCGATCACGTTGCAGGATCTGCGTCGAGCTCGGAGCCGGCTCGAGCCCCAGGCTCTCGCAGACGCGGCGCTCGACTTCGGGCGTCGTCGCCGAGTACGTGCCAACAGCTCCACTCAGCTTTCCGACCCGCATGCCCTCGAGAGCGCTCTCGACCCGTCGCCGGTCGCGTGCGAGCTGGAAAGCCCAGCCGGCCAACTTCAGGCCGAACGTGGTCGGTTCGGCGTGCACGCCGTGAGTTCGCCCGATGGTCAGCGTGGCGCGATGCTCGTCCGCCCGCTCCACGACGGCCGTCGTCGCCCGATCGATTCCGTCCAGCACGAGCTCGCCGGCGTCCCGCACGGTGAGTGCGAGTGCCGTATCGAGGACATCCGACGAGGTCAGCCCGTAGTGGAACCAACGCCCTTCCGGTCCGAGCTCGGATGCAACCGCGTCGACGAACGCAGCAACGTCGTGGTTCGTCGTCCGCTCGAGCTCGGCGACGTGCTCCGGGCTCGGGGTCACCGCTCGGTTTCGAACGTTCCGCGCGACATCCGGTGGGAGAACTCCCTCGTGCGCCCACGCGTCGAGCGCAGCGAGCTCCACTGCGAGCCAGCTCTCGAGCTTCGCCTCCTCCGACCAGATGCGCGTCATCGCGGGTCGGGAGTAGCGCGGGATCACCGCCCCGATTCTAGAGGTCCCCGCCAGCGCGCAGATTGTCGACGTCTTGTCACGAAGACGTCTCCCATCCGTGCGCATTCTCTCGTTAGGCTTGAAGTGGGAGGAGGCCCGGGGTGGCCCCTCGGATTCGGAAGCTACCCTGAATGCGGCGAGATCGTTTTCCCTTCCGCCGCGACCAGCGCGATGTCCTCGCGGCGACGCGAGCCTGCGAACGTCACCCGATCCGCACCGCCATACGCAGCCGCACGGGCCTCGGCGAGCGACTCGCCGAGGCCAGTCACGCTGAGGATGCGACCGCCGCTCGTCACCAGTCGATCGCCATGACGCGCCGTCCCCGCGTGGAACACGAGAGCGCCTTCGGCCTCGGCGTCCTCGACGCCGGTGATCTCCGACCCGCGATCGACACCAGCGGGATACGCAGCCGCTGCCAGCACCACGGTTACCGCAGCGCGGGGCGAGGTCTCGAGCACGACACCCGCCAGCTCTCCCGCAGCCGCCGAGGCGAGGGCTTCCAGAAGGTCTCCTTCGACCAGCGGTAGCACCGATTGCGTCTCGGGATCGCCGAACCTGCAGTTGAACTCGAGCACACGAGGCCCGGCCGGTGTGAACATGAGGCCTGCGAAGAGGAGGCCCACGAACGGCGTGCCTCGACGCTGAAGCTCGGCCAAGACGGGCCGGTGGACCAGATCCAGCAGCTCCTCCGTAGCGTCCGCGCCGAATCCCGGCACCGGCGCGTAGGAGCCCATGCCTCCGGTGTTCGGACCGAGGTCACCGTCGTATGCGCGCTTGAAGTCCTGCGCCGAAACGAGCGCGGTCGCTGCGGAGCCGTCGCAGATCGCGAAGAGCGAGACTTCCGGGCCTTCCAACAGCTCCTCCACGAGGAAGCTGCCGCCGAGCGCCGTGACCTCCTTCAGGGCGACGTCGAGCTCATCCTGCGACCTGCATATGTGGACGCCCTTGCCTGCAGCGAGGCCGTCCGCTTTGACGACGCACGGCGGACGGGCGACTGCCTGCTGGGTCGCAGTCGGCACGCCGGCAGCTGCCATGACGTCCTTGGCGAACGTCTTGGATCCCTCGATTGCCGCAGCGGCTCGGCTCGGGCCGAAGACTGTGATCCCGGCCGGACGGAGCACATCCGCGACTCCCCCGACGAGCGGCGCCTCGGGCCCGATCACCACAAGATCGACGTCGAGAGCGCGCGCGAGGGCCAGCAGGCCTTCGGAATCCTCGGCGCGAATCGGGTGGCACTCGGCCAGCCGCGCGATGCCAGGGCTTCCCGGCGCTGCATGGAGCTCGGTCAAGGAGGGCGCCTGCGCGATCTTCCAGGCAAGCGCGTGCTCCCGCCCACCGGACCCGACCAGAAGCACCCGCACAGAGCGAGTCTATTCGCGTACGAACAGACTTCTCCGACGCTCCGCAAGCGTATGGTTCGTCGCCGTGGACTACACGGACTTCCAACAGTGGCTCGACGCCTACGTCGAAGCCTGGAGGACGTACGACGGCACCGCGATCGGCGAGCTTTTCAGCGAGGACGCCCGCTACCGGTACCACCCGTGGGAGGTCGGTGACGCGGTTCAGGGCCGGGCTGCGATCGTCGCGGACTGGCTCGAGGATCGAGACGAGCCCGGCTCGTGGACGGCCGAGTACCGCCCGTGGGCAATCGACGGCGACCGGGCGGTGGCAGCGGGTCTCTCGCGCTATTTCGCCGACGACGGAGCGACCGTCGAGCGCGAGTATCACAACGTTTTTCTCTGCCGCTTCGACGACGATGGTCGCTGCTCCGATTTCACGGAGCTCTTCATGAAACGGGATCGGTAGCGTTAGCCGAGCGTCAACACGCGTTCGCGAGCGGCACCCGTCCCGACCAGCGTCACCGGCACCTCGAGCATGCGCTCGACGAACGACACGTAGCTCTGCGCGGCTCGCGGCAACACCTCGTCGATCTCCTCCTGCCAGCCGGACAGCGTCTCGAAAACGGGCTGACAGTGGTGGAAGTCGCTCTGATGCGAGGGGAACTCCTCGGTCTCGGCGCCGTCGGGCAGGCGGTAGCGGACGCACACCGGTAGCTCGGCGAACTCGGAGAGCACGTCGAGCTTCGTCAGCGCGAGTGAGGTGATGCCGTTCACCCGAACGGCGAAGCGCAGGGCGACCAGGTCGAGCCATCCGCAGCGCCGGTCGCGGCCGGTCACCGTTCCGAACTCTTGGCCGATCTCCCGCACCCGCTCGTTAGCCGGCCCCGCGATCTCGCTCGGGAACGGCCCCTCGCCGACGCGCGTCACGTACGCCTTGGTGACTCCGAGAACCTCGTCGATGCGATTCGGGCCGATGCCGAAGCTGACCGCGGCGCCCGCCGCGATCGGACTCGAGGAGGTGACGAACGGATACGTGCCGTGATCGAGATCGAGCAGCGTCCCCTGGGCGCCTTCGAAGAGGACGCGTTCGCCGTTCTCGAGGGCGCGGTGGACGAGCAGCGACGTGTCCGTCACGTAGGGCGCGAGCCGCGCTGCAAGCTGAAGATGACTCGCGACCACCTCCTCGACATCGTGCGGCTCCAGGTCGTACACCCGCTCGAGCCACACGTTCTTCTCCTCGACGGCGAGCTCGAGCTTCTGGCGCAGGATCTTGGGGTCGAGCAAGTCCTGCACGCGGATCCCTATGCGTGTGGCCTTGTCTGCGTAGGCCGGGCCGATCCCGCGCCGCGTTGTTCCGATCTGGAGACGGCCGAGCCGGCGCTCCCGAGCGCCGTCCAATGCGACGTGCCAGGGCATGACGAGATGGGCGTTCCCCGAAACGAAGAGCACGCCTTCGGTTCGGTGGCCACGGGCCTCGAGCTCGTCGAGCTCGGAGACGAGCACGGCCGGGTCGACCACACAACCCGCGCCGATCGCGCTTCGCTTCCCCGCGACGATTCCGGACGGGATCTGGCGGATCTTGTAGGTCTCGCCCGAGACGACGATCGTGTGCCCGGCGTTGGGACCGCCCTGGTAGCGGCACACGAGGTCGGACTCCTGGGCCAGCAGGTCGACGATCTTCCCCTTCCCCTCGTCACCCCACTGTGCGCCGACGATGACCGTGGCGGGCACGTCCGGCAGTGTCGCACGCCGCGGAGATGGTTACGCGCGCGCGGCGATCGCCGGCTCCAGCTCGTCGACCGCTACGGCATCGATCGTCGCGACCGCCGGCAGACCGTGCGCGCAACTCGACTCCACCCCACCTCGCGAGCCCGCGATCTCGTCCGCTTTACCGCCGATCCTGCGCACGGCCGCGAGGAGCGGAATCGCTCCAGCCGTCGCGAGCCCGCCGACGACGAACGCGGAGCTGACCGAGCGCGCCTCGCCGAAGGCTCCCAGCCCGACCTGCGCGCCCACACCACCGGCGCCCGAGACCATCGAGTCGAAGGAGACGACCGTCGCCCGCTGCTCGGAGGGAACGAGCTGATGGAGGTACGCCTGGCGCACGGGGCTCGTCACCCCGAGCCCCGCCATGACGAGGAGCAAGGCCGGAAGCGCGACCCAGAACGAGCCGGCGAGACCGAGGACGATCGCGGCGCCCGTCTGAACCGCCCCGGCGATGAGCAGCAGCGTCGTCCGCCGTCCGCACCGCCGCGCTGCGAGGCTCACGACCTGGTTGCCGGCGATCGTCGACAGGGCGATCGCGGCTGCGACGACGCCGACCACCCAACAGCGTCGCTCTCCAGCAGGTCGAGCAGGTAGGGCTGGGACGCGTAGAACGCCCAGCTGAGAAAGCCGAGCTGGAGGAACGACGCGAGCATGAGCAGGCGGAGTGGCCGTTGCCCCCAGCCGAAGGCGACTCCGGCGCGGGCATTCTTCGCGATCTCCGCCGGCAGCTGGCCCGCCGGAACGGGACGGGGCGTGAAGCCGACATCGTGCATCACGACGAAGGCCACCGCGAAGACCGCCACGAGCAGCACCGACCGGACGACGTACGGAATGCTGAGGTCGATCTGCCCAAGGAATCCGCCCCCGATCGTGCCCACGAGCATCGCCGACCCTGTCACCTGCGAGCCGCGCGCGAACACCGAGTCGAGAAGACCGCGGTATCCCGTTGCGGCGAGCGCGTCGACGAGCCACGCCTCCATCGCGCCCGAGTAGAAGGTGAACCCGAGTGCCATGACCACGGAGGCGAGCGCGAACGCGATCACTCCGGCGTCGATCGCGGCGAGCGTCACATACGCGAGCGTGGAGAGACCAAGCACGGACACGCTGAGCAGGAACGACATTCGCCGCCCGAGCGTGTCGGCGACGACGCCGGTCGGGATCTCGAACAGCACCGTCCCCAGCGAGAACGCGCCGTTCGCGACGAACACCTCGAAGAAGCTGAGTCCTGCGTCGAGCAGGAACAGTGTGTTGACGCCCCAAATCGCAGCCGCGGAGAGCGTGTACAAGCCGGCGAGCGTGTAGTAGCCCGCGATCGTTCTTCCGCTCTCGGGGACGCGACCTGCGGCGGCGACGCTCACGACGCGCCCAGCCTAGATGCGCCTTGTTACGCCGTAGCGAGATCGGCGAACTTCGCGTACCGGCGCAGGAAGGAGAGCTTGACCATGCCGGTGGGACCGTTTCGATGCTTCGCGCAGATGACCTCTGCAATTCCCTGCTGGTCGGACTCCTCGCCGTTGTAGTACTCGTCGCGGTACACGAAGAAGACGAGATCCGAGTCTTGCTCGAGGGAACCGCTCTCACGCAGGTCGGAGAGGAGCGGCCGCTTGTCCTGTCGCTGCTCGACGGCGCGCGAGAGCTGCGACATCGCGAGGATCGGAACGTCGAGGTCGCGCGCGAGCACCTTGAGCGCACGCGAGATCTGCGACACCTCCTGCACGCGGTTCTCCGTCGACGAGCCGGAGGTCATCAGCTGGAGATAGTCGACGACGATGAGGCCGAGATTCGGCTCGCGCGACTTCAGCCGGCGGGCCTTCGAGCGCAGCTCCATCATCGTGGTCGAGCCGGTGTCGTCGACCCAGATCGGCGCCTTCATCAGCCGGTCGCACGCGGTCGTCAGGCGAGGCCAGTCCTCGGGGGCGAGCCGGCCCGTGCGCAGCCGCTGCGACTCCACCTTTCCCTCGCTGCACATCATCCGCTGCGTCACCTCGGCCTTCGACATCTCGAGCGTGAAGAGCGCGACCGGCGTCCCGTGCCGCACCGCCAAGTTCGCTGCGATACAGAGCCCGAGCGCCGACTTCCCCATCGAGGGCCGCGCGGCGAGAATCACCAGGTTGCCGGGCTGGAAGCCCGAGGTGATGAGGTCGAGCTCGCGGAAGCCGCTCGGGGTGCCGGTGACCTCGACTCCCATCTCGACGAGCTGCGAGATGCGCTCGAAGCTCTCCTTGAGGAGCGTCTCGATGTGCGAGAAGTCGCTGGTGACGCGCTGCTGGCCGAGCTCGAACACCATCTGCTCCGCGCGGTCGACGAGGTCCGTGACCTCGCCCGGCCGCTCTTGGCCGAGCCGGGTGATCTCCTGGCCGGTGCGGACGAGCCCGCGCAGGGTCGCCATCTCCTTGACGATGCGCGCGTAGTGCTCGACGTTCGAGGTCGACGGAACGAGCGCGGCGAGCTCGGCCACCTTCGCCTGGCCGCCGATCGCATCCAGCTCGCCGCGCTCGTCGAGCTCGTTCGAGAGCGTGATCGCGTCGACGGGCTCGCCCTTTGCCCAGAGCGCGAGCGAGGCGCGGAAGAGCTTGCCGTGGCTCTCGCGGTAGAAGTCCGACGCGTCGAGGATCTCGGAGACCGTGCCCACGGCGGTGGGCGAGAGCAGCATCGCGCCGAGCACCGACTCCTCGGCTTCGAGGTTTTGCGGTGGGACGAGCGCGCTCAGACGCTCGGGTGTGATGGGTTGGGTCCGTGCCATGGATGCTGGAGTCAATCCGTCAACGACATGTCCGTCCAGTCCACCCCTGTAAAGCTGCCGGCGGCGCTCAACTGCAGCGATAAGAGAACAGACGTTCCCATGTTATCCCCGACACCGGACGCTCTTTGAACAGGTTCGGTCGAGTTGTCCAGGCGGAAACAGCCGCAGCGAGCGGGAAGTTCCGAAAACGCTCAACAGGCCTGGGGAAAGGCCTGGGGAACGATGGCGAAGTCAAACGCCGTCACCGTGAGGTGAAAGGCACCAAGCTCTTCGTCTACCTCTACGCGGGCTCGGTAGAGGGCTCGGCAGCCGGCTCGTCGTACTCAGCTGCCGCGCTTTCGTCAGGCTCGTCCTCGGCGAGCTCTTCCTCGGCGATGACCTCTCTGACCGCCGACTCCGCCTCTGAGTGCTCCGCCTCCGCCGCTCGAGCCGCCTCCGCCTCGGCAGCCTCGAGCGCAGCAAGCTCCTCCTCCGGCGGAAGCTCTCCGCCTTCGGGAACCACGAGCGTCTTGACCTCGACCTGCACGTTCTCGAAGAGCGCGATCGGGATCGAATAGCGGCCGATGCGCTTGATCGGGTCGATCCCGACCTTGCGCCGGTCGACCCGCACCTTGAGCTCGCTCCAGATCTGGTCGGCGATGTCGGTCGGCGTGACCGAGCCGAACAGCGCGCCGGTCGGGCCGGACTTGACGTCGAAACGGAGCACCGCCTTCGAAAGCAGCCCGGCGATCTCTTCCGCCTGCTCGGTGCTGCGAGCCTCGCGCGTCGCCCGCTGTGCCTCGACGCGCTCGAGCTCGGTCACCCGAGCGGTCGTCGCCACCTCGGCGAGGCGCCGTGGCAGCAGGTAGTTCCGCGCATAGCCGCGCGCGACGTCGACCACGTCCCCGCGGAGCCCGAGCTTCTCGACGTCTTGAAGCAGGATGATCTGCATGGGTTAAAAGGACACGGCTATTGCGAGACGTAGGGCAAGAGGGCCATCTCCCGCGCGCGCTTGACAGCCCCCGCGACCTGGAGCTGGTGCCGCCGGCACGCGCCGGTGATGCGCCGCGAGCGAATCTTGCCCTTCTCCGAGATGTAGCGGCGCAGCTGGGCGAGGTTCTTGTAGTCGACCTCGGCGACCTTGTCGCGGCAGAGGTGGCAGCTCTTCCGTCTCCCCGGAGCGGTGGTCGGCCCGGTACGCCTGCGCTGCTGCGGTTTCTTGCCGGCCATCAGTGAGCAGCCACCTAGAACGGAATGTCGTCGTCGGCGGGCGAGGGTGGGAAGTCGTCCCCACCGGCGCTCGCAGTTGCCCCTGCGGGAACGTACTGCGCAGTGCCCTGCTCGGAGTCGCCACGGCTGTCGAGGAACTGGACGCTCTGCGCGACCACGTCCACCTTCGACCGCTTGCTGCCGTCCTGAGCCTCCCAGGAGCGCCAGTCGAGCCGGCCGTCGATGCCGATGCGTCGGCCCTTCGCCAGGTGCTGCGAGAGCATCTCGGCCTGGTTGCCGTAGACCTTGACGTCGAAGAAGTTCGGCTTGTCCACCCAGCTGCCGGCGTCATCCTGCTGGCGCCCGTTGACGGCGACGCCCATCTCGAGCACCGGCGTGCCGGACGGAAGATGACGAAGCTCCGGGTCGCGCGTCAAGCGCCCGACGAGAATCACGCGGTTCAAATCTCCGGCCATGGTTACTCCTCCTCTTCCTCGATCTTCTCTTCGACGTGCTCGTCGACCGGCCCGCCGACTGACCCGTCTACTGGGGATGCGACCTCTGCATCCTCGCGCGCCGGAGCGCTCGCCGCTACCGGCCGTCCCGGACTCCCCTCGATCCGACGTGTCGCCATGTGACGTAGGACTCCGTCGTCGATCCGGAGCACACGCGAGATCTCGTCCAGGGTTCCCGCGTCACACGTGAACTGCAGCAGGTGATAGATGCCGTCACCCTTGTGCTCGATCTCGTAGGTCAGCTTGCGCCGTCCCCACACGTCGTGCAGGTCCCACGAGCCGCCGGCCTTCTCGACCAGCTCGCGCGTTCGCGCGACGACCTCGCCCTGGCGGCCATCCTCCAGATCCGGGTCGAGCAGCAGCAAAATCTCGTACTCGGTCACAGGTTCCCGTGTCTCCTTCCTTCGGTCTGAGTCGGCCTCACCGGTTCCGACACCGCCGGGAACGGGCGGGCAGATGCGAGGCAGGAAGCCGCCGGATGGTAGCAGGCGGGGCGCGGCCGGATCCGAGGCAGAGGGGGGCAGACATGCGTAGCCCCTGTCCTCCGACGCCCTCCTCTCAGGCGGTACCATCGGCGCGATGCGAAGGCTCCTGACGTGGCTCGTCGTCACGGTCGGCATCGGCGCGCTCGCGCGTCGTTTGAAGCGCCGCCGGGAACCCGCTCGCGTGGAGCCCGTGCGACCGCCGGCAGCGGCCGACGACCCGGCGGACGAGCTCCGCCGCAAGCTCGCAGAGTCGCGCGCGGAGGAGGAAGCTCCGGAGCCGCCCGAACCACCGGAGGAGACCGTCGAGGAGCGACGGGCCGACGTGCACGATCAGGGCCGCGCCGCGCTCGACGACATGCGCGACTCTGAAAGGGAGTAAACGGCGTGGCAGATCCGTCCGAGACGACGCAGGTCTCTCTCGAACCGGAGGACTCGGAGACGAGCGAGCTCATCGGTGCGGTTCGCACGCTTTCGGCGCAGGTGGGCGGGCTCCAGTCAGAGTTGAACGCGCTTCGCGCACACGTGCGTCCGCTGCCCGAGCTCGCCGACGCTCCCGGGTGGGGTGACGGTGACACCGCATCCGTCACTCGCGAGAGCTCCCCATGGGTCCGGACCCTCGAACGACCCGCGCCGCGCGGGCGAGCTGTCCCCCGCTTGCTGATCGAGACCGCCTTCATCGCGGGAGTAGCGCTCGCCGCTGCGATGGCCGAGCTCGAGCCGGTGGTCATCGTGCTCCTCATGACCGGCGCCTGGCTTTTGGTCGCGCTCGCCGAGTGGTTCGCCACTCGGGCCGAGACACGGCACGCCGCCGTGTTGGCGGCGCCGCTGTCCGGCGTCGGCGTGTACCTCGGAGAGGACCCGTCCTGGTTCGGACCGTCCGCGCAGCCGCCCGCCCGCGCTGCGGCTCCCGTGGACGAGGACACACAGACCGGGCTCCCTGCGCCTGCGCCGGATTGACCTCGGCCGCGATGTCCGGCGGGCCGGCGGCGACCGTCGAGCTGTGGAGCGACTGGCGCACTCTTGGCGCAGGTGGGACACGCATGACGCGAGAAGCGAAGCGGGGAGCGCAATAAACGATTAGAACGGTTGCGCGTGCTCTTCCCGACCGCCACCTTCGCGCTCTTCTTCATGGTCGTGCTACCGCTCTCCTGGCTCCTGATGCCGCGCGGGGAGCGCTGGCGCGGCTTCATCGTCGTCGCGAGCTTCGTCTTCTACGCCGGCTGGGACTGGCGTTTCTGCTTCCTGCTCGCCTTCTCGATCCTCTGGAACCAGCTATTCGCACTCGCGCTCCACCGTCGGGAAGACGCGCGCACGCGCAAGTGGCTGCTCGCTGGCGCCCTGTCCGGAAACCTCGCTCTGCTGGCCTACTTCAAGTACGTCGGCTTCTTCATCACCTCGACCAACAACCTGTTCGCCCTGGCCGGGATCGACGTGCCACTGGAGGCGCGCTCGGTCATCCTCCCTGTGGGCATCTCCTTCTTCACGTTCATGGCGATCGCCTACGTGGTCGACGTCTACCGGGGCGACTTCGCGCCCACCGGCCTGGGAAAGTTCGCCGCCTACCTCTCCTTCTTCCCTCACCTCGTGGCCGGGCCGATCGTCCGCCCGGGAGAGCTGATCCCCCAATTCGACTCGCCGCGCGACCCGCGCTATGTCGACACGTCGCGCGCTTTCTTCCTGATCGGTACCGGACTCTTCATGAAGGTGGTGATCGCGAACCACCTGGCCTCCAACATCGTCGACCAGGTTTTCGGGGCGCCCAACCAGCACTCCTCACTCGAGGTCTTGGTGGGGATCTACGCCTACGCGGTGCAGATCTACGCCGACTTCTTCGGCTACACGAATATCGCGATCGGGATAGCGCTCCTGCTCGGATTTCGCTTCCCGCAGAACTTCGATGCTCCCTATGCGGCGACCTCGATCCAGGACTTCTGGCGCCGCTGGCACATGACCCTCTCGCGCTGGCTCCGCGACTACCTCTACATCCCACTCGGGGGAAACCGCGGCGGGTCGCTCTTCACGTATCGCAATCTGATGCTGACCATGCTGATCGGCGGCCTCTGGCATGGGGCAGGTTGGACGTTTGTGGCCTGGGGAGCGATCCACGGGACAGCGCTGGTGGGCGAGCGTTGGTGCCGGGAGCGTCCGGGGTACGTCGAGCGGCCGTCCACCCCATGGCGGCGTGCCTGGCAACGCTTCCTCACCTTTCAGATCGTCTGCTTTGCCTGGATCTTCTTCCGCTCGGACTCGTTCTCCGATGCGTGGGGGCTGATCGTGCGCCTCTTCACGGCCTGGGGAGAGTCTTCGGAGCTCGTCACGGGCGGCGTCCTGTTGGCGATCGCAATCGGGATCGGTTCCCAGTACCTCCCGCGCAGACTCCCGCTCGTGCTCATGGCGCGCTTCTCGCGCCTTCCCGTCCCGGCGCAAGCGCTCGTTCTCTCGGTCGCGCTGCTGGTCGTCCACGCGATGGGCCCAGAAGGAGTGGCCCCGTTCATCTACTTCCGGTTCTAGTGCGCGGGGAGCACTAACATGGCAACGCGAAGGCGACATCCGCGCAGGCGGACCGGGGACGACGGGCGCCGGCTGCACTCGGCCGGGTCGGCTGTCGTCGTCGCGCTCCTCGCGCTCCTCGTAGGCGTGCTCCTGAACGCGCCCGGATTGCACAAGTCGGCAGAGATCCAGCCCGAGGGCTGGAAGCGCGACGCGGCGCTCGCCGTTACGGAGCCGCTCGCGTCGGTCAGCAGCGCTCTCCTGCTCGACCGGCCACGCCGTGGACTCAAGGCGGCGATCGGACGCTCGGACGACGACGAGATCGACACGGGGATCGCAGTGCCGAAGCCTCCGCCGGACGAGACTCCGGCTCCCACGAAACCTCCTCCGCGGGAGAAGTTCTCTCCGCAGCGGCCGCTGCGAATCTGGATAGCCGGTGATTCGCTGGTCGTCGTGCCGGGCCAATCGATCCTGCGAGCGGTCGGCGAAAGGCGGGCCATCGAGCCGATCGGCGACGTCGACGGCCGCATAGCCAGCGGTCTCGAACGCCCGGACGTCTTCAACTGGTTCGAGCACGTGTCAGAGGTGATGCGGAAGGACAAGCCCCGAGCGGTCGTCCTCATGTTCGGCGGCAACGACGACCACGACTTCATGACCGGACTTCCCGAGGGGAGAGAGATCGACGCCTTCGGAAGCGCGAGCTGGACCGCCGAGTACCGAAGGCGCGTCGCCGGGATCATGGACAGCGTCACGCGCCGGGGCGCGTACCTCGTCTGGATCGGCCTTCCCATCACGAACGACCGCAACCAGACGGCCCGCTTCGACACGATCAACGCCGTCGTTCAATCCCAGGCCGCGAAGCGCCCGGGCCGCGTGTCCTACCTCGACACCTACTTCTTCTTCGCCGGATCGGACGGCGGCTACGCGCAGTTCGTCGAGAACGACGCGGGACGGCTCGTGCAAATGCGAGCGGGCGACGGCGTGCACTTCGAGCGCGCCGCCGGAGATCTGATCGCACGCAAGGTCCTCAATCGTCTCAACCAGCGTTTCGACCTGACAAGCTGGCGGACGACTCGATCGTGAACACCGAAGTAGGCCCCTCCGGCCGACAGCTGAGGCGAGAGATGGTCATCGGCGCATCCGCTGGCGGCGTCGATGCTCGCCACGATCGCGCCGAAGACCTCCCGGAGGACTTCGCTGCGGCAGTTTTCGTCCTCCTGCATCTCCCGGAAGGCGTGACGAGTCGGCGAGCATCGACGTGCTCTTCTACTCGACTGTGTGCGCTTACGGCGCCGGGGTGACAGGCGCCGTCCTCTCGGGAGCGCTCTCCGACGGCACGTTGGGGCTGCGGGCGATCAAGCTGGGCTGTAGCCAGATGAAGGACGAGGCCGGGGACGCCCGCGGCGTCATCCTCTTGATCGTGGAGATCCGCGAACGAGGTTAGGAGGCACGCGGGTTGGGTAGACGAGAGAGATGACATCGACTTCTACTTGCCTCGAGTTCTCGCTGCCGGCGGTTCCGGCGAGCGTTCGCAAGGCGCGCGCCTCGGTCGCGGAGACGGTCGCCGAGTTCGGCGCGAGCGAGCGCGTCGTTGACGATGTCCGCCTGTGTGTCTCAGAAGCGGTGTCAAACGTCGTGCGTCACGCCTATGGGAGCGGGCGGGGTGACGTCGATGTCGTCGTCGAACGCGAGGACGGCGAGTTCAACGTCGTCGTACGAGATTCGGGCAAGGGCATCGGGCCAAAGAGCGCGCGGCCGAAGACGAGCGGCGGCTACGGTCTGCAGATCATCGAAAAGATCGCTGAGCGCTTGGACATCACCAGCGCTCGCGACGCCGGAACCGAGGTGCGTATGGTATTTTCGCTCGCCGGTGAAATGCCTGGAGTCGCGTTGCTTTCGTGACCGAGGTCCAGTCGTCGCCCCGCGCTCGACAGGGCGCCTGAAATCGTCCCCTTATCGCAAACCTCGACCTGTCAACGCATTCGAGCGTTACCGCGGAGGTAAACCATGTCTCCCCCGCGAGGCCATCTTCTTCACTCCTCGACTCAGCGGTACCCTCCCCCGCGGAGCGGCATGGGCCCGGTGGCCCAGTTGGTCTTCAAAACCAGTGCGGTCGTGTAACCCACGGCTCGGTCGGTTCGACTCCGGCGCCGCTCCGTTGTGAGCTCGAGGCCACTCCCGCCGGAAGGCGAGAAGCTGCTCGCCGTCGATCCAAGTCAGTTCGTGGCCAAGCGGGATCTGCTTGTCCGAAAGCTCCGCAGCGAAGACCGCCAAGACGAAGCGGACGCGGTCGCAGGTCTTCGCAAGCCGTCGATCGTCGTGTTCGCGGTCAACCGCGCGGCCTGCGACCGGCCCAAGGCGGCTCGGGCCGCAGCCGATGCGGCGTGCAAGGTCAAGGACGCGCAGGTCGGTAACCAGCCTGAAGCGTTTAAGCAGGGAATCGAGGAACTCGATAGCGCGCTGGAGATGCTGGCCGAGGTCGATGTCGCCCACGTCGCACCCCGTGGGAAGGTTCCGAGCGACACCATGCGACGACGCGTGCGCGATTTGCTCCGAGCCGCTGTCGCAGACGAGGATGCGCGAGAGGCGCTCGCTCGCGGCGCGCTCGCCTCAGAGCTCGAGGTGATCGGATTTTCGTCCTACGCGGGAATGGCTGCTGCGCCACCGCGAGAGCAGAAAGAACGCGCCGAGCCGAGCCGCGCGGCTCAGAACGACGCGAAGCGGCAAGACCGTGAACGGACGCTGCGCAAGGATCTCGTGGACGCTCAGGAACGGCTCAAGGAGACCGAGATAGCCGTACGCGACGCCGAGCGAAAGCGCAAAGCTGCCGAGCGAGCCGTCAGGTCGGCACAGGCGAAGCTCGACCGGATCGACTCAGCGGCGGAGGATCATGTTTAGCGTTCGGGCTCGCGTGCAAATACCCCATCGGTGAGATTGGCTCGGCCGATTCAGGAGGGAAGCATGCAGTTCACGTCAATCGACCAACTCGGTCCCGCCCTCGCGCCAGCCGAATCGCCAGAGCGGCTCGATTCCCGGGCAGCGTTTCTTCGGAAGCTCGGTCTCGGAGCGGGAGTGGTTGTTGGAGGAGGCTTGCTGCTTGGCAGGTCGGGGACGGCATTCGCCGGGCACGGCCCTCAGGACGCGTCGGTCATGGACGCCGACATCCTGCAGTACGCGTTGACCCTGGAGTACCTCGAGGCGAGCTTCTACACGCAGGCGCTCGGCGGACAGGGAACGACGGGTGTTCCGGCGAGCTCGGCGAAGTTCAGCCGCGGGGCGATCAACGGCTCGAGGCTGTTCAAGATTTTCGGGGGTCGGATCAGGAGCACCGCGTACGGCTACCTGTCGGCGATCCGGAATCACGAGGTCGCCCACGTCAACTTCCTGCGCGCCGGGCTCACGGCGGCAGGGGCGACGCCGGTCCCTCCGGCGACTTTCAACTTCTCCACTGGGCTGGGCAGCGTCGGCGCTTTCCTCAAAACGGCGCAGCTGCTCGAGAACACGGGCGTCATGGCCTACGACGGCGCGATCCGCTACGTCGACACCGGCGATTTCCTGCAGGCCAGCGCGCAGATCGCCACTGTCGAGGCGCGACACGCGGCGTACCTGAACCTGATCAATCGCGCCTCACCGTTCCCGAGCGAGTTCGACGTCGGCAAGAAGCCGTCGGAGATCTTCGCCGCGGCGAAGCCCTTCATCGTCAGCTGTCCGCCCGAGGTCACCGCACTCTTCGGACGTCTCCCGTAGGAGTTGGCGGGCGAAGCATCGGCGTCGCACTATCGCGGCGCCGATGCTGTCCCGCACCTTCGGATTCACATGTTTGAGCCGGCAGGG
>Ga0136621_1000287_pt1 | contig 19290 bp, 14 predicted proteins | sample AntDryUQ445A2306_FD_104673 | JGI IMG/M metagenome (GOLD analysis project Ga0136621, IMG submission 104673) | Polar desert sand microbial communities from Dry Valleys, Antarctica - metaG UQ445A (23.06) | ecosystem: Environmental > Terrestrial > Soil > Desert | place: Antarctica: Dry Valley...
AGGTAGAGGCCCAGGATCGCGAGGACGCCGATCAGCCCCAGCTCCTCGCCCAGCGCGGCGAACGGGAAGTCGGTGTGGATCTCCGGGATCGGGAGCCGCCCGCCGACGGTCGGCAGGCCGTTGCCCAGCCCCGTGCCCAGGATGCCGCCTCGCCCGAACGCGTATAGCGACTGGACGATCTGGTAGCCGGCGTCGCGCGGATCGGCGAACGGATCGAGCCAGGTGTCAACCCGCTCCTGGACGTGGCCGAACAGCTGATACATGAGCCAGCTGCCGCCGAGGAACAGCAGCACCCCGATCGCGACATAGCTGACCCGGGCCGTCGCGACGTAGAGCAGCACGAGGAAGACGGCAAAGAACAGGAGCGCCGCCCCCAGGTCGCGCTGGACGACGACGATGCCGAGCGCAAGAGCCCACATCGCGACCATCGGGGCGAGATACGGAACGGGCGGCAGCCGGATCGGCCCGATGCGGGTGGATTGCTCCACGAGCAGCGCCCTGTTCTCCGAGAGGTAGCCGGCAAGGAAAATCACGAGGATGACCTTGAGCAGCTCGGACGGCTGGCCGCTGACGGGTCCGAGATCGAGCGTGAGCCGCGCACCGTTGACATCGCGGCCGAGGACGAATGTGAGCAGGAGAAGCCCAACGCCTGCCGCGGCCCACGTGTACTTGTAGAGCCGCAGCCAGCGGTCGGAGCGGACGACGATCGCCGCCACCGTGGTCAGCGACAGGCCAAGGAGCAGCCATACGAGCTGGGTCTGGGCAAGGCCGCCGAACTGACCCGCGAGGTCCTGGGGCAGTCGGGTCATCAGCAGCAGGCTCAGCCCGCCGAGCATGCCGACCGCCGGCAGCAGCACCTGGTCGGTTCGTCGGCCGGCCACCACCTGCGCGAGATGAGCCAGGAAAAGCGCGCCCAGGTAGACCAGGAGCAGCGGGCCACCGGCCAGGGCGATCGCGCCGCTCGGCAGGCCAGCGCCCGGATCGAGGCCCCGCGTGACAACCGTCGCGTTGAGCGACACGGCCCCGGCGATCAGCGTCGCGGCGACCAGGGCCAGCAGCCATAGCTCGCGCCCTCGGGGCCGTGGTCGGATCGCAGCCAGCGTCGCCGCGAGGGTGGCCTGCGCGGCCTCGCCCGTGGTGCGGCCGGGGGCGTGGGGCTCAGGAGCCGACGGAGCTCCCGCGTCGGGCGCGCTGGTCATCGACGGCTCCGCTCGAGCCGGAACCGGACCTGGCCGATCTGGAGCTCCTCGCCGTACGTGATCGGCGCGATGCCCTCGACCCGCTCGCCGTTCACGTAGGTGCCGTTCGTGCTGCCCACGTCCTCGACGTACCAGGCTCGACCGCGAAAGGTGAGGACCGTGTGCTCCGACGAGGCGAACCGGTCGTCGATGAGGATCGTGTTGTTCACGTCGCGCCCCAGACTCGTGATCGCGTCCAGCGGGAACACGCTGCCGGCACGCGGCTCGCCGCCCGGCGAGGCCACGACGAACAGCCGCCCGAGCTCCGCCTCCGGCTCTCTCGCCGCCGCCCGCAGGTCACGCACGAGAACGCGCACGACCGCGAAGAGGAAGATGTACAGGAACACGAGGAACACGATCCTGAGCAGCCACAGGCTGAGCGTGATGGCGTCCACGGGCCGTCAGCCGGACGACACGGACTCGACGACGAGCACGGTGTCGCCCACCTCGATCCGGTCTCCCTCGCCGAGGACGACCTCGGCCACGCGGACCCCATTCACCCGCGACCCATTCGTGCTGCGCAGGTCCGTGAAGACGAGGGTCCCGCGCCGGCTCTGGAGCCGAGCATGGTGCCGCGACACGCGGGCGTCATGGAGAACCAGGCCGTTGTCGCTTGACCGGCCGATCGTGAGCGACGCTCCGCCGAGCTCGACCTCGCGCTGCGTGCCATCCGAGCGGATCTCGCGCAGGCGCGCGAGCGGCGTGTCCGCCTTGGGGATCTCGAAGATCATCGTCCGGGTCGCGTGGCGGGCATCGGCGTCGTCACCCTCGGCCGAGGGCTCCGCGGCCGGCGCGTCGGTCCCTCCGTCCGGCGCATGGGGACCGGGATCCGAGAAGCGCGCGTCGACACGGACCTCGCCCCGGGCAACCATGGGGTCCGCCGCAAGGTCGACGCGGGGCATGTCGGCGACGGCGTACCGGTGAGCGCGAGCGAAGGCGAGTGCGCCGTCGGCCAGCTCCGACGCGAGGGTGGCCGACATGCCGCCGAAGCCGTCGAGATCCTCCGGGTGCAGCCGGACGCGGAAGCGGTTCGGGACGAGGATGCGATCGGCGCCGGACAGGCGCTCCGTCTCCATGGCCCGCTCGATCCGGCGCTGCACCTGCACCGGCTGGAGGCGGGCACGGAACAGGCGGGCGCTCGGCCGCTCGAAGATCCGCTCGAAGAACCGCTCGAGGGCGGCCAGGGGTCGCATGATCGGGCGCGGAGTCTAGCAGAGGGTGATTCCGGGTCCGATGCATGCCCTCGCAGATCATGCGGGCCTGTGCGCGACGCCGCGAGCACTCCCCTCGGGACCATTGTGCCGCGTGCGCGATGCATGAGGCGGAAGGGCGAAAAAGGCCTGCGCTATACTCTCGGCCCTGTTCGAGCGCCCGTGCGTTTCGACCTGTCCAGCGCGAGTCCCCGGGGGGCCGATGCCCGAGATCCTGACCGAATCCTTCTGCGAGCGGTGCGGCACCCGTTATACGTTCGAGTCGGCCGCGCCCCGGGTCAGGCGGATCGGCCAGATCCGGACGCTGTCGAAGGGGCTTCGGAACTTCGTGATGAGCGACAGCACGTCGCTCGACGAGGCGCTCGCAGCGGCCCGCGGCGAAACCGATCGTGAAGCCGTTTCGCAGCAGCTGGACGCGTTCCACAAGGCCCTCCACTTCTGCATGTCATGTCGGCAGTACACGTGCTCGAACTGCTGGAACAACGGCGAGGGCCGCTGCCTGACCTGCGCACCGCAGCTGGGTCACGAGGCGCTTGCGATCCCGTTGCCGCAAGTTGCCCTCGACGGCGCGGACGGCAACGGCGCGCTTCCCGCTGATGGTGAGTGGCCGACAACGGAGCTCCGGCCCGTCGACGCGCCGGACGGTCTGGACGCGTGGCCCGACGCGCCCGAAACCGCCGGCTGGGCCGAGGCCGAGCTCGACTCCGACGAGATCGCCCAGCGGCTCGCGGCGCTCGGCGTCGGACCGGTGGGGGCGGCTGCGGACGACGAGCCTGCCGCCGACCGGGAGCCCGTCGAGGCCGAGGCCGAGCCGGAGGCTGCGGTCGCCGAGGCCGCTCCCGGCGCCGTCGACGAACCCGAGCCGGAGCCTGCAAGGGCCCAGGCTGAACCCGAGCTGGTCGCAGCGGAGGCTGAACCCGAGCCTGTCGCGGCCAAGCCCGAGATCGAACCCGAGGCTGTACCGGCCGGACTGGACGAACCTGAGGCCGTGGCGGCGCAGGCCGAACCCGAGGTGGTCGTTGCCGGAGCTGAACCCGAGGTCGTCCTGGCGCGGGCCGAACCCGAGCCGCTCGACGTCGCGCCCATCGCCGATGCCGAAGCGGTTGCGGCCAGGGCCGACGCCGAGGCGCTCGTGGCCGAGGCCGAGGCGATCTGGGCGGAGCCCGGGCAGCTCGCGATCGAGCCCGAGCCGGTCGAGGCCGGGGCCGAACCCGAGGCTGTCGCGGCGCAGGCCGAACCCGATTCGGCCGGCGCTCGCACCGGCGATGCCCCGCAGGACTGGCGCGCCGCTGGCGCCGCGGCACAGACTGCTGAACTCCTCGCGCGCTTCCGCCCCGGGCAGAGCCTCGACGAAGCGCTGGACGCCTACGAGGCCGGCCTGACGGCCGAGGCGGAGGCCACGGCCCAGCCGGAGATCATGGCCGAGCCGGAGATCACGGTCGAGCCCGACATTCCCGCCGAGCCTGCTCCGCTCCCGGCATCGGCCGCGGCGTCCTTGTCGCCCGTGGAGCCCGCTCCGGAACAGCCCGGGTCTGCCGGTACGCTCGCCCCCGAGCAGGTCACTGAGCTCGAGCCGGCTGAGCCGGCGCCGGTGCCCGAGCTCGCACCCGCCGCAGCCGTCGCGACCCCTCCCGCCCGCGAGGACCGGGTGGAGGCTCCGGTGTGGCGGATCGTCGCGCCGGACACGCCGTCGGTATCCGAGCCCCCGCCGCCGCCGCAACCGGTCCAACCCGCGGCCGCGTCGGCCGAGCCGCAATGGCCCACGACGCCCCAGTGGCCCGCGAGACCGCAATCCGCTCCCGACCCCCTCGGCTTCCTGACCGCCCGCGACAAAGCGAGCGAGGGCCTGTGGGCGGCCCCCAGTCGCGAGGTCCTCGCGCCGCCTCGGGCTGCGACGAGCGCCCCGACCGCGGGGTCCAGTCGTGCGTCTCCTGCGGGCTCTCGCTCTCGGCCAACGCGCGGTTCTGCCGCCGTTGCGGTAGCCGTCAGGGCTGAGGCGCCGACCGGCGGCGTTTACCCGTCCACGAACGGTGGTGGAGGAGGCCCGATGCGTTCGCGGATCCAGGCCGCGCCCAGGAGCATCACCTGGAACCCGGTCGACAGCCAGACCATGGCCGCGAAGACGGCGACGAAGGTTCCGTAGACCGCCGCGCTCCCAATGAGCCGCGGGGCGATGTAGCTGAACAGCTGCGTCAGGAGCGTCAGGCCCACACCGACCAGCACGGACGGTAGCATCAGGCTCGCCCATGGCACGTGGCGGCCCGGCACAACCCGATAGATGATCGCCATGGCGCCAACGAACAGGCCGAGCGTCATGAGCGGCGTCACGATCGCCCAGAAGGTCCGCGTCTCGCCCACAAGGCGTCCGGCGGTCTGCTCGGCAAGAAACGACGTGATCCCGGTGAGAACGAGCGCGCCAAGGAAGACGCTGATGAGCAGGATGATCGACAGCATGCCCCGGAGCGTCTGGGTCAGGAAGCTGCGCTTGGGCCCGTGGGTGAAGATCCGTCCGAACGCCTCATCCAGCGAGCCGTAGAACCGGCTCGCGCCCCAGGCGAGGCCGATGAGCCCCAGCGTGCCGGCGCCGGCCGCCCCCTCGATGAGCTGCTCGACGCTCGCACTCAGCAGCCCCCGCAACGGCGGCAGGCTCTCACCGATGCTCTGCACGATCGCCTGGCGCCGCTCGGCGTCATCGACGAGGAAACCGAGCACGACGGTCATCAGCAGCAGCGCGGGGAGCAACGCGAAGAGCGCGCTGTAGGTCAGCCCGCCGGCCAGCAGCCCGCCGCCCGCATCGCCGAACCGGGTCACGACACGCCGGGTCAGGTCCACGGGTCCCCAACGGGTGACCCGAGCGACCAGCGCCTCCACCCAGCTCGGCAGCTTCATCCTGTCCGCCCTGGCCGGATCAGCCCGGCGGATCCTCGAACAGCGCCGGCTGGACGTCCGTCGCCCGGACCCGGCGCCGGGGGGTCAGGAGCGAGCGGACCTCGGCGCGTCGCACGAACCGCCTGCCACCCAGCTTGATGCTCTGGAGCTTGCCCGTCCGCGCCCAGGCGCCGATCGTCGCCGGCCGGAAGCGCACGTTCGCGGCTCGCAGGAGCTCCGCGGCCTCGGCGAGGGTGATCCAATCGGACGGCGCCGGCATCGACGATCAGCCGCTCTCGGACACCGGCGACGCCAGCGGCTTCGATCCCCTGGACGAGCCGGAGCCGCCCTCCGAGCCGGAGCCGGAGCCGCTCGATGAGGCGCCGTCGGACGAGGAACCACCCGACGACGCCGGATCCGCGGACGAGCCGCTCCTGCCGGGGTCGGAGGGTTTGGCCTCGGACGCCTTCGCCTCGTACGTCTTTCCTTCGGAGGGCTTCGCCTCGGCGGGCCCGTCCTTCGAGTCGCGGTTCGACGACCGCGCCGCCGTCCGGCGGTCCTTCTTCGCCCAGCCGGAGCCCTTGAAGACAACGGCGGCGGCGACGATCCCCTTGCGCATGGTGCCCTCGGTGCCGCATTCGAGGCAGAAGTTCGGCCCGCTGTCGTGGATCCCGTGCAGGATCTCCGCCCGGTGGCCGCACGCCGAGCAGCGGTACTCGTAGATGGGCATCGTGGCTGCGCCGTCAGCCGCGCAGCAGGCGCATGCCGCACTTCGAGCAGTAGAAGGCCCGTTCATGGCCCGATGCGAACCCGCAGTGCGCACAGACGAGGCCGCCCCGGCCCGCGGCGGGGACCGGCCGCTCCACGGCGGTCAGGCCCACGGAGAACTGGCTGGCGAGGATGTTGCTGAGAAGCCCCGCCAGCAGCCGTGTCCCGTTGCGGTGCTGTCGCCACGGACCCCGCGGCCGCCCCAGCCGACGACCGCGCGGACGATCATGTCCCCGGTTGCCTCGTCCCAGTGCGACGCCACGCCGCCAACGATCGCGTTGTACTGGGGGTAGCCCGTCGTGTCGGTCTCGCCCTCGAACAGCGAACAGACGAATGTGTCGAAGGCGAGATCGATGGCGTCGATGGTCTCGAGGACGACGAGCGCGTGCCGGGTCACCGGGGCGTGGACGTGATGTGCGTGGAGCCATTGCATCGCCTCCGACGGTCGGGCGATGACGGGCGTGGCCTGGCTGAACTCGATCGGGAGCGGCTCGACGACCTCGATCTCGCTCCGGGCGATGCCGGCCAGCATGCCGGGGAGCTCCGTGAGGGCCCTTGGGCCCGCCTTCATTCGGACACCCTCGCTGCTCTTGCCCGCGTAGTAGAGCTTGAGCTGGAACTCCTGGGCCGCGACCTCCTCGGGCAAGGCGGTCGCTGGCCGAGCAGCGGCGGACAGCTTCGAGGCGCCTCCGCGGCGCTTCAGAAAATCGAGCGGCACGGGCGCTCCCGGGTGCGGCGGACGAACGGCCGATATCGTACCAGCGGGCATGGCCCGCGAACGGAACACCGCGGCCGCGGGGCGCATCGAGCCGCCCCTCGACGCGCCGATATACTCCCCGGCGATGATCAGCGACGCGAGCCGCGATGCCCGCCCAGATCGGGTCGGCTCGGCATCATCGGGCTCGGAGCCGTGGCGCAGGCCGTCCATCTGCCCCTCCGCGACCGGTTGGGGGGCCACCTTCGTCCTCGCGGCCGCCTGCGACCTCTGCGCCCGGGCTGCTGGATCGAGCAGAACTGCGGAGCGTGCGGGCAGGTCACACACCCGCTAGTTGACTCCCGCGCGGCCGCAAACTAGGCTCCATCCCGCAATCGCCCTGCGCCGACGACACGGATGACGGGCCTCGATCAGACCGCCGATCACCCGATGCCCGAGACGCAGCCGGATGCCGGTCGCGACCCGTTGGGCGCTCCGGCAGTCTGGCAAGGGGCACGAATGAGTGGCCGACCCGATGTGTGACATGCCGCGGAACCGATGGAGGACCATCGACCGCCGGCCTGCGAAGCCGGGATCGGTCCTGCTGGAGGAGCTTGATGTCTCGAACCCTACGCGTGCTTGCCGCCATGCTGACGGCTATCTTCGCCTTCGCCGCGTGTAGCAGCGGCGGAACGCCCGCCCCAAGCGCATCCCGGCCCACGGCCACCGGCGGGCCGTCGGCTTCCCCAAGTGAGAGCAGCGGTGCGTCCGCGAGTCCCGACGCCAGCGGCAGCGGCGCAGCGCCCAGCCTTGGCGGCTCGGTCACCGTCGTCGGCTCCTGGAGTGGCTCCGAGCAGGAGTCATTCCTCGCGATGGTCGAGCCGTGGGAGGAGCAGACCGGCACCTCAGTCGAGTACAGCGGCTCGCGTGACCTCGCCGCGCAGCTGACCGCGGGCATTGCATCTGGCAATCTGCCGGACGTGGCAGGCCTGCCCGGGCCAGGGCTGATGCGCGAGTGGTATGACAGCGGGGCCTTGAAGGCGCTGGACTTCGTCGACTTCGCCAAGTACGAGAGCGAGACGCCTCCGGGCTTCGCCGCCTCCGGCAAGGCCTCCGACGACAAGCTCATCGGCATCTTCACCAAAGCAGCGGTCAAGGGCCTGATCTTCTACAACGTGGCCGGCTACGATGGGACCGAACCGGAGAGTTGGGACGCGCTCAACGGGCTCGACCCGGCCCCGGCCGAAGCGCTCTGGTGCATCGGCTTCGAGTCCGGCGCAGCATCCGGGTGGCCCGGGACCGACTGGATCGAGGACATCGTCCTTCGCCAGTCCGGACCAGACGTTTACGACGCCTGGGTCGGTGGCGAGCAGAAGTGGACGTCGCCGGAGATCAAGCAGGCCTTCGAGACACTCGGCGACGCCTTGGACAAGGCACATGGCGGTTCCGACTTCGTCGTGACGACAGCATTCGGCGCTGCCGCCAATCCGATGTTCACCGATCCGCAAGGCTGCAAGTTCCATCACCAGGCATCGTTCATCACCGACTTCTTCAAGAACGAAGGCGGGGCGGCGGATGGCGACTTCGACTTCTTCGTCATGCCGGACATCAATCCCGAGTTCGCCGGTGCGGTCACCACGGCCGGCGACCTGTTCGGGATGTTCAATGACACCGAGCAGGCTCGGTCACTTATCCAGTATCTGCTGACCGCGGAGGCGCAGCAGATCTGGGTCGAACGGGGCGGGTTCATCTCGATGAACCGCAACGTTCCGGCCGAGGCGTATCCGGACGAGACCTCTCGCCGCTCGGCGGAGCTCCTCGCGGCGGCGACCGCGGCCAAGTTCGACGGTTCGGACCTCATGCCGAATGCGATGAACGAAGCCTTCTTCAAGGCCATCATGGAGTTCTCCCAGAACCAGGACAACTTGGACTCGATCCTGGCCGACCTGGACACCACCCAAGCCGACGCTTACTCGCAGTAGGCGGTGATCAGCGGGCCGGCCCAGGGCCGGCCCGCTCACAAATCCGGGAGTGCCCATGCCACCCATCCTGACGGCCGTCCTCGTCGTCCTGGCGGTGCCGGCCGTGCTCGTCGCCTACATCCTGCTGATCGAAGCGATCGTGACGCGCTTGCCGCGGCGGGTGGGACCGAGAATCCGCCCATGGCTGTGGCTGTTTCCTGCCTTCGCCTTCGTAGGCGTCTTCCTGATCTACCCGACGATCGCGACGATGATCCGGAGTGTGTTCGACCGGCGTGGTGAGGCCTTCGTGGGCGCCGAGAACTACGTCTGGTTCTTCGGTCGCAACGACACGCTCACGGCTCTGCGCAATAACGTCATCTGGGTCGTCGCGCTGACCGCGATCGTGGTTGGCTTGGGGCTGGTCATCGCAATCCTCGTCGACCGGGTCCGCTACGAGTCCGGCGCCAAGGCGATCATCTTCCTGCCCATGGCCATCAGCGCCGTCGCGACCGGGGTGATCTGGCGCTTCATGTACGAGCTCAACCCGGATGTCGGGACCTTCAACGGGGTCACGGCTGCGCTCGGGTTCGATCCCCAGACGTGGCTTGTCAACGAGCCGCGCAACACGTTCATGCTGATCCTGACCGGCGTCTGGATGCAGACCGGCTTCGCGATGGTTGTGCTGTCGGCTGGGCTCAAAGGGATCAGCACGGAGCTGCTCGAGGCCGCCCGTGTAGACGGTGCCAACGAGCTGCAGGTATTCCGTGGGATCACGCTGCCGCTGCTGGCACCGACGATCGCCGTCATCGCAACGACGATCGTGATCTTCGCCCTGAAGACCTTCGACGTCGTCTACGTGATGACCAACGGTAACTTCGGCTCGGAGGTCATCGCCAACCGGATGTACAAGGAGCTGTTCAACAACACGCAACCGGGTCGGGCGAGCGCCATCGCCGTGATCCTCTTCGCGGCGATCGTGCCCGTCATGCTCCTCAACATCAAGCGGTTCCGCGAGCAGGAGGCGATCCGATGACCTCGGCCCACGCTCCCGTTCTCGTGGGGACCGATATCAAACCGCAGCGCCGGAGCCGGCGACCGCGCCTTGGCGGACTGCCGCTTCACGCGATCGTCCTGGGCCTGATGTTCCTCTGGGCGTTGCCAGCGATCGCCCTCCTCGTCAGCTCGCTGCGGCCAGCCTCGCAGGTGACTCGCAGCGGTTGGTGGACAGCGTTGTTCCCGCCTTCGACGTTCACCTTCCAGAACTACCAGGACGTTCTGGGGACGCAGGGCCTCGACAGCTCGTTCATTAACAGCCTGATCATCACCGTGCCGGCGACGATCATGGTGATCGCCGTGGCGGCGTTCGCGGCGTACGCCTTCTCGTGGATGGAGTTCCCCGGGCGCCAGGTGCTGTTCGTCGTCGTCGTCGGTCTGCTTGTCGTGCCGCTCCAGGTGACGCTCATCCCGGTCCTCTCGCTGTTCCGGGACTTCGAGCTACCGGGCATCGGCCGCGTCAGCGGCACCTTCCTCGCGGTCTGGCTGGCGCATACCGGGTATGGCCTGCCGTTCGCGGTGTACCTGCTGCGCAACTACATCGGCGGGTTGCCGAAAGAGGTCTTCGAGTCCGCGTCGATCGACGGCGCCGGTCCGGCGACCGCCTTTTTCCGGTTGGCCCTGCCGATGAGCGTGCCGGTGATTGCAGCGCTGGTCATCTTCCAGTTCCTGTGGGTCTGGAACGATCTGCTTGTCGCGTTGGTATACCTTGGCCCGTCGCCTACGAACCATCCGCTGTCGGTGACCTTGGCCAACCTGACCACGTCCCAAGGCGGCGACTGGCAGCTGTTGACAGCGGCGGCGTTCATCTCGATGGCGCTGCCGATCATCGTGTTCTTCAGCCTCCAGCGTTACTTCGTGCGTGGCATCACGGGTGGGGCCGTCAAAGGCTGACCTGGCGACCCTGCGACGGGCACGGGTCCCCTCCGAGATCTGGCTCAGCGAGCGAGGCGATCGCGCAGCCGGGCCACCGTCTCGGCCAGCTCCGCCTCGCGCGCTCGCGCACCCTCGACCACCGTCGGTGGAGCCTTCGCCACGAACGATTCGTTGGCGATGCGGGCCCGGGCGGCGACGAGGAAGGCCTCGGCCTCGGCCAGCTCCTTCTCGAGCCGGGCGCGGTCGAGCGAGCTGGTGGCCTCGTCGGCCGCGCCGGGCAGGACGACCGCCTCGACGCCGCCTGATCGGAGGACGACCTCGAGCGCGCCCGGCGATCGGGGCAGGGCATCGGGCGCATCGAGGATCGACAGCGGCCGTGCCCGGGCAAGGCGTTCGATCGCCGGCGCGAGCGACTCGAACGTGGGCCGCTGGGCGGGGTCCACGGCGATGTGCGTCTCGAGCCAGTCCCCGGGGGCGAGGCGGGCGGTGGCCCGGGCGTTGCGCAGTTCGACGACCGTGTCGACCACCGTCCCGACCTGCGCCTCGAGCCCGTCGTCCCGCTCCCCTGCCGAGGGCCAGCGGGCCACGATCAGCAGGTTCGGATCCCCCTCGGCGCGGGGCAGCGCCCCCCACAGGACCTCGGTGACGAACGGCATGACCGGATGGAGCAGCCGCAGGTACCTGTCGAGCGCCGCGACGAGCGTCCACCAGGTGGCTTCGCGCTCGCGTGCGGACAGCGACGTGTCCGCGAGGCGGACCTTGGCCAGCTCGATGCCCCAGTCGCAGAGCTCGCTCCAGATCGATTCGTAGAGGGCACGGGTCACCTCCCCGAAGGCGAAGTCGGCCATTGCCCGGTCGACCGCGTCGGTCGCCGCCGCGGCGCGGGAGAGGATCCAGCGCTCCGCGGGGCCAAGGTCGGCTGGATCCGGGGCGCGGCGTCGCTTCCCCGCCTCGAGTGATGCCGGCCGCGCACCCAGGACGAACCGGGTGGCGTTCCACAGCTTGTTCGCGAAATTGCGCGCGCGCTCGACCTTCTCCGTTCCGAACCGGATGTCGTTGCCCGGCGTGGTCCCGTGGATCAGGGCGAAGCGGACGGCATCGGCGCCCAGCTCGTCGATCGTCTCGAGCGGATCGACCGTGTTGCCGCGCGTCTTCGACATCTTCTGGCCGTACGGGTCGCGGATGAGCCCGGACAGGTAGACCGTCGAGAACGGCGCCGTGCCCGTCAGCCGGAGGCCCAGCATCATCATCCGGGCGACCCAGAAGAACACGATGTCGTAGCCCGTTTCCATCACCTGGGTGGGGTAGAAGCGCCGGAGATCGGGCGCCGACTCTTCCGGCCAGCCCAACGTGGAGAACGGCCAGAGCCCGGAGCTGAACCAGGTGTCGAAGATGTCCGGGTCCTGCACGAGCTCTGCCGCCGGGCGGCCGCAGACATCGCAGGCGGCCGGCCCGGCGGCCAGCTCCGAGACCGTGGGATGGCCGTCCGGGCAGTACCACGCAGGGATCCGGTGCCCCCACCACAGCTGGCGCGAGACGTTCCAGTCGCGAATGTTGGTGAGCCATTGCTCCCAGAGCCTCTCGAACCGCTCGGGCACGATGCGTGTGTCCCCGCCGCGGGTCGCGGCCAGCGCCGCCTCCGCCAGCGGGCCGGTGCGCACGAACCATTGCGTCTTGAGCCGCGGCTCCACCACGTCGTTCGAGCGCTGGCACCGGCCGATCACCATCTCGTGGGCCGCGGACCCGATCAGGTCGCCCCGCGCATCGAGATCCGCAACGATCCGTGCGCGCGCCTCGAGGCGATCCAGGCCGTCGTACGGCGTGCCCGTCCCGGCGACGCGTGCCTGGTCGTCGAGCACGGTGATCTCGGCCAGCCCGTGGCGCCGCCCGGTCGCGTTGTCCTCGTGGTCGTGGGCGGGCGTGATCTTGACCGCGCCGGTGCCGAGCTCGCGCTGGACGACCTCGTCGGCGATGACCGGCACGTCGCGGTCGACGAACGGAATCCGGACTGTCGCGCCAACCACGGCGCGGTAGCGGGCGTCGTCCGGGTGGACCGCCACGCCGGTGTCGCCGAGGATGGTCTCGGGCCTGGTGGTTGCAATCTCGATCGACCGCTCCGGATCCGGCGAGCCGGTCGCGGGGTCGATGACGTGGTAACGAACGGTCCACAGCGTGCCCGTCTCGGGCGTCGCGATCACCTCGAGATCGCTGACGCTGGTGCGGCAGCCCGGGCACCAGTTGACGAGTGCCTCGGTCCGATATGCGAGGCCGTCCCGATAGAGGCGCGTGAATGCCACCCGAACGGCCTGCGCGGTGTCGTCGTCCATCGTGTACCGCAGCCGGCCCCAGTCGCACGAGGCCCCCACGCGGCGCTGCTGATCCAGCATCACGTGCCGGGTCTTCTCGACGAACGCCCGCATCCGCTCGAGATAGCGCTCGCGACCCAGCGTCTGGCGGCTTGCGCCCTCGCGGGCGAGGATCCCGTCGAGCACGAACTGGGCGGCGATCGACGCGTGGTCGAGGCCGGGCAGGAAGAGCGCCGCGCGGCCCTGCATCCGGGCGTGGCGGATCAACAGGTCCTCGACCGTCGTCCGCTGGGCGTGGCCGAGATGGAGCGACCCCGTGATGTTGGGCGGCGGCTGGATGATCGTGAACGGCTCGGCATCGGCGCCGGCCCGGGAGCCCGCGCCGTCGGGCGCAAAGACGTCGGCGGCCAGCCAGCGCTCGTAGATCGCGCCCTCGAAGTCGGCCGGCCGGTACGCCTTCGGCAGGCCCGGCGCGGCGGTCGTATCGGTCATGTCCGCCTCCGGGAACGACAAACCCGCTCGTCCAGCGGACGAACGGGTCGTGGTACCACCTGCTGGTTCAGCGTCGGGACGGATCGCTCATCGCGCGCCGCCGGCGTCCGACGCCCTCTCGGGCGCGCTATCGGGCGCCAGGCGCACGGCTCGCGAGCGACCTTCACGCCGGTGGTCCCGCGCGGCTCGCACCATCCCGCGCTCGCTCCGGGGCCGTTTCGGCGCTACTCCTCCCGGTCGTCGCCGTGAGAGGCGCGGAGTGTAGCACGGGCTCCGGCGGCGACAGCAGGCCTCACGGCCCCACCAAGGGCGCTCAGGCGGACTCGCCGCGCTCCGCCAGCCACTCCTCATAGTTCGTCTCGTCGACGCCCTTCTCGACCTCGGTCTTGGTCAGCAGGAGGGGCACCCGCCGCTCGCGGATCGTCTCCTCGGTGATGATGCACTTGCGCACCTCGGCCCGCTCCGGGATGTCGTACATCACCTCGAGCAGGGCCTCCTCGACGATCGAGCGGAGGGCGCGGGCGCCGGTCTTGCGATCGAGCGCAACCTCGGCGGCGGCCTTGAGTGCGCCCTCGGTGAACACGAGCTCCACCTTGTCGAGTGACAGGAACTTCTGGAACTGCCGTGCGACGGCGTTCTTGGGCTCGGTGAGGACGCGGACGAGGTCCTCCGCGGTCAGCGCGGAGAGCGTCACGATCACCGGCAGACGGCCGATGAACTCCGGGATCAGCCCGAACTTGAGCAGGTCCTCGGGCATGAGCTTCTCGAGGATGCGGTTGCGATCCGCCCGGCTGATCGCGCCCTCGGAGCCGAACCCGATCGACCGTCGCCCGACCCGCTCCTCGACGATCTTCTCGAGCCCGTCGAAGGCGCCGCCGCAGATGAACAGGACGTTCGTGGTGTCGATCTGGATGAAGTCCTGGTGGGGGTGCTTGCGGCCGCCCTGGGGCGGCACATTCGCGATCGTCCCCTCGAGGATCTTGAGCAGCGCCTGCTGGACGCCCTCGCCGGACACGTCGCGGGTGATCGACGGGTTGTCGGCCTTGCGCGCGATCTTGTCGATCTCGTCGATGTAGATGATCCCGCGCTGGGCGCGGGCGACGTCGAAGTCCGCCGCCTGGATCAGCCGCAGCAGGATGTTCTCGACGTCCTCCCCGACGTAACCCGCTTCCGTGAGCGAGGTCGCGTCGGCGATGCAGAACGGCACATCGAGGACGCGGGCGAGCGTCTGGGCAAGGAGCGTCTTGCCGGAGCCCGTGGGCCCCACGAGCAGGACGTTCGACTTCTGGAGCTCGACGTCGTCGATCTGGTGGCCGGCGTTGACCCGCTTGTAGTGGTTGTAGACGGCGACGGAGAGGACCTTCTTGGCCTTCTCCTGGCTGATGACGTACTGGTCGAGCGCGAAGGTGATCTGGCGAGGGTTGGGCAGCTTGGCGACAGACGGCTTCGCCTTCGGCTGCTCGAGCATCTCCTCCTCGATGATCTCCTGGCAGAGGTTGATGCACTCGTCGCAGATGTAGACGCCCTGGCCGGCGATGAGCTTGCGGACCTGCTCCTGGCTCTTGCCGCAGAACGAGCACCGATACGGGACCTTGGGTCCCTTGCTGCTGCCCGTTGCGGTCACGCGCGCCGTCCTGTCATCTGGCGTTCGGGATCCCCTATTCCCTGGCCTTCTTGGGCGCCGACTCGGGTGTTACGGTCTCCACGTCCGCCGGCTCGGTCACCGACGAACCCTCGCCGCCGGTCAGCCCCGCGTCGTGGGCCTGCGCGATGAGCGATTCTCCGGGCACGGTGTAGACCGCGTCGATGATGCCATAGTCCTTCGCCTGCTCGGGAGCCATGAAGAAGTCCCGGTCCGTGTCCTTCGCGACCCTCTCGAGCGGCTGACCGGTGTGCTTGGCCAGGATCTCGTTGTTGCGCTGGACGAGGAACTCCCACTCCTTCATCTGGATCATGGCGTCGGGCGCGTTGCCCCGGAAGCCGCCCGAGCCCTGGTGGATCATGATCCGGCTGTTGGGCAGCGCATAGCGCTTGCCGGGCGCGCCTGCGGCCAGCAGCACAGCGGACATCGAGGCGGCCATGCCGATGCAGATCGTGCTCACGGGCGCACGCAGGTACTGCATCGTGTCGTAGATCGCCAGCCCGGAGTTGACGACCCCGCCTGGCGAGTTGATGTACAGGCTGATGTCCTTCTCCGGGTCCTCCGACTCGAGGAACAGGAGCTGCGCGATCACCAGGTTGGCCAGGTGGTCCTCGATCGCGTCGCCGAGGAAGATGATCCGCTCCTTCAGCAGCCGCGAGTAGATGTCGTAGGCGCGCTCTCCACGGCTGGAGGACTCGATGACCATCGGGACGAGCATTGTCGGGATCTCCCTCTGACGGGTGTGCTGCGGGGCGGGGTCAGCCGGCGCGGCCGGCGATCGTTTCGGCCAGGTCGGGCGCGGGCAGCGCGGCCGCGTTGGCCGCGGCCTCCTCGGCATGCGGCAGCGCCGGATGGTCAGGGTGGGCCGCCAGCCACTCGTCGACGAACTTCTCGACGAGGCGGCTGCGCCGGAGCGAGCTCCGGACGAAGTTGCGGCCGCGATCCGAGTCGAAGTAGCCGAGCAGCTTCCTGTCCCCCGCGTAGCGCACCCGGCCGCGCGCGATCTCCCCCTCGACGTCCTCGTCGGGCACGGTCATGCCTTCGGCCTCGGCGATCTTCGAGAGCACGAGCAGGACCTTGACCCGATGCTCCGCGCGCGGCCGGAAGTCGGCGTGCAGGTCGTCCTCCGTCTTCTCGACGACCTTCAGATACGCGGCCTCGTCGATGCCCTGCCGGGCGAGCGACGCACGGAACTCGTCGTGCAGCACCTCCACCTCCTGGTGGACGAGCACGTCGGGCAGCTCGAGCGTCGCGTTGGCGACGGCGTGCTCGACGATCCGGTCGGCGAAGTCGTGGCGCGCCTTGTCGAGCGCGTTGCGCTCGAGCCGGGTGCGGATCTCATAGCGGAGTGCGGGCAACCCGTCGTACTCGCCCAGGGAGCGGGCGAACTCGTCGTCGGCGTCGGGCGGGACCTTCTCGCGAAGCTCCAGCACCTCGACCTCGAAGCGCGCCTGCTGGCCCGCCAGCGTCTCCTCGCCGTAGTCGTCGGGAAACGTGATGTCGAACGCCGTCGACTCGCCAACCTTGAGCCCCATGAGGTTCGTCTCGAACCCCGGGATGAGCCGCTCCTGGCCCAGGATCAGCGGCATCCGATCCGACGAGCCGCCCTCGAACGGGGTGCCGTCGCGTGTCCCCTCGAACTTGATGACCGCGTAGTCGCCGTCCTTCGCCCCGCGCTCCTCGACCGGGGCGAGCGTCGCGTTCTGGTCGCGAAGCTCCTCGATCACCTTGTCGATCCGGGGATCGTCGATCGTCTCGATCTCGGGGCGGAAGTTGAAGTTGCGGTAGTCGCCGAGCGTGACATCGGGCCGGATGGGGATCAGCGCGGTGAAGATGACCGGCTTTCCCTCCTCCGCCTGAACGATCTCCACGTCGGCGTTTGCGAGCGGCAGGATCTCCTTCTCGATGAGCGCCTTGCGGTAGGCATCCTGGACGAGGTGCTCGACCGCGTCGTCGAGCACGGCACCCGCCCCCAGCAGCCGCTCGAGCACCGGCCGGGGCGCCTTGCCCGGCCGGAAGCCGGGCACCCGCGTGCGACGAGACAGGTGGCGGACCGACTCGCTGATGGCGCGCTCGAGTCGTTCCGGGGGCAGCTCGACCTCGAGCTTGATGGCGCTCTTCGGGGCTGGCGTGGCAGTGACGTTCATCGCCGCGGAAGTATAGGTGGGGGTGGCCGGGCGAGCCGGTGAGCGGCTACGTCGGTCGATCCAGTCGAGCCAGCCACGATTCGGTATTGCTGGAGGTCGGCCCTGCCGGTGCTGGGCTTGACGGCCCATGGATACTGGGGGGGAGTATCCGCACAGGTATCTGATGGATCACACCGCCCACGCCCAACCACGCGAGAACGTCCCCGAGCCGCACACCGCGCACGGCGCCGTTCACGACAAGCACGCCGGTCATTCGGTCGCGATGTTCCGGGACAGGTTCTGGCTGAGCCTGCTGCTGACCATCCCGGTCCTGCTCTGGAGCCACGACATCGGGGAGTGGTTCGGCTTCGAGGCGCCGATGTTCCCGGGATCCGGCTACATCCCCGCGATCCTCGGAACGGTCGTCTTCGTCTACGGCGGCCTCGTCTTCATCCGGGGGGCGGCCGGCGAGCTGCGCGACAGGCAGCCCGGGATGATGACCCTCATCTCGCTCGCGATCGTCGTCGCGTTCGTCACCTCGTGGGCAGGCACACTGGGGCTGTTCGAGGTCGAGATCTGGTGGGAGCTGGCCACCCTCATCTCCATCATGCTGCTGGGTCACTGGCTCGAGATGCGCTCGATCGCCCAGGCTCGCGGAGCCCTCACCGCGCTGGCCGAGCTGCTTCCCGACACGGCCGAGCGGGTGACGGGCGACACGCTCGAGGCGGTACCGCTGGCAGCGCTGACGGTGGGCGACGTCGTCCTCGTCCGCCCCGGCGCACGGGTGCCCGTGGACGGCTCGGTCGTCGAGGGCACTGCCGACATCGACGAATCGATCATCACCGGCGAGTCGCGGGCCGTCACGAAGTCGGCAGGCGACCAGGTCATCGCCGGTTCGGTGGCCGCCGGCGGCAGCCTCCGCGTGCGGGTGGGCGCGCTCGGCGAGGACACCGCACTGTCGGGGATCATGCGGCTCGTCGCCGCGGCGCAGGCATCCGGGTCGCGCGCCCAGGCGCTCGCCGACCGGGCGGCCGCCATCCTGTTCTACGTGGCGCTCGGCGCCGGGATCGTCACGCTCGTCGGCTGGTGGCTGCTCGGCGACCGCGAGGGGGCGCTGGTCCGCACGGCGACCGTGCTCGTGATCGCCTGCCCCCACGCGCTCGGCCTCGCGATCCCACTGGTGATCGCGATCAGCACCTCGCTGGGCGCGAGGAACGGCCTGCTCGTAAAGGACCGCCTCGCGCTCGAGCGGGCGCGCGAGCTCGACATCGTCATCTTCGACAAGACCGGCACCCTCACGAAGGGCACACCCATCCTGGCCGACGTGCGCTTCGCGGCCAGCGTCGACGAGGGCGAGGCGCTCGCACGGATCTCGGCGGCCGAGACCGACTCCGAGCATCCACTCGCTCGGGCGATCGTGGACGGCGTCCGCGCACGCGGGTTCGAGCCCCTCGCGGGGCGTGACTTCCGGGCCGAGCCCGGCGTCGGCGTCCGGGCCAGCGTCGAGGGAGCGGAGGTGTCCGTGGGTGGGCCGCGGATGCTCGCGAACGAGGGCCTCGAGGTGCCGGCGGACCTGCGTGAGGCCACCGGCCGGTGGGCCGCCGAGGGTCGGATCGTGCTCCACGGGGTGATCGACGGCCGGGTCGTTGCGGCGCTCGCGCTCGAAGACGAGATCCGACCGGAGTCGCTGGAGGCTGTCGCCGACTTGCATCGGCTCGGCATCCGGGTGGCGATGATCACCGGTGACAGCCGGGCGGTCGCCGAGACCGTCGCTGCGCGAATCGGGATCGACGAGGTCGCCGCCGAGGTGCTGCCGGCGGACAAGGCGGCGGCGGTGGCACGGTTCCAGGCCGGCGGCCGGAAGGTCGCATTCGTCGGCGACGGGGTGAACGACGCGCCGGCGCTGGCCCAGGCGGACGTGGGCGTTGCCATCGGCGCCGGCACCGATGTCGCGGTCGAGTCGGCCGGCATCGTGCTCGTCCGGTCGGATCCGCGTGACGTCGTCGGCGCAATCAGCCTGTCGCGGGCGGCGTACCGCAAGATGATCGAGAACCT
>Ga0136621_1000288_pt1 | contig 19266 bp, 17 predicted proteins | sample AntDryUQ445A2306_FD_104673 | JGI IMG/M metagenome (GOLD analysis project Ga0136621, IMG submission 104673) | Polar desert sand microbial communities from Dry Valleys, Antarctica - metaG UQ445A (23.06) | ecosystem: Environmental > Terrestrial > Soil > Desert | place: Antarctica: Dry Valley...
GATTTCTGCTGACCTGGTCAGGTCCGTTGGCACGGCGTTCGTGCACGTCACCGGTGCCGACGGTGACTCCGTGGTCGTCGGGCACGACATGCGTCCCTCGTCCCCGGGTCTGGCCGATGCGTTCGCCGAGGGGGCATCCCGTGCCGGAGCCGACGTCGTCATGATCGGGCTCGCCTCGACCGACCAGCTCTACTTCGCCTCCGGAAGGCTCGGCTTCCCCGGTGCCATGTTCACGGCCAGCCACAACCCCGCGCAGTACAACGGCATCAAGCTCTGCCGGTCCCATGCCGTCCCGATCGGTCTGGACACCGGCCTGGCCGAGATCCGTGACAGGGTGGCCGCTGGAGGCGCAGTCAGTAGTAGCCCGAGGAAGAACGGCGCCGGGAACATCACCGGGCGCATCACCCGGATCGACGTACTCTCCGACTACGCAGACCACCTCCGCTCCCTCGTCCCGGTCGAAGGCCGACGTCTGAAGGTCGTGGTGGATGCCGGGAACGGTATGGCGGGGCACACCGCCCCGGCCGTGTTCGGAAAGCTCGACGTCGAGCTGGTGCCGATGTACTTCGAGCTCGACGGCACGTTCCCCAACCACGAGGCGAACCCCATCGAGCCCGCGAACACCCGCGACCTGCAGATCCGGGTCCGCCAGGAGGAGGCAGACCTGGGACTCGCCTTCGACGGTGACGCGGACCGCTGCTTCCTCGTCGACGAACAGGGGGAGCTGGTCAGCCCCTCAGTGCTGACGGCCCTCATTGCTGCCAGGGAGCTGGGCAGAGAGCCCGGCGCGACCGTTATCCACAACCTGATCACCTCCCGGGCCGTGCCCGAGATCGTTCGCGAGCTCGGCGGAACCCCGGTCCGCACCCGCGTTGGCCACTCGTTCATCAAGGCGACGATGGCGGAGACGAATGCGATCTTCGGTGGCGAGCACTCGGGGCACTTCTACTTCCGTGACTTCTGGCGAGCCGACTCGGGGATGCTCGCCGCGCTGCACGCCCTTGCCACGCTGGCAGGCAGCGAGGAGCCGATGTCCTCCCTGCTCGCGAAGTACTCCCGCTATGCAGCCTCCGGTGAGATCAACTCCGAGGTCGGTCACCAGGGCGCTGCTCTCGACAGGATCGAGAGGCAGTACGCCGAGACAGCCGGCGCAAGCGTCGACCACCTCGACGGGTTGAGCGTGACCCACGACGACTGGTGGTTCAACGTGCGCCCGTCCAACACGGAACCGCTGCTCCGGCTGAATGCCGAGGGCAAGGACGAAGCCACCATGGCCCAGCTGCGTGACAAAGTGCTGGCCACGATCAGGAGTGCCCCATGAACCTAGATCCTTCGCTGCTTGAGATAGTCGTGTGCCCCGACTGTCACGGAACGCTGGCCGTCGACGACGATGCCCAGGAGCTCGTCTGCACCGCGTGCGGCCTGGCCTACCCGGTCCGCGACGACATCCCCATGTTGCTCGTGGACGAGGCGCGCAGGCCCGAAGAAACCTGATGGCCGGCACCTTCGACGACACGCGTCTCGAGGATGAAGAGGCGCTGGCCAGGGCCGACAGTGTGCTGCGTCCGCTGGCCGAGGCCGGCTCCCGGGTCCGCCGGGAGATCGGCGCCGCTGCTGAGGCGATAGCCCAGGCCGTGACTGCGGCCGCAGGCGACGCCCGTCCCCGGGCGGTCGTTGCCGCCGGACCCGACTCCCGCCTTCTGCGTGCGGTGCTCGAGCCGTCGTGCCCGGTGCCGTTCGTCGCCTGGCCGGGACCGAGCCTGCCGGGATGGGCCGGGACCCTCGACCTCGTCATCGTCCTGGCACCTGTCGGCAGTGACTCCGGGACGGCCTCCGCCGTCGCCGAGGCCGTGCGTCGCGGCTGCCAGCTCGTCGTGGCCTGCCCACCACACTCGCTCGTGGCCGAGCATGCCGCTGGGCGGCACTCCACCATCCTGCCCGCCTCGTCGGGGGACCAACTCGCTACGGCCGTGGTCATGCTGGAGTTCCTGGACCGGCTCGCCCTCGGGCCGGACACCGATGCTGAAGCGGTGGCCGCGGCACTCGACGCCGTGGCGGTCCAGTGCTCGCCGTTGCAGACCCTTTCGGTCAACCCGGCCAAGATGCTGGCGATCGTACTGGCCGACGCGGTGCCCTTGGTATGGGGCGGGTCCGTGCTGGCCGCGCGGGCGGCACGCCGTGTCGCCGAGTCCTTGCGCCGCTCGAGTGGTCGGGCCGCACTTGCCGCTGACGCCGAGCACCTGCTGCCGGTGATCGCGGCAGCACGCACCAGAGACGTCTTCGCCGACCCCTTCGCAGATTCTGGGAGCCCCGGAAGCATGGAGGACACCGACCTGCGACCGGCCCTGGTGATCCTCGACGACGGGTCAGTCGACGCGTCGGTGCGCGAGCAGCGCGGCCGACTCACCTACGCCGCGCAGCAGCGAGGGGTGCGCGTGGAGACGGTGACCAGCGACGCCGGTGACGGGCTCGCCAGGTACGCCTCGCTGTTTGCCACGGGCACCTACACCGCGGCCTATCTCGGCGTGGGACTGGACCACCTCGCACGCTAGGGTCGACCGCGCAGCCCGTGGACCGCGGGTTCGGTAGATCACTGGCGAGCAGGGAGTTCACGGATGGCAGCCGACGGAGGCACCAAGGCGGTAGTCGCCGCGCTCCTCGCGAACAGCGGCATCGCGGTTCTGAAGTTTCTTGCGTTCGTCCTCACGCAGTCGTCGTCGATGCTGGCCGAGTCCATCCACTCCGTTGCGGACGCCGGGAACCAGGGACTGCTGCTGCTGGGCGGGAAGCGCGCGAAGAGGGAGGCGACTCCGGAGCATCCCTTCGGCTACGGGCGAGAGCGGTACATTTATGCGTTCATCGTCGCGATCGTGCTGTTCTCAGTCGGCGGCCTCTTCGCGCTGTACGAGGCCTACCACAAGTACCACGAGGTCCATGCCGGTGAGCCGAACGAGCTCCTCGACGGCGGTTTCGCATGGGTGGCCATCACCGTTCTCGTCGGGGCGATTGTGATGGAGAGCTTCTCGTTCCGCACCGCGATCGTGGAGTCGAACAAGGTCCGCGGGAAGGCGTCCTGGTCGAGGTTTGTCCGGAACGCCAAGTCGCCCGAGCTGCCGGTGATCCTGCTCGAGGACCTTGCCGCTCTGCTGGGTTTGGTGTTCGCGCTGATCGGGGTGAGTCTCTCCCTGGTCACCGGGAACGGGTACTGGGACGTCGCCGGAACGACCGCCATCGGCATTCTGCTCGTCTGTGTAGCCGTCGTCCTGGCCTTCGAGACCAAGAGCCTTCTGTTGGGAGAGTCCGCGAGTCCGGAGGCCCAGCACCGGATCCGCACCGTCCTGGGCTCGATCGACAGGATCGACCGGGTCATCCACATGAAGACGTTGCATCTCGGTCCCGAGGAGCTGCTCGTGGCGGTGAAGGTCGGGGTCGCCGGGGATGCCTCCGCGACACAGGTGGCCGAAGCCATCGACACCGCCGAGCGTGCGATCAGGCAGGCTGAACCGGTCGCCCAGCACATCTACATCGAGCCCGACATCTACCAGGCGCACCACGTCCCGGACGAGCGGTCGGTCCCTCCTGCTCCTGCCGGCCACTGACGCGGGGCTGGGGCGAGCCTGGCATCGGCGCTGTCCGGCGCGGCGTGGGTTCACCGGTACGCTGGAAGGGTTGGCCCACGAGATGCGAGGAAACGAATGGACTTCAAGGTTGCCGATCTGAGCCTGGCTGGTTTCGGTCGGATGGAGATCGACCTGGCCGAGCACGAGATGCCCGGTCTGATGGCGATGCGCGAGCGCTACGGCGACTCGAAGCCGTTGGCCGGTGCGCGGATCGCCGGCTCGTTGCACATGACGATCCAGACTGCTGTCCTGATCGAGACCCTCCTGGCCCTCGGAGCTGAAGTGCGGTGGGCCTCCTGCAACATCTTCTCCACCCAGGACCATGCGGCCGCCGCCGTGGCAGTAGGACCGACCGGCTCGGTCGACGCACCCGCAGGTGTGCCGGTGTTCGCCTGGAAAGGCGAGACGCTGGCGGAGTACTGGTGGTGCACCCAGCAGATCCTGAGCTGGCCCGATGGTCCCCAGGGTGAGAAGCGCAGTGCGAACATGATCCTCGACGACGGTGGAGACGCGACCATGCTGGTGCACCTCGGCGTGGAGACAGAAAAAATGGGGAAGGCGGCCATTGACGACTCCACTGACAACGCCGAGATGCGGGTGATCCTGCAGGTGCTCAACGACTCACTGGCCGAGGACAGCACCCGGTGGACAGGAGTGGCCAACCAGATCAAGGGTGTCACCGAGGAGACCACCACCGGTGTGCACCGGCTTTACGCGATGCTGCGAGAGGGTTCGCTGCTGTTCCCCGGCATCAACGTCAACGACTCGGTGACCAAGTCGAAGTTCGACAACAAGTACGGCTGCCGCCACTCGCTCATCGACGGCATCAACCGAGCCACCGACGTGCTGATCGGCGGCAAGGTCGCAGTGGTGTGCGGGTACGGCGACGTGGGCAAGGGCTGCGCCGAGTCGCTGCGTGGACAGGGCGCGCGCGTGATCGTCACCGAGATCGACCCGATCTGCGCGCTGCAGGCCGCGATGGACGGCTACCAGGTCTCGACCCTGGAGGAGGTCCTCCCCGTCGCCGACATCGTCATCACCGCGACTGGCAACAAGGACGTGGTGACCGTTGACCAGATGAGCCGGATGAAGCACCAGGCCATCGTCGGTAACATCGGCCACTTCGACAACGAGATCGACATGGCGGGCCTCGAGAGGTTCCCGGGCATCTCCCGCACGACCGTCAAACCGCAGGTGGATGTCTTCACGTTCCCTTCCGAGGACGGCGCACCGGGCAGATCGGTGATCATCCTGTCCGAGGGGCGGCTGATGAACCTCGGCAACGCCACCGGGCACCCGTCGTTCGTGATGTCGAACTCGTTCACCAACCAGGTGCTCGCGCAGATCGAGCTCTACACCAAGCCCGATGAGTATCCTGTCGGGGTCTACACGCTCCCCAAGCACCTCGACGAGGAGGTCGCCCGGCTGCACCTGGGCGCGCTCGGCGTGTCCCTCACCGAGCTGACCGAGGACCAGGCCAGCTACCTCGGCGTGTCCACCGCCGGCCCTTACAAGTCCGAGGCTTACCGCTACTAGAGCGGTTCGGTCGAGGGACGGGAGCAAGGCGTGCCGGGTCTGGAGAGCAGCCGTGGGAAGGTGCTCGTGGTCGACGACGACGCAGCTCTTGCCGAGATGCTCTCCATCGTGTTGCGCAACGAGGGGTTCGAGCCGAAGGTCTGCTCCAACGGTGATCAGGCCATGGCCGACTACCGCGACTTCCGGCCCGATCTCGTGCTTCTCGACCTGATGCTCCCGGGCAAGGGCGGGATCGATGTCTGCAAGGAGATCCGGGCCGAGTCCGGCGTACCCATCGTCATGCTCACCGCCAAGAACGACACCATCGACGTGGTGGTTGGCCTGGAGTCCGGGGCAGACGACTACGTCGTCAAGCCGTTCAAGCCCAAGGAGCTCATCGCCCGCATCCGCGCCCGGGTCCGCCGGTTCGACGAGCCGGGGCCGGAGTCGCTGACCATTGGCGACCTCGCCATCGATGTCGCGGGGCACACCGTCATTCGGAACGAGAAGGAGATCGCTCTCACCCCGCTCGAGTTCGACCTGCTGGTGTGCCTGGCCAGGAAGCCCTGGCAGGTCTTCACCCGTGAGATCCTCCTGGAGCAGGTCTGGGGCTATCGCCACGCTGCCGACACCCGGCTGGTCAACGTGCACGTCCAGAGATTGCGCTCCAAGGTCGAGCATGACCCCGAGAACCCCGAGATCGTGGTCACCGTTCGAGGCGTCGGGTACAAAGCCGGCACACCCTAGTCCGCGACGAGTGATGAAGCCAGTTCTGCGAATGGGAGGTCCGCTCCGCCGGGTCGCGACCAGCTGGCGGCGGTCGATCCAGGCCCGCGTAGTGATCAGCACTCTCCTGCTCTCCGCGGTCGTGGTCATTCTGGTCGGGTGGATCCTGTTGCGCCAGATCACCGACGGTCTTGTCGACAGCAAGACCAAGGCCGCGATCGGCGAGGCGAACCGCGGCGCCATAGAGGCGCAGGAGCGTCTGTCGGCTGCCAGCGGGACCGACTTCGACTCCGCGGCGCAGCTGGCGCAGCTCGCGGCGACAATCGTGTCCCGTGGTGACATGCAGGGCTTCGACGTCATACTGACCGGCCCTCTCGCCGGTACCAGCGAGGGTCTGGCTGCGGGAAGCGGGACGCGCAAGTCGCCAGGGGTGGAGACGGACAGCGTTCCGGAGCGCCTGCGCGACGTCGTCGAGAAGAAGTCGGGCACGTCGTGGAGCTACAGTCTTGTCCGCTACGAGGAGGACACAGGTCTGGCGCCCGCGCCGGGCATCGTCGCCGGGTCACAGATCACCCTGCCCGCGGACGGGGGGACCTACGCGCTCTACTACCTGTTTCCCATGAGTGAACAGGAACAGACTCTCTCGCTCGTGCGCAGGGCACTGTTCACGGGGGGCGGGCTGCTCCTCGTCCTGGTGGGCGGCGTGACCTGGCTGGTGACCCGGCAGGTGGTCACTCCGGTGAGGCTGGCGCGGAGGGTGGCAGAAAGGCTTGCCTCCGGCCGGCTCGAGGAGCGCATGCACGTGCGAGGTGACGACGACATCGCCCGGCTGGGCACCTCGTTCAACCAGATGGCGTCGAGCCTGCAGAAGCAGATCCGCCAGCTCGAGGAGCTGTCCCGCGTGCAGAGGCGCTTCGTCTCGGACGTCTCGCATGAGCTACGCACACCGTTGACGACGGTGCGGATGGCAGGCGACGTGTTGCACGACGCGCGCGACCGGTTCGACCCGGTGACCGCACGCTCCGCGGAGCTGTTGCAGAAGGAGCTTGACCGCTTCGAGCTCCTACTCACCGACCTACTCGAGATCAGCCGCTTCGACGCCGGCGCGGCGGTCCTCGACCTCGAGGACGTGAACCTGGTCGACGTGGCGCACCGGGTGGCCGAGTCCACGAGGGCTCTGGCCGACAGGCGGCACACAAGGGTGGTGGTGCGTTCCCCCCAGCGGGCCTGTGTCGCGGAGGTGGACGTACGGCGCGTGGAGCGCATCGTGCGCAACCTGGTGACCAACGCCATCGACTACGCCGACGGGCATGACATCGTCATCTGGGTCGCCGCCGACGACGAGGCGACGGCTTTGGCGGTCCGGGACTACGGCGTCGGCCTCAAGGCCGGTGAGACGGCGATGGTGTTCGACCGGTTCTGGCGTGCCGACCCAGCCCGGGCGCGCACCACAGGGGGAACCGGGCTCGGCCTGTCGATCTCGCTGGAGGACGCACATCTGCACGGCGGCTGGCTCCAGGCGTGGGGCGAGCCGGGTGGCGGTGCACAGTTCCGCCTCACGCTGCCCCGGCGCGCAGGGGACCGGATCACCAAGAGCCCACTCCCGCTCGTTCCCGTCGACTCCTCCACGAGCGCCGTGGGCGCGGACTACAGCCGGGTCGACGACAGCAGGGCGGGCGCATCATGAGCGGTGGCCGGCCAGCCAGAAGCGGACGCGGCGGGCTGGGCGTCGTAGCCGGTGCCCTTCTCCTGCTGCTCGCCGGCTGTGTGAGCCTGCCTCAGAGCGGAGGCGTCCGCTCTGGGCCGAGCCCGGAGCAGGGCGAGCAGAGCGACGCGCCCTTCGACTACAGCCCGGAGGGTCCACGCCCCGGCGCAGTTCCGATCGACATCGTGGGGGGCTATCTGCTCGCGATGCAGGCCACCCCGCTGAGCACGGCGGTGGCCCGCGAGTTTCTCACCAACGAGGCGAGCACCGGCTGGGTGCCCGAGAAGTCGACGGTGGTCTATGGCTCCCAGTCCCTCCAAAGCAGGGGCCGGACGGTGCGGCTGGACCTTGCCGACACCGCCGAGCTCGACGGTCGGGGCGAGTGGCTGGGCGACCCTTCCGGCGGGCGGGGCATCCGGCACGACCTGCGGTTGGTCCGGGAGAGGGGGGAGTGGCGGATCACCGACCCTCCGGACGCACTTCTGGTCCCTCAGTCGCACTTCGAGACCAGGTTCGCGCAGTACTTCCTGTACTTCTTGGACAGGTCCGCGCAGATCCTGGTCCCGGAACCGGTCTACCTGCCCAGCGGAGAGCAGACTCCCACGCTACTGGTCCGCGGCCTGCTCAGAGGGCCGGAGCAGGAGCTCCTCGGAGCCACCCGTACGTTCATCCCGGACCGGACGGCGCTCGACGACCTGTCTGTTCTGGTCTCCGAAAACGGGACAGCCGCGGTGCCGTTGAGCGACGAGATCCTGGACCTCGACGGCGCAGACCTGAATCTTGTGCTCGGCCAGCTGGCGTGGACGCTGCGCCAGGTTCCGGGGGTCGAGACGATGCGGGTCACCGTCGACGGGTCGCCGCTGGACCCGCCTGGTGAGGGGACCGACCAGGATGTGCAGGGCTGGTCCGAGCTCGATCCATCGGTCAGGCGGGCGTCCCAGTCACTGTTTGGGATCCGGGACAGTGCCGTGGTCACCCTCATCGGCGACCGGGAACGGCGCATCGCCGGCTCCTTCGGCGCCGAGAACTACCAGCTGCGTTCCATCGCCGTCGACCTTCCCGGCGAGCTGGTGGCCGGAGTGGGTTCGGACGGCAGGAGGGTGCTCGTCGCGCCGCGGGCCCCGGAGGTCGGAAGGTCCCCGAATGCCACCAGACCCGACGTCGCCCTCTCCGGGGCCACGAACCTGCTCCCGCCGGTCTGGGACATCTACGGCCAGCTCTGGCTGGTCGACCGGAGAGGCCGTGGCGCCACTCTGACCGTCGTACGCTCGGGTGTCCCGGCCCAGCTCGACGTCCCGGGTGTCACCGGTCAGAACGTCAGGGCGTTCGAGCTCTCCCGTGACGGGACCCGCTTCGTCGCTGTCGTCGAGGGAAGGCACCGCGACCGGCTGGTGGTCACCAGAGTCATGCACAGTGAAGACGGGACGGTCCGCGGGTTCTCGCCGGCGACCAGGCTCCCGGTGCGAACCCTCGACGTCGACCAGATCTGGGACCTGGCATGGCGTACCCCCGGCAGCTTGGCCCTGCTCACCAGGCCGGCGCCGGGAGTGTCCCAGGTCATCCTCGCCCTGATCGACGGCTCGTCGGCTCTGGGAGAGGTCGCCACCAACGCCGAGGACTTTCCGGGTGAAGCAGTCCGGATCGTCACCTCACCGGCATCCGGTGCACCTGTCTACGTGGGGACGAGGGACCGTCGGATCTTCGAGCTGTCGGCCAGCGGCCGGTGGACCGGCGCGAGCGTCGACAGAGGTCTGCGCTCGCCCACCTTCGTCGGTTGACACAGTCCACAGCCCACGACTTCCGGGCTTCTCCTCTGCGACGCGGCGGGACATCGTAAGCAGGTGCGTGATGCGTGGCTCGACCTTCTGCTCGGAAGCAGCTGTGGCGTGTGTGGACTGCCGGGCCGGGTCCTGTGCGACCTGTGCGAGGGCAGCCTCCCTCGATCGGCGAGCGTCGCGTGGCCCACGCCGTCCCCACCCGGGCTGGCACTGCCTGTGGCGGCGGGAGAGTACGCCGGTGGGCTCAGGGAACTCGTCAACGCGCACAAGGAGCATCGGCAGTTCTCGCTGGCACGACCCCTAGGCGCGATGCTGGCCACATCTGTTCGCGCCATCCTGGACCGGCTCGGCGAGGGGGGAGCCTGCCTCCTGGTGCCCGTCCCCTCCCGTGGCCCGGTGGTCCGTGCTCGTGGACACGACCCGATGTTGCGGGTGAGCCGTCACGCGGCCGGCGTCCTGCGACGATGGGGGCATCCGGTGATGGTCGAGCGGCTGCTGCGGAGCGCCGGTGTGGCGCGGGACCAGACGGGGCTGCGTGCGCAGGAACGGAGTGTGAACCTCGCGGGCAGCATGAGGTGCGCCTCACGAGCCGCGGCCCGCCGTCGTACCCGCTCACCCGATGCTCGCCTGGTCGTCGCCGACGACGTGCTGACCACGGGTGCCACCGCTCGTGAGGCACAACGAGCCTTGGAGGACAGTGGGCTGCGCGTGGTCGGCATCGCCACGATCGCCGCCACGTCGAAGCAGTTCCCGACTCCTTGGGCCTCGGAGCATTCGGGGGGTTCTCTACCGTTTTTGGCCTCTGACGACTAGCGTCTAGCATCGAGGGTTGGATGGCAATCAGCTCCCAGCAGTCCGGAGGTCCCGTGGATATCGTGGTCAAGAGTCGGCACGTGGAGGTCTCGGATCGGTTCCGCAGTCACGCCGAGGAGAAACTTTCCCGGTTGGAGAAGCACGATCAGCGGGTGATCCGGGTCGAGGTCGAGATCGACAAGGAGCGCAACCCCCGTCAGCACGACCGCGCCGTCCGGGTCCAGCTGACCGCCTTCTCCAAGGGTCCGGTCATCCGGGCCGAGGCTGCAGCCGAGGACAAGATGAGTGCCCTCGACATCGCGCTGGACAAGATGGCGTCACAGATGCGACGCGCTGCCGACCGTCGGCGGGTCCACCACGGCCGCCATACGCCTGTCTCGGAGGGTCAGGCGCTTGCCGGTGTGTCCTCTGATTCCGGGTCCGGCACTCCCAGCGGGATGCTCGAGGAGGAGACCGAGCGCCAGGTCGGTCCGATCACGGTGGTGGGAGACGGTCCGCTGGTGGTCCGCGAGAAGAGCCACAGCGCCGAGCCGATGATGCTGGACCAGGCGTTGTATGAGATGGAGCTGGTCGGACACGACTTCTACCTCTTCGTCGACAAGGAGAGTGAGCGACCGTCGGTGGTGTACCGCCGGCGCGGCTACGACTACGGCGTGATCTCACTCGACCTGACCTGATCTCAGCAGCTCCGGGTGCATTTGTCCGGAGATTCTGATGCCTTGCCGAGTTGGCACATGCCATGATCAATGCGTGGCAGAAGCTCAGCAACCTCCCAGGGCCGGTGGCGAACCGATCCGGGTCGCCGTCGTGGACGACCAGGAGCTCTTTCGCCGTGGCCTGACCATGCTCCTCACCGTGGAGGAGGACATCGAGGTCGTCGGTGAGGCAGGCGACGGTGTCGCGGCCACCGAGCTGGCGACCACCGCGGTTCCCGACGTGATCCTGATGGACGTGCGGATGCCCAAGCGCTCGGGTATCGAGGCATGCCTGTCGATCAAGGAGGTGGCGCCCTCGGCAAAGATCATCATGCTCACCGTCAGCGACGAGGAGGCAGATCTCTACGAGGCGGTCAAGAACGGTGCGTCGGGCTACCTGTTGAAGGACTCCTCGATCGACGAGGTGGCCCAGGCTATCCGCGTGGTCGCCGACGGCCAGTCGCTGATCAGTCCGTCCATGGCCATCAAGCTCCTCGACGAGTTCAAGCAGATGTCGCGCTCGGACCGGCAGGTGCCGAGCCCGAAGCTGACCGACCGCGAGCTCGAGGTGCTGAAGCTGGTGGCGCAGGGGCTCAACAACCGCGAGGTCGCGAAACGGCTGTTCATCAGCGAGAACACAGTCAAGAACCACGTGCGCAACATCTTGGAGAAGCTGCAGCTGCACTCCCGGATGGAGGCCGTGATGTACGCCGTACGAGAGAAGCTGCTCGACATCCCGTGAGTTGTCGGTTCGGGTTGCCATAATCTGGCGATGACCCGGCCGCCGAACCTTTCCCGCGCTCAAGCCCGGCGGGTCGCGCTGGTGGCGCAAGGCTTCTGGGACCCGCGGCACACCGTGCCCACCATGCGCACATTCGCCCGCACGCTGTCGCGCACCGCGGTCCTGCAGATCGACTCGGTCAATGTTCTGCGGCGCGCGCACTACATGCCGCTGTTCTCGCGGATGGGCCCCTACGACACAGACCTGCTGCGCCGGGCCTCGGAGCGACGGCCGCGCCGGATCGTGGAGTACTGGGCCCACGCGGCGGCCTTCATGCCGGTGGAGCTCTGGCCGCACATGCGGCACCGGATGCGAGCCTACGAGGCGCGTGGACACGAGTGGGAGGCGATCCGGCACAACCCCGAGCTGGTGGACTCGCTGCTCGCAGAGGTGGCCGATCGTGGCGCCTCGACGCCGCGGGACCTCGATGACGGTCTGCCACGCAAGAAGGAGCACTGGGGGTGGAACTGGTCGGACACCAAGAAGGTGATGGAGTATCTCTTCGCGTCCGGACAGCTCGCCGTCGCGGGCCGCAACCAGCACTTCGAGCGGCTCTACGACCTCCCCGAGCGGGTGATCCCGCCGGAGCACATGAACGCTCCCGAGCCGACCCTCGAGGAGGCGTCCATCGAGCTGCTCCGCCGGGCCGCGGTGGCCCACGGCGTCGGCACGGAGTACGACCTGCGCGACTACTTCCGGATGCGTCCCGAGCTCACCAAGCCGGCGCTTGCGACGCTCGTCGAGTCTGGGGAGTTGCTGCCCGTCCGGATCGAGGGCTGGGACAGGCAGGCCTATCTGCATCGCGACGCGGCCCTGCCCCGCCGGGTCCACGCCCGCGCACTGCTCTCGCCGTTCGACCCGCTCGTCTGGGAGCGCGAACGCACCGAGCGCCTATTCGACTTCCACTATCGGATCGAGATCTACGTGCCCGAGGCCAAGCGGGTGCACGGCTACTACGTGCTGCCGTTCCTGCTCGGGGACCGCATAGTCGGCCGCGTCGACCTCAAGGCAGAACGGCGCGGCTGCGTCCTGCGGGTGCTGGGAGCCTTCGCGGAAGCGGACGCTCCCGGGGAGTCGGCCGCCGAGCTGGCTCGCGAGCTCGAGTCCATGGCCGGCTGGCTGGGGCTCGAATCGATCACCGTCGAGCAGCGCGGTGATCTCGCCGCCCGGCTCGCTGTGGCGCTGCGGAGCCGTTAGCCGTCGGACCTCTCGTGAGGTGACCTGCGGCGTTCGGGTCTCCGGTTACGATGAACGTTGGGTCGTTGCGGCCCGAACACCACGCCTGAGCACACAGGAGTCGACGCACGTGCCTGCCATTCTCGACAAGATCCTTCGCATCGGTGAAGGCAAGATCATCCGCCAGCTGGAGTCCGTCTCGCGAGCGGTCAACGCGATCGAGGACGACTTCGTCGCGATGTCCGACGACGACCTCCGGGGGCAGACCGCTCTGTTCAAGCAGCGGCTGGCGGACGGGGAGATGCTCGACGACCTGATGCCGGAGACGTTCGCGACCGTCCGGGAAGCCGCCAGGCGTGTGCTCGGCCAGCGTCACTTCGACGTGCAGATCATGGGTGGCGCGGCGATGCACCTGGGCAACATCGCCGAGATGAAGACGGGTGAGGGCAAGACGCTGGTGGCCACGCTCCCGGCGTACCTGAACGCGCTCACCGGCAAGGGCGTCCACGTGGTCACCGTCAACGACTACCTGGCGAAGTACCATGCCGAGTGGATGGGTCGCGTCTACCACTTCCTCGGCCTGACCACCGGGATCATCGTGCCGGAGATGCGCCCCGACGAGCGGCGTGAGAACTACGCCGCTGACGTCACTTACGGGACGAACAACGAGTTCGGCTTCGACTACCTGCGCGACAACATGGCCAACGCGCTCGAAGACTGCGTGCAGCGTGGTCACAGCTTCGGCATCGTCGACGAGGTCGACTCGATCCTGATCGACGAGGCGCGTACCCCGCTGATCATCTCCGGGCCCACACAGGACGAGGTGAAGTGGTATCCCGAGTTCGCCAAGATCGCGCGGACACTGGTCAACGACCAGGACTACGAGGTCGACGAGAAGAAACGGACGATCTCGATCCTCGAGCCGGGGATCACCAAGGTCGAGGACCACCTCGGGATCGACAACCTCTATGACTCGGTGAACACCCCGCTGATCTCCTTCCTCAACAACTCGATCAAGGCCAAGGAGCTGTTCCGCAACGACAAGGAGTACGTCGTGCTGAACGGTGAGGTGCTCATCGTCGACGAGCACACCGGTCGGATGCTCGCGGGGCGTCGTTACAACGAGGGGCTGCACCAGGCGATCGAGGCCAAGGAGGGCGTGGCGATCCGCGAGGAGTATCAGACGCTGGCCACCGTGACGCTTCAGAACTACTTCCGTCTCTACGACAAGCTCGCCGGGATGACTGGCACGGCGATGACCGAGGCCTCGGAGTTCGACAAGATCTACAAGCTCGGTGTGGTCCCGATCCAGACCAACAAGCCAATGGCACGTGCCGACCAGGGCGATCTGGTCTACCGCACGGAGAAGGCCAAGTTCAACGCGGTCGTCGACGACATCGCGGACCGGAACCAGAAAGGCCAGCCGATCCTGGTCGGCACCGTCTCCGTCGAGAAGTCCGAGCGGCTCTCCGGACTGCTCAAGCACAAGGGCATCGCACACACGGTCCTCAACGCCAAGCAGCACGCCGACGAGGCGAAGATCGTCGCGCAGGCCGGTCACAAGGGTGCGGTCACCGTGGCCACCAACATGGCCGGCCGTGGCACCGACATCATGCTCGGCGGCTCGGTGGAGTTCCTGGCCGACGAGGAGCTGCGCAAACAGGGGCTCGACCCGCTGGAGAACAGTGAGGAGTACGAAGCCGCCTGGCCCGCGACCTTGGAGCGGATCCAGGCGCAGGTGGCAGCCGAGCACGACGAGGTCAGGGACGTCGGTGGCCTGTACGTCGTGGGCACCGAGCGCCACGAGTCGCGCCGCATCGACAACCAGCTGCGTGGCCGCTCGGGGCGGCAGGGTGACCCGGGTGAGTCCCGGTTCTACCTCTCGCTCGAGGATGACTTGATGCGGCTGTTCAAGTCCGACTGGGTCGACTGGGTGCTGACTACGCTGAAGGTGCCCGACGACGTACCCATCGAGAATAAGCGAGTGACCGGCGCGATCGCCTCGGCGCAGGCACAGGTCGAGTCGCAGAACTTCGACTCCCGCAAGAACGTGCTGAAGTACGACGACGTGATGAACCGGCAGCGTGAGGTGATCTACGGCGAACGTCGTGCGGTGCTGGAGGGCGCCGACCTGCACGACCAGGTGCGCTCGATGATCGACGACGTGGTGGAGGGGTACGTCACCGGTGCCACCGAGGGGTTCCCCGAGGAGTGGGACCTGGACGCGCTGTGGGTCGCGCTGAAGACCTTGTACCCAATCTCCCTCACGCTGTCGGAGGTCGAGGCGGAGGCGGGCGGGCGCGACGGGATGACCCGCGAGGCGCTCGTCACCGACCTCAAGTCCGACGCGCAGGCGGCCTATGACGCACGTGAGAAGGACTTCGGTGAGGAGGTCATGCGCGAGCTCGAGCGACGGGTGGTCCTGTCTGTGCTCGACAGGAAGTGGCGCGAGCATCTCTACGAGATGGACTATCTGCGCGAGGGGATCGGCCTGCGTGCCTACTCCCAGCGTGACCCGCTGGTGGAGTACCAGCGCGAGGGCTTCGACATGTTCGCGGCGATGATGGACGGCATCAAGGAGGAGTCGGTCGGCTACCTGTTCAACCTGGAGGTCCGGGTCGACGAGGAGCCGGCAGCGGTTCCCGACGAGGTCGGTGAGGTGGGCCAGTTGGGCGAGGCCGGCGAGCAGGCTGTCCCTCAGTTCGGGGCGGCGGTCGCGCAGGCCGCTGCGGCGTCCGGGTCGGCTGCTCCGCACATCTCAGCGGCCGGCCTCGAGCGACCGAAGCAGCCGCAGAACCTTTCGTACTCCGCCCCCGACGAGGGTGGCGACGCGGAGGTCAGTGTGGCCGCGAGCGACGACCCGCCCCAGGACGCGTTCGCGGGGGTCGGCCGCAACGCGGAGTGTCCGTGCGGCTCGGGCAAGAAGTACAAGAAGTGCCACGGGGCGCCCGGTGGCCCCACTGGGCTGACCACCCGCGTCAACGGCTAGCCCAGCTGGAGGACGGTGCACTGCCACCGGCCGTCGTCGAGCTCCAGGCGAGCCGCGAGGGCGCGCGAACGGTGTCCGTGCCTGACGTGAACGCTGACCTCGGCAGTGTCTGGCGTCGGCTGGAACACGTGGACACTGCGCACCTGTGGCCGCAAGGTGCGCAGACGCTGGGCGGACGGAGACGTGCGCGCCAGGATGCGTACCCGCCGACCAAGGTCGCTGTAGACCCGCTTCGTGGTCCATCGGACCAGCTGGGTCAACGGCCGGTCGCCGCCGATCACCTCGACGACAGCTTGGGCAAAGCGGGCGGACCACAGGTGGACATCGTCGAGCGCCTTCCCTTCGTCGTCGACCACGCGCAGTTCGGGTGTCTGCGGCACTCCCAGACAGCCGTGGATGTCCAGCGCGAGTGTGCCTTGCACCGATGCGAGGGCGACTTGCTCCGGGCGTTGGTGCCCGCCGCCTAGCCGGGTCACGGTTGCCGAGTCCGCCGACGGCGCAGGCGGACGACGTACGGCTCTCTGGCTGCCGGCGCCGGCGCCAACGGGGGACGAAGAGGGTGAGGTCATGAAAGTTCCTTTCCTTTGTGCTCGGTGAGATTGGGAACCTGCAAGGTGGTGCCGGGCAGGATCAAGTCGGGGTTGGGCCCGATCACGTCGAGGTTGGTGCGGTAGAGCTCGTGCCACGCAGCGGTGATCTCGGCGTCGGCGGCTCCAGTGGGCAACAGACCTGCGCAGATCGACCACAGGGAGTCGCCCCGGACGACGCGGGTCGTCTTCGCGCCGCCCTGGCCACCGAAGGTCCGGTCGGGCACGTCGAGGCCGCCGAGATCGCTGAGGTCACTCCGGGCGTCGGCCATGGCGGGAGCGCCGGCGAGCACCGTGCCCGGTCCGCCGCCCAAGCCACCCGGGCTGCCCAGGCTGCTCAGGGCGAGGCCGCAGAACGCGAGCGCGAGTCGCTGTGCGAGCTGGGGGCAGAAGCGCACGACACGTGCCCGCCTCGGCTGGGTCGTGTCGGCGCGGGAGACCGCCTGACCGATCGCGAGGAGGACCACCAGGCTGGTCGTAGCTGAGAGCCAAGCCGAGCCGAGCAGCACCAGGCAGGCACACAGCCCCGTGAGCACCTGCGGGAAAGGAAGGTCGAGGACGCCTGCGGCTCCGCCCCTGGTCCAAGCGCGCACAAGCCTGGTCAAGGATTCCTGGACCAGCAGCCATAGTCCGCAACTGCCACCGACGAGGAGCGTGATGAGACAGAGCCCCCGCAGCGACACACGGACAAGCGTCCAAGTCATCCTAGGCCCCAAGAGATTATGTTTGCTTCCGTTTGCTTGTTCTAGACCTTAGTTGGCCTCGGAGTCAATCGTTTGTCCACAAGCGTTGACAGTGGCTGTGCAAGAGGGGACGGTCCTGCCATGCGCAATGACGGAAACCGGGAGGGAAGCCTCCATGGGCTTTTCGAGGATCTCGAGCAGCAGGCCGAGGGGCTGCACCTGGCCGAGCGCGATGCGGAGGTCACCGACCGCAGCCGCGCCGAGTACTCACAGGTGACGATGGCGGCCCGGATGCATGCATCCGTAGGCGGCAACTTTTCGCTGCGGGTCCAGGGCGTCGGGCGGCTCGCGGGTGTCCTCGTGCGTGTCGGCTCGGACTGGTGTCTGGTCCGCGCCGAGCCCGCAGGTCAGGAGTGGATCGTCCAGCTGCGCGCGATCCTCGAAGTAGCTGGGCTCTCGCCCCGAGCGGTGAGTGAGCCGGCACGTTCGGTGCTGGCTCGGCTTGGCCTGGGTTCGGCGCTCCGGCACGTCGCGGAGTCGGGTGCGGTGGTCGTGCTCGACTGCGTCGACGGCAGCCGGCGACGTGGCACGCTGGTCCGGGTGGGCGCGGACTTCGTAGAGGTAGCCGGTGGCGAGGAGCCCGCGACGCCGCATCGGGAGGGCGACCCGGGTCGCTGTGTGTTGCCGTTTGCGGCGCTGGCCGCGATACGGACGAGCTGAGTCAGTCCGCCTCGACGGTCGAGCCGTCTCTTGCCTCCGCCGGGGATTCCACGAACGGGTGCTCATCGAGGAACAGGGCGGTGTCGTCGTACGCCCTCTGAATGTAGGCCTCCAGCTCACTGACCTCGACGCGATACTGGCCGCGGCCGCCGATCTTGGCCGCCTTCAGGTCCTTGCGGCGGACCAGTGCGTACACCTGGGCGTTCGAGGTGTTGAGGATCTCCGCCACGTCACTCAGGGTGAGGAACCGGACTGGTCTCCCGGAATCAGCCATGTGTTTGATTCTGCCACCCGTCTCCCGGGGGAGGCCCCGCTTGCCGCGGTTTGCCTGTGGACAACTGGGGCCTCGAAAAGTAAAAAGCAGCAGTATGTCCGTATGAGTGCCTCCAGCCCCTCGAGCACGACCAAGGGCTCAGCGGCAGCCGGTGCGGCAACTCCCGCTGCACGACGCTCGGCGGCGTCCAGCTGGCGCGACCCTCGCCTGGCGATCGGGATCGTTATCGTCGCCGTCTCCGTGCTGGCCGGCACCAAGCTGTTCAGCGGCGCGGACGAGTCGGTCTCCGTGTGGGCAGCGCGCGTCGACCTCAGCAGCGGCTCGTCCGTCAACGCCGGCGACATTGCGCGACGCGACGTCAGGTTCCCCAGCGCTGAGGCCGCAAACCATTACGTTTCCGCCGACGCGGCCGTCCCGGTGGACGCCACGATGCTGCGCGCCGTGGGTGAGGGTGAGCTCCTGCCCCGGGCCGCGTTGAGCAATGGGGGACCCGCGGACGCTGGTCCGGTCACCGAGGTGCCGCTGTCCGTCCCTGCCGACGCCGTGCCCGAGAGTGTGCGGACCGGTTCCGTCGTGGACATCTGGGTCACTCCGGACCCGGCCGCGGGAGGTCGGGTGGATGAGTCACTGCTCATATTCGAGGACGTCGAGGTGATCGCTGCGCCGCCGCTGGGGAACGCCCTCGCGCCGAGTGGGACTCGCCAGATCATCATCGCTGTGGATGAGGCACAGCAAACCCAGCTCGGAAGTGCCCTCGCAACGGCCGCCCGCGGCATCCCCGTGATCACCAAGCAGGGCTGAGCATGTCCATGCACTCTCGCGTCGCCGTGCTGGTTGCCGCCTCAGGCGCGAGCTGGGAGGCGCGCGCTCTGCAACAGTTGTCCACCGGCAGACCGGACGTGGTGCTTCTCAAGCGTTGTGTGGACCTCAACGACCTCCTGGCCACCGCGACCACCGGCCAGGCACAGGTCGCTCTGGTTGCCCACGGGCTGACAGGACTCGATGCCGAGTGCGTCGATCTCCTGGGTCGGTCCGGCGTCGGGGTCGTGATGGTCGCAGAGCCTTCCGAGCTGGAGCGCGAGGGAGAAGCCAGGGCCCGACGCCTGGGGGTCGAGCACGTCGTCGCGAGTAGCTCGATGCCGTGCCTGAACGAGGCGATCCTCGCGGCCGGGGGAGACACTCCGCCCGTCGAGGCCATCTCGAA